>JAABUY010000269.1_pt1 | contig 99608 bp, 88 predicted proteins | sample 5560271 | NCBI WGS metagenome assembly JAABUY01 (sample SAMN10711886, study PRJNA513374) | rock metagenome | isolation source: Antarctica rocks | place: Antarctica: Victoria Land, University Valley | reverse complement strand
CGGAGCGCCTGCGGGGCGGGACTAAGGTTTTCCATTTGGGTTTTTCCTTTGCAAAGGCGCTTCGCCCTCATAGACCTAGATAGGGACTGAATAGGGAGTTAATAGAACAAATAATAATAATAATAATGTCTCTCTTTACAGTAATGTTTAAGAATTCTTTGAAGATGAAGACACTGTCTATTTATAAAAATAGTTAAAAAGTAAATGCTGCAGAGATATAAGTTCTTAAAATGAAAGCTTACTTTCAATTTTATAAAATGTTAATGAATTAACTTCTGAACAATGAAGCAAAGATTATTGTTATAGTTAATTATTTAAAAGATATTGTCAAAGTATGATGACTCTGAAAAGAAGAACAACTTTAAGTTAAAGAAGATTTATTAAATATTAAATCTTAAAATATAAACAACTTCTTTTTAGCATTTCTACTGATCTTTGAAAATGTTAATGAAATAGAACATTGATGTTGCTGTTATGAGACATTGAAATAAATAAAATTGATTTAACAATATAAAGTAAAGTTTACAAAAATTGTATAACTTCTTCAGTCTATATCAGTTAAATACAAACAGAAATGACAGTTCACTTAAAGTCTAAAGCAAAAAATTTAATTCAAACTCTGAAAATATTTAAAGACTGAAGCAACTACTCTTAATGAGTTAGTTTAATAAGCTGATCAAATTAAAAAAAGTCTTTAAGAAACACATAATAAAAGTTATCTTAATGTCTTCAGTAATTTAAATTCAAACTGTAACAACTCATTAAACAATTCTTGAGATCAATCTTAAAGCTATAAAAGATCAATCATGTCTAAATTAAATAAGTCAGATATGAAAGCTTATCAAACCTGATGTAAGAAGAATAAAGTGTATTTTCATTATAAAAAGTTCTTACATATAACTAAAGACTGCTGAGACAACAAGAACACTGATAAGAATAAAGATAAGAACAAAGATAAGTGTTAGATATATAACTCATGATAGCTGTGGCTAAAAGTGTGGTGCCACCTTTTGACAGGTTATGAGCCTGAGTTGATGTAATGATATTGAACATGTGTTGGCTGCCTTACCTGTGTAAGCTCAAGGTTATGAGTTCAAACCATGTTGCATGCGCATTCTTTCTGCCTGTGAGAAGCTGAGTAAGCGACGTATGAGTGTGCTGGCCGATCGCGGGTTAGGGAGAGTGTTAGATATATAACTCACGATAGCTGTGGCTAAAAGTGTGGTGCCACCTTTTGACAATAAGAGTAAAAATAAGAATAAGAAGAAGAATAAAGATAAGAAGAAGTCAAAGATTGTTGAAGTTGATTTGAATAATTTAGAAAATTAAAGTTGTTTATAGATATAGAAGTGTTCATAAATAAGTTGACAGAAGCTTCTATTCAACTCAATAATGACTTGAGTGAAGCATTCATACTGAATGATCTGAAATTCTTATTATTAAGTATGATCTTTAATCAAATTAATATTCTCAATTTAAATGCATATATTCTTGCAGGCTACATTCAAGGTAGACTGAACAAGATAAATATAGAAGTATTAATTGATTTAAATGTAAATTTGTTAAAAGGTGGCACCACACTAATAGCATAGCTATCATGAGTTATATATCTAACACTTTCCCTAACCCGCGATCGGCCCGCAACCAACCCACAGGTGTAAAGAGTGTGCACAGACAGCAGTTCAAACTTGTGACCTTTGGGCTTACTTCCTCACCATGAACTTGAACCACCAGCAGAGGTGGCCTAGGTGCCATTTTACACAAGAACAACTGCACTAACCTGGGCTCATAACCTGTTAAAAGGTGGCACCACACTAATAGCATAGCTATCATGAGTTATATATCTAACAAAATTAAATATATATCTTTTTAATAGTTGTCAATTAAATATTAATTGATAGTCAATATGAAATTAAATTACTTAAGATATTCTTGTTAAATAAGCAGATCATTTAATTAATCATAAAGCTGATCTTTTATCTCAAGATAAATAGCTTTTGACAACAATTAAAAGCATAAATTGTGAATCTTTAAGAACATAATCTCATTCTGAAGTTAATCTGACTGAAAGTCACTAATTCTCAGATTGATTGAGCTACAGACTGTATGATAATTTGAGATTAACAATAAAAACATTATTATTTGTTTCTGAAAAAGTGACAACAAGCTGTAAACAGATCAACATTAAATGTGATTGAAGAGCATGCAGCTATGAAGACACTTTGAAATTACAGAACTGTCAAGCACTTACTAGTAATTTAACAGAACTTAAAGAAGTCAGAAGCTGAACTGCTAATTATTATAGATGAATAATTATAAGTTGTTATCAAAGAGTTTCAATTCATATTTAGATTGACTTTATCAGACAAATTATCATTTAAATAAATGTTTAAACATAACATTAACATCAGCAACATTAAGTCTGTCAACATAAATGCTTATTCTCTGTTACAGCTACAGCTGAACAAACAGATTAAACAGATAACAAAGCTACTGAATAAAGATCTGATTTGTAAGTCTGTAAGTTTATGAGACTTTCTGATTCTGTTTATTAAAAAGAAGAAGAGTACATGATGAATGTGCATTGATTACAAAGTGTTAAACAATATTATTATTAAAAATGAATATTCACTTCTTTAAATTCAGAAATGCCTAGATTGAATCAGCAAAGCCTGATATTTAATCAAGCTCAATCTCACTTTAAGCTATTATTAAGTTTGTGTAGTCAAAAATAATACAAAAAAGACTGTCTTCAACACTCATTACAGCAAATATAAATTTATAATTATGCTCTTTAAGCTATGCAATGTCTCAACAACATTTCAGTCAATGATGAACTCTATATTATGAAACTTACTCAACAAATTCTGTCTAATATATCTCAACAACATACTGATCTTTTCTGACTCAATTTCAGATCATTAAAAACACTTATAAATCATTCTTGATATCTTAAAGAAACATAAGCTATATGCTAAGTCTAGTAAGTGCACTGTTGAGATAGAAATCCTTAAGTTTTATAAATATATTATAAGACAAGACACACTATGACTGATCTCTATTAAGATATCAGTCATTAAGAATTGATCTGCCTCAAAGACAGCACATTACATACAGCAGTTTCTTAAACTAACTTTATATTACTGATGATTTATACAAGAATTTGTATGAATCACAGCATCACTATTGAATTTGCTTAAGAAGAACAACATTGAGTTGTGTATAAAGAAGAATTAATTTATTGTCTGAAACACATTATGTAACAGTGTCTTTCAACAGCTTAAGAATGCACTTACATTTAAATTAATATTTATTTAAGTAACTGTACACAAATCATTTACTATCAAAATGAACACTTTCAAATAGGCAATTGACTGTGTTCTGATGCAGAATAAAATGAATGAGAAACTTCATTTAGTTATTTATGATAATCAGAAGTTACAAGATGCAGAGCTCAATTATTCTGTTTATAAAAAGAAGTTATTGATCATTAAGTATACACTTTAAACTTAACAGTACTATATTGAAAATGATTATACTACAATTATCATTATAAATCATGAAGATCTACAATATTTAAAGAATACACTGCATTCATTTAAATGACTAGCTTAATAAATCAATGAATTTCAGCAATATAATCTTAACATTTAATATTGATCTGAAGCTCAGGCTGTCATATTAGATTTAATTAGTTGTTAATTTAATTTCATAAAGAAAGACTCAGCAAATAAAGCATTCTTAGGTGCTCTGTGAGAGCTAGATGATGTAAAATGAGAAAAAGCAATGATATTGTATCTAAAAGATGATATAGAATCTGAAAAGTCACTGCTTTGCAAGTATGTATGTAAAAATGATGTGATGAATCAATTTTGACTGCATTATGATTCAGAATTGAATGACTTATATTTAATTTGAAAGTAAAATGATGATGAAGTGTCATTTCTACAGTTTTAGTATCATGCAGACTTTTTGAAACATATATACATTAAATATAAGCATCTAGAAGTGTCAAAACTGCTAAAAGTCATTTAACTTTAAGCTTAATGACATAAATTATTACAGAATATTAAATCATTTACAAAGCATTGTCTCAACTGTTAAGTTACTTAATGATCTTGAAAACATTAAGAGATCAAAGAACATTCATATTTAACTTATAAGAACTTATTACTGTTTAAAAGATAAGAAATCAATATGATAAACATATTATCTTGAATGTCTTGAGAAAACTGCTGAATTATAACAGCAATTAATTATGTTACAGACTGATCTGTGACTAAAGCTGTTCTAAATGCAATAAAAATAACAATTACAGATTTTCTGTGTGATAAAATCTTTACAAATTATGATTTACTGAGAAAGTTACTATTTAATAACAATACAAACTTTCTTAATCATGTCATGATCTACTACTTGAAAAAGCTCAGAACTTAACATAGAACAATGACTCTTTATCATTTCTGTATAAATGAAAAGATAGAAAATCTAAATAAAATGTTGAGCTTTATGCTTACAAAATATTTTATAAGTAAATCAACTTAACTATAAGATAAATACTTATCACAAACACTTTTTGCAGTCTAAATTTGAGCTTATAATACAACTAAATAGAGCTCATTCTATCTACTATATAAGATAAACTTATAACTATTAAGCAACTTAAACAATCTCTGATCATTAAGAGAAATTAACTTTGAAGATCAGTTAAAATGAATTAGATAAATATAGACAGTTTAAGTAACTGTTAATAAAATTCTTTTATAAAAGATTATTGAATTGAAAACAATTCATAATGAAACAGTGCAGTTAAGCACTACAAAGAAAGAAGACTGAGTGTTTATATAAAATAAAGAGTCTCAGAAGTTTAAAGTTAAATGATTTAAGTCTTATAAGATATTGAAAATTCATTCATTAAAGACTTATACATTAAAAATGCTCACAGAGCATGTTCTACAAAATTTAATTCATAATAATTAGTTTGTAAAAACACATATCTTTAATGTCAATGAATTTTGAGCTAGTTCAGAGCTGCAAAGCAGTCTAAAATGAGCTAAACTATCTGTGCAGTAATTAAGTCTTAAAGTTAATGAGATTTTTAAACAGAAAGAGTCATCATTATCTTTTTATAAAGAACTCTCAATCATATCTTAGGCTGAATGAGATTACAGATAAAAGAAAGAACTATATTGTTAAAAGGTGGCACCACACTAATAGCATAGCTATTGTGAGTTATATATCTAACACTTTCCCTAACCTGCAATCGGCCCGCAACTGACCCACAGATGTAAAGAGTGCACACAGACAGCAGTTCAAACTCATAACCTTTGAGCTTACTTTCTCACCATGAACTTAAACCACCAGCAGAGGTGGCCTAGGCACTGTTTTATGCAAGAACAACTGCACTAACTCAGGCTCATAACCTGTTAAAAGGTGGCACCACACTAATAGCATAGCTATCATGAGTTATATATCTAACATATATAAGCTTTTAGTAAAGAAGAAAGAAGATCTTTTTTAAAAGACAATTTATAAGATATAAAAACATTATGAATGAGTAAATTCATTTATATTTTCATTACAAAACATTTCAAAAGCACACTGAAGCATTGCTTTTTCTGAACTGATCTTGACTGAAGTGAATAATGTAATGAATGCATCATAGAAGATTATTAAAAGCTGAAAAGATGTTAATGATTTAATTTTAATATTCATGACAGAAAAGAGATGTAATCAGAAGAAAGTGAAAGTCTTGACATTACATGATATTAAGAAAAAATTTAATAATTAAAAATGATTTAATAAAGATTTGCAACAATGACATGATGAGTTGAAGTTAAAATAAACAAGTAATAAAGCTAAAAAGAAAGATTAAAAAGTCTTAACTTCAATAATGATCAACAGTGATCTGATGATGATCTGTAAAAGAAATATAAGCTTATATAATTTATGTAAAAGATTTAAGAAAAAGATTCTTATAAATTAAAAGATGATAATATCAGAAGCAGAATACTTAATCAGCTTTATGTATTGTTAATCTTTGAACTGAAATTGAAATAATGTTAAAAGGTGGCACCACACTAATAGCACAGCTATCGTGGGTTATATATCTAACACTCCTCCTAACCTGCGATCGGCCCGTGACCGGCCCGCAGGTGTAAAGGGTGCGCGCAGACAGCGGTTTGAACTCACAACCTTTGGACTTACTTCCTCCCCGAGGTGGCCTAGGCGCTACCTCCCTGAGGTTTTAGGCAAGAATTACCGTCAAACCACTGCACTAACCCGGGCTCATAACCTGTTAAAAGGTGGCACCACACTAATAGCACAGCTATTGTGGGTTATATATCTAACAAATAATGACATATTGAGAAAAAAGTTTTATAAGCTTTTTTCAGAACAGAAATGATCAGTAGTCTTATGAGCATAATTAGAAGCAGACTTCTTTCAGTTTAAGTTGTCATCATCTGCACTGAACAATAATAGTGATGTGAAGTGAAGTAAAATAATGTGAATGCAAACTGCATGTTAGATATATAACCCACGATAGCTGTGCTATTAGTGTGGTGCCCACTTTTAACAGGTTATGAGCCCGGGTTAGTGCAGTGGTTTGGTTTCTTGCCTAAAACCTCAGGGAGGTATGCGCCTAGGCCACCTTGCCGGTGGTTCAAGTCCATGGTGAGGAAGTAAGCCCAAAGGTTGCGAGTTCGAACCACTGTCTGCGCGCACCCTTCACACCTACGGGCCGGTTGCGGGCCGGTCGCGGGTTAGGGGGAGTGTTAGATATATAACCCACGATAGCTGTGCTATTAGTGTGGTGCCCACTTTTAACACTGCAGACAGAAATTTTACAGAATGTCAAGTAAATCTCTGCATTCACATCAGTGAACTGTTGTGACTATGCAGTAGAAAAGAATGTGATATCATTGCTTATTCATCTCTTATTAAGTGCTTCTATTTATGTCTTAGTCATCATTTCCTATATATACTCTACATAGTGTAAATGAATAGGGACAACTTTCTACGGACTGATTCACAATTCTGATATCGTGAAAGAAGCAAGGCGAAAGCTGTTCAGAGGTCCGTCTCATACTTGCAAACGGTACCTTCGTGCAGTTCTGATTGTGTCTGACTACCTACTGTATCTACTATGTAGTGTTACATGCAAGAAAAGACGCCCAACATTCACACCCAAGCAGCCTCAACTTTGCTTCTAAGCTTGAACCTTTACTGCCCCGGCAGAAAGGCCCCTCCCACAATTGAGACGTTACTAAGACGTGGTTTGCTTTTCAATCTTCTCCATCTCCTCTACTGCTGGCGCTGCGAGCTTCTTCACCTCTTCCTTCACTTCAGAATGTGCAATTTCACCAAACCTCCTCTTCCAAAAAGTCCAACGCTCAACGCTAAAACCATCCGCGCCAGTCCACACCAAGAAACCCCCGTCCTCGCCCCCAATCCAAACTTGAATGACATTCTCACCCGTATTGTTAAGGTTGGCCTTGAAAAAGTTGTAGATGTTCTGTCCCGCGATTTCAATCCACCTCGCGGCCTGAGGAACGTGGATCTCGGTCCGTCGGATCTGTTGAGGCGTATCTGTGGCAACCTCGAGGGCGACGCGCATGATTGAAAGACAGTAATGCCTCATCAGTCCAAACTCCTTGCTGGAACTTTCGTCGAGGTCTCGCAGGTACAAGGCTGCAAAGACGTTGCCATTTGTATAATTCCTCATCTCGCTCTCCCAGGTCTTGTCTTTGCGCCCCTCTGTGTAGTCGAACTCTTTGAATTCCAGATAAACAGGATCAGCTGCTGTTACTAGACTCCAAATCCTCGGTTTCTACTGACCCATTGTTGCCTCCGCCAGGTAGAAAGCAAAGCCTGGCATCTCTCTCCAGTAAATCCGCTTGTTGATGTCCGACCGGATCGGCTCTCCGTGGTCATCAAGGACATCTGGCAGCTTCGACATATTTGTGATCATCTTCGACAGTTGTTTCAAGTTATTGATGTTGTCGCCGAGTTGGTCGATGGCTTTGAAAATGATAGTCCACAGGTAGTAGGGTTCGCCCTTACCACTTTTGACGCGAGCTTCGTAGATTGAGGCGAGCGACTCTGCTGCTGTTTGGGTCTCGGTTTTGCTTTCGAGAAGTTGCTGGATGACCTTGATAGCTTGCTGCTCTTCAGGCCGTTGCAACCATTTGTCACCACGGACCTCTGTACCCCAACGTTCGGTCATGCTAAACTAAAGTGGGATTGAACAGATATTCGTGAATCGTGGTGATTTCCTACTGAAAGGAATTAGGATAGTTTAAATACGTGGTATTTGTTCAAGACTGGGTTGATGTGATGGCTGTAAACAAAACACGTATGACGGGGGTGAGCCAAGCCCAGACCGCATCTTGATCAACGAGGTGAAGCAGAAGGATAATACATTTGTGCGGACGTCCTGCCTGACCATCACACATCGGAGTACAAGCGACAATTTCTTCCTCCCTTGCCGGGAATCCAAGTAAACACATGTATCAAGCGCGGCATTTCGGGACCTCCATGTCAACCGTAAAGATAGCATTGCAAGCATATCTGATCTGCTCGAGAAGAGGGACGACGAAGGCGATGCAACAACGGGTCCTTGTCTTTGCTGTAACTTTGAACTGTTGGGATGGATACAAGTTTGGCAAAATGTTATGGATTCGGTGCTTTCCACACAGTACAGGAAAACGTGTCTTTCTTTGATCTGCTCCACCTTGTCTTGAGGACAACTGCTTGATAGTGTGACTCTCTTTTCTGAACTATGCTAGGCTGGGTGTAGGGTCGGGTCGGGTCGGAAAAAAGTGCACCCGACCCGGACCCGCGCTAGGGTCCGGGTCGGGTCGGGTCGGGTTCGTGCACGGACCAACCCTACCCATACCCGCGCGGGTTAAACCCGAGAACCCTAAGCTAGCCATTATGAGTAAGGTCAGGGCTCAGGCTCAAAAATGCGGAAGCTTATTGATATATTAGTCATAATAAATTACACCTTAACTAGCCATATAGGGATAAATTACACGGTCGCAAGATATATTACTGAATAAGTTACGAAAATCATGACTTTTCGCGAAGGTGCGCGTTAGAAACACACGTTAGTAAGCATGTGTATGTGCTTACTTAGCCGATATATATGCTTACTAAGCGCATACACATGCTTACTAAGGCTATATATAACCCGCGAAAAACCCGTGACCCTACGCGGGTCGGGTCGGGTTAACCCGCACCCGACCCGGCTGGATAAAAGTTAGCCCGACCCGACCCGATACTCGGACCCGACCCTGACCCGCGTGACCTATAGGCAACCCGCGCACCCAGCCTAACTATGCTTTTACACTGTTAGGGTCTGCCTTCAGCATTTGTATGTCTTTGATGTACGCTAGCAAGAAATGAAAGTGTTGCTTCGTGATTCAGAACTGCTGCAAATTAATTATCTTTGAGTCTTTCTTTCTGTGACATTTAGAACTTGCTTTCAAAGTATTTCACAATATAGTTTGCTTACAAAAAGAGGTACATCTCTGGTGATGAATTCAAGATAGATACCACTGTTCTTTAAGTCAGCAGCAAGATCTTTGATGCTTTCTTTATTTATTCTTACTTTGAGATTGGAAACATATACAATGCTTGCCAAATTAACCCCAAAAAGCTTTTAACCCAATCTGTTACTTTTCCATGCAGGAAATGGTACCGCTTCAAACAGCATTAGAAACTTCCAAAATGGGCTGTAGATGTTCCTGAAACCCTCGTTGAGGGGTAATAATATGGGAGAGGAAAAGCTCTGCAGGCTATGCCTACAGCAATCACGTGAAACCAGAAGGGCAAGCAAATTAGGGACTTGTGGGCGAGGATTTCGTGTCGACTAGGCGTTGCATTCGTCTCTTCATCCTAAGTACACTCTATCAAACGACTGTAAAGTGTTGGCACCGGAGAGAAACTGTACAGATGTGCAGAGCACATCAGAGCAATTGCTCTCCAAAAGTAGAGGCCCATACTCCAATGCCTACCAGCTTCCCAAACCAAACCTCCAAAACCCGACAGCGCCGACGATGCATACTTTAACCAAGGTATGCACAAGAAAGGGGACGAGACGTCCAACAGCCGATGGGTTCGTCCCTCCCACCTCTTCTCCCCTAATCGCGATCCTTGAAGAACTTCCTCATAACCAACTGGATGAAAAGGTCGACGTTGAGCCTCATGCTTTGCTGGAAGACGTTCCAGTGCCGGATGTTGTTGTACTGCGCTTCCAAGATGCTGTCCAGCGTGATGCGACAGCTCGCTCCCGGGATCGAGATGGCACCCGAGCTTCCCTCCAGACTGAACTCGCCTACTTTGTCGCTGGAGATGGTGAGATCGATCTTGTCCCACTGGCCCTCGTTGTACGTCGTCCAGCTCACGAGGATGCCTCTGTTGGCCAGGTCTTGGGCCGAGTATTTGTACGAACCAAACTTCGGCACCCGTCCCGAGCGCTGCAGTTCTCGTTGATGCTCCCACTGTTTGGTGAAGGGCATGGTGAAGCGCTTCTTACCGTTGTTGTGCAACGTCGTCATTGCTTGTTCGACGTAGTTGTTGTACGTCTTGAGCTTCTGCTCCAGGTATAGCGCTTGGTCTCCCAATCTTGCCAAGGTGGATTTCACGCTCTCGAGTTCGCGCTGCCGCTGAATTCGTCGTCTATGCTTGGTTCGGATGTCGACTGCGATAGCGTTCAGTACGTCCTGGTAGTAGTTGTGTCGATTGAGTATGCCGAGCTTTTCCAACCGTAAGAAGTTCTGAAGAGCTGTCCGCTTCAAATCCGAGTAAGGAAGCGATGCGATGTCGCCAAGAGTGTTGGCTTCCGAGTACGCTGCTCGCTTTCGACTGCCCAAGGAAAGCTCCTCCCGGACAAGGGCTTGCCATCGCTCCTCATCTTCCATAGTGATCGGCTTCACCATGATCTCCATGAGGTTTGCACCGGACTGAACGCGGATGATGTACAGGATACATCTTTTAGTCTCCATATACAAAGCTTTTACCTCCGCATTTGGGTCTGTGAAACTGTTAGCGTATGCCCTGAACGGGAAATCGTCTGAGCAAGCGTACCCTCGAGATCATGGAGCTTAGGAATCAAAGTAAGGGTTATCTCCGACGTGCTGACGGCCATTAAATCGCTCTCGATATCCTTCGCATTGCCCAGTTCACGTACAATCTCTCGAAGTACGTCATCTTTACTCGGGCAGATGTTGGCGATGTGAAGCACCACAAGGCTATGAATGGAGAAGATGTCTGCCATCTTGATATACAGCGTCGGCTTCGTTCGGGCATATAAGTCGTTGAACTCGTCAATGTTGAATTGTGATTCAGCGTCCGGAACGGAGATCACTATTCACACAACGACAGGTTAGCAAGTTAAGAGGACTGGATAATCGCGAGAACTAACGGTTTTTCCAGACCTCGCCAAGTCGATGGATGGAGTCGTCGACGTAGCTGTTCAGAGGTTGCAAGTAGACGTTTTCACCGCCAAAAAGTCTACCTGCAGCTACCTGATTCAAGACTTTCGCAACTTCAGCAAGATTCTTTTTGTGGACCTGGGAAAGTCCCCGGTCCACGACACCGCATTTCTCCGGTTCCGTCAAGGCGAGTTGAAGATAGTTCTTCCATACCCAGTGCCCAACGATTTGCAGCATGTGGTCCTCATCACGCGGAAACCTGGAACAAAGGCAAACGAACATCTGTTGAGCAATGTACCGGACACCATATGGCATCCTGTGGAGGAGTTCTTCCAGTGCTGTGAAGAATTGGTCTGCGAGGTCTCGGAGATCTTGAAGATGACGAACAAATATCTCCCTTGTTTCAGGGTCACGAATGGCTTCTTCTCGCGTTATGTCCGGGGTTCGACGGCTTTTGCGCCCTGTGCGCAGTTGCTCGTTCTCAATGGCAGACATGTAAATGTGCATTGGATCGCTCTCAAGATCCAGCTCATCATTTTCGATGATACACTCCTTCACCAGTGGACCAAGGACGTCACGCATGAATTTGCGATCTCGCGGTGACCTGATGTAAGCTCCAAACAGCTTACTCCAGAAAAAGTTGGTTCTTAGGTAGTCCTGAATTGAGGTACAGTAATCGACCTCTTCGTTGATCGACTTAGCCATCAGTTTCAAAAGGTAGTACTCTTCCCTGCTTTTTTGAGCATACCCAAACAAACTCATCATCAGGGGCTTCAGGCGTTCCGCTTCTCTCTCTCCGGTTGTTTGTTCTCGGAGGCGACCGAAAATTCGAGCAAGGTACTGGGGCTGTGTTTGGAGCACGAAAAACAGCCTTTGGTAATGTTCAAGCTTCTGGCGTGAGTTCTTGTTGAGCGCCTTGAGATCGAAGGGGTCTTTCGAGAGCATCTCGGTGTTCGTGAGAAGGTTACCAACATGCCCACCAAAGTGCCTCTGGTGCTTGACAACCTCGTCCAGGGTGATTTTGTTCTTGACCAGGAGAGCAACCTTGACATCGAGTTGCGTGATATACTCCTCGACTTTTTCGTTTTGCCGAACATGTTGTATGACCATCTCTCGCGAACGATCAAGTTCAATTTCTTCGTCAAAGTCGAAGTCGCTGTCGTTCAAGAGATGGACAAAGCCTTTGATGGTGCCAACGGGAGGATTCTTGCCGGCGGTCAGACTTTTATATGCTTCACCCTGAATCCTCCCTCGAACAAAACTTTGCAGTTTAATCACCTTCTCCATATTTTGTCGATAGAACTTCATTTTTTCTGCAAACTTGACTCGTACCATCTTCCCGCGTGCGGCAGCTTGGAGCATTGTAATCACGTCCTCTTCGTCCTCGAGCTGAGCAAGAAGAGCACCGACTTCAGATCGGAGGAGCATTGCTCGGGCAAGGCCTTGCAGTCGGCGAATCCCATCCGCATGTGACAAAAGCTCGGCGTGCAGCTTATCATTCTTTTGTCTGGCCGAATAACCCCTGCAAAGACCTTGCAAAGCTGTAATGCTCCGTGTATGGGCTTTCATACTGTTCAGATCACGGTTGTAATCTCTTCTTGTGAGAAATCCTCTGGCAAACGATTGCAGACGAAGGACACCCTGTTCGATGGCTTGAAGAGCATCCTTTGTCTCAGCTATCTTCTGTCGGAGCGCTAGCCCTCGAATGAGAGATTGCAAACAGACCACTCCAGTCTCTTGCGCCACCAGCTGCTGTCGGAGTTCACCGAGTTCGTCTCTGAGCAGTTTTCCACGAGACGCAGCTTGCAGAGTCCGCCAAAGTCCCTGCATGCCTTTCAAGGCCTGAACATTCGCGGTGCACCGAGCTCTAGCTCGATTACCTCTGAACACTGCTTGCAGAGCTGTAACTGTGCTTCTTTGCTGCTGGAAAGACGCCTTCATGCTTTCGACCTTTTGCCTCTGTAGCATGCCCCGTATTGCAGCCTGTATTCCGGTGACGCCGGCCTCGGCATATTTGGTTTCTTCGAGTTGCTCGTGAACTTTATTACGGGAAAGAGCGCCTCGAATGGCGGCTTGCAGGAATCTGACCCCAGGCGCCTCATTCCGAACCTCCCTCTTCAGTGACTTTACCGCCTCCCTGCCCTTTCTTCCTCTCGCCAGACTTTGTATGATCACCACTTCCCTTCTTTTAGCATTCCACCATTCCGCCGCTCTTGTCATGTTTGATCGTACCAAGTAGCCTCTCGCCACGCTCTGCAGGTCTACCGCGAATCGCTTCATATTGAATCGATATTCAGCAATCTGCCTTGCCCAGTCACCTCTGATGCGCGATTGTAGATCTATCAACATCTCCTCAGCCGCCCAGAGCCTTTGCATCTTCTGGCCGAGTTCTCTCCTGACCAAGGCACCCCTGATCTGGGCCTGCAAATCCTGCACTGTCGCTTCGTTTTCGTACAAAACTCTCTCAATTCTTTGCTCTTCTGTTTCCACCGGTTCGGGCTCGGGCTCTGGTTCCGCTCCGAAGCTCGCACCCATGCCTGAGAAACTGGGCATGTTGATACCTGCCTTATCCAGACCTTTCTGCATTTCCTCAAGCTCATGGTGCTCGAACTCTAGCTGACCGACTAGGTTGCCGATTCTGAACTCGACTATGCCTTTTCGGTATAACAACCATGACAGAGCATGCACACAATAGATGACTTTGGGAATATTCTTCTTCTCATAGAGATCGATCAATTCGAATCGAAAGAGTTCCGGAAGATCGACCTCTCCAAGAAATCGGAAGAAGACGGCGATGTTGTCCGAGTGACGAAACTGAAGTCTGTCACTACGAAAGATGCGGATGAGACGCTCGGGACACAGCGCCTGGACAACTTCTGCCAGTGTCACCCCATCTCGTAGTGCTTCCTCGAGCTGCACAATTGGTGGTATTGGCCTTTGGATGACTTTCTCAATCCACTCTTTGGCTTCACCGATATGACAGAGGTACTCGTAAGCTTGCAGAAACTGTCGCTGCTTGTCCATCCAATTGCGTTCAGTCCAGATGTATCCTGTGCCGTTACCCAAAGTTTTCCTGTTGGCCTTCGTTGAGCACGTCCGTTTGAGTTGTCGGCGGCCTTGCATACCGACCACCGACGGTGCTGGCGATGTGAGGGAGAAATCCTCGCTTGCGCCACTCTGGGCGAACTTGGAAAGTGTACGAAAGTGGCTGGTGGAAGACTTCTGCAATGTCTTGAGGTCAGGCGTTATGATAACCGATGAGACATGAGTTGGGGGAGGAGGATGAGTAGACGCATGCACTCCCGAGATTGAAGTCGAACGGCCAATGCCTATAGAGGAGGATCGTTCCCGCTTGGGGAATACAGAAGTGGCCGAGTCCACCTGAGGGGTTGGAACGATGTCCACGCTCATTCCCCGTGTGTAAGATATGGAGCCCGTTTTCGTGATCGCTGGAGGTGAGAGGCTTGGTGGCTGTGGAAGAGGTCGCAAAGACTGTCGCAGGCTTTTGTATGTACCAGCTGCATTGGACTCATCGCTGTTGCGAGCCCCTTCCGTGATTGGAAAAGGCATCATTCCCGATGCCTCGCTGATACCGCGCTTGTGGCCTGCGCCAGTAGACTTGAGGCCGCTCGATGATGAAGACGAGAGAGTACTTGTGCGGCTTGGGGGAAAAGGATTCGAGTTGGTAGAATAGGAAGAGGAGTTGGTGGATGCATTGGACGCGTTGCGCAATCGATGAGATGCCGGGTTTGACTGATCAGACATCCGCGGTTGATGCGAAGAAAGGCGGGACGACATCTTGGAAACTTGTCGACCACCGAGACAAGATGCTTGCTCTCACCACAGGAATATCATGCGCTCATGCGTCGAGTGCTAAGGCGATGTTTGGTGGAGAATGAAAATGTTGTGGAGGCGGCCTATGTGGCCGCAGCGATTGCAACTTCCTAACCTGGCAAGAGGACGGTACTTTTTCGTGCAACTCGTACCCAGGACCCTTTCCAGTACATGTTCTGCGCGACACACTCCGCTCCGTGCAGCGCCCTCGCGTGAGGAACTTCTCAGCGCTTGCAATGTGATTTGAGCGGAGGGCGGCCTGTCTCTTGGATCAGTGGTGGGGTTCTCGCGCGACGAGACGGTGATGATGATGAAACTGCAGTTGGTTGCTACCTAGCAACGGGAGAAGAGCATGACTAATCTTCAACCAACCACCTGCACCACACAGAAAATAATTGAGAGATTCTGCCACCGCCAAAACCTTTTACTCTTTCTTTCTTTTCTTTCTTGGGAGAAGGAAACTTCACACCCGTCAACTTCAAAGTCTACCGCACAAAGACTGTTGACTATCTCTTCTTTCATTCCTACCAAGAGCAACTTAATATTGAAACTAATATCATCCTTATCATAATGCCTCTTACTAACGGCGATACCACAAACAACCCAGCGCAGCTTCTCCCTGGCCAGGAACTTCTAGACCACAGTACAGCGATGGATGTACTCACAGCCGAATCTCTTCGGGATGGCTTAGACGCAAAGACTCTTCTTGATTCCTCGAAGAATGGAGGATTGACATACAACGACTTCCTGATCTTGCCAGGCTATATCGGTACTTGCAGGTTCACTTCAATGAGCCCTGCTTCCATTGACAAGGATCGATAGGGTTTTCGGCTTCAGATGTCAGCCTCGACACCCCAGTCACTAAACGCATCTCTCTGAAAACACCTCTCGTTTCCTCACCTATGGACACTGTCACTGAGCATTCCATGGCGATTCACATGGCACTGCTGGGCGGTCTCGGGGTGATACATCACAACTGCTCGACAGAGGAACAAGCGGAGATGGTACGCAAAGTGAAGCGCTTTGAGAACGGGTTCATTCTGGATCCGGTTGTCCTGTCACCCAAAACCACAGTGGGCGAGGCCAAGCAGTTGAAGGAGCAATGGGGCTTTGGCGGGTTTCCAGTCACAGGTGCGTACAAATCTAGTGGCGTCCGAGCGGGTTGCAACACCTCTGTTGCTGGTGGCTTTCTATGATGTTCAATCTTTACTATTTATTAACTTTCGTTCATCCGCAACGATAATCTCGTTATGTGGACCTTTCAGTGTCTGAGAAAGCATGCAGAGAGAGACTATGGAGCTTCGTCGTACGAAAAAGTGCCGATGAAGAGCTGACGTATCAACCATAGAGGACGGTACCTTACGCTCAAAGCTCATTGGCATGATCACCACCCGAGACATCCAGTTCCACCCTTCACTGGATGAGCCAGTCACCGCTGTCATGTCGACAGATCTCGTCACAGCTCCTTCAGGAACAACGCTTACCGAAGCCAACTCAGTTCTCAGCAAATCTAAGAAGGGAAAGCTTCCTATTGTTGATGAAAAAGGCAATCTGATCTCTCTGCTTTCACGTTCTGATCTTTTGAAAAACTTGCACTATCCACTTGCATCCAAACTACCTCACTCGAAACAGCTGATCTGCGCCGCTGCGATCGGAACCAGACCGGACGACAAGATCAGGCTGCAAAAGCTCGTAGACGCTGGGTTGGACATTGTCGTGCTAGATAGCAGTCAGGGCAACAGCGTCTTCCAAATTGACATGATCAAGTATGTCAAGTCAAAATACCCAGGACTTGATGTTATAGCAGGGAACGTCGTCACCCGAGGCCAAGCTGCCTCCCTTATCGCAGCCGGTGCGGATGGGTTGAGGATTGGTATGGGCAGTGGAAGCGCTTGCATAACCCAAGAAGTAATGGCCGTCGGCAGACCACAGGCAGCATCGGTCTTCAACGTAGCCTCTTTTGCGGCGCGATTCGGTGTACCATGTATTGCGGATGGAGGTATTCAAAACGTCGGCCACATTGTGAAAGGCCTGGCCTTGGGAGCATCCACTGTCATGATGGGAGGCTTGCTCGCCGGGACAACCGAGTCTCCGGGTAATTACTTCGTCAGCAGAGAAGGTCAACTCGCCAAGGCGTACCGTGGTATGGGCAGTATAGATGCCATGGAGGACAAGAAGGCCTCTGCCGGGGGAAAGAATGTCAAGCAGAGCAACGCCGGCACGGCAAGATACTTCTCAGAAGGTGACAGGCTGTTGGTCGCTCAGGGGGTCTCGGGCTCGGTTCTCGATCGAGGTTCTGTCAACAAGTTCATACCATATCTTCTTGCTGGTCTGCAACACTCGTTTCAAGATATCGGCGTGAAGAGTCTGCCAGACTTGAGACAGGGGGTTGTCGACGGGACGGTTCGGTTTGAACTGCGGACAGTCAGTGCACAAGCCGAGGGCAACGTTCACGGTCTTCACAGTTTCGATAAAAAGCTTTACTCTTGATAATAGGCAAATCTGGGGGGGGGAAGACTTATTATTCGTGGCGTACATAGCTGGTCCAGGCGTCACACTCGTCCGATATTGCTTGTGACCAAATAGCGGCCACTCCAATTCTATCTACAGACTTGAATGATTGGGAGCTGCATCCAGTGACTCCCTTTTCCCGTTTGTTTGGGAGGAGCTCAGAAGGAGACTTTCTGACCGCTCTCACGTAGATGGGCGATAGATCGCAGCACCTTTTAAGCCCATCCACTTACCTTGAGGTTGTACCTCGGCCCTTTCGAAACCCTTAGTTCGGCTAAGCCTCCCCCCGCGTGGTCGAAGAACACTTTCGTAGCTACAAGTTAGGTCTATATTTACTTCGGGAATGCCTGGCAAGAGGCTGATATTTGTCTCAACGCCATGTCGTCCTCATAGAGCTTCGCCCATCTTTCATAAAACTGTAAGCTATATTCTCCTGTTGTTACGCGACTTTGGATCACTCGCAAAGGGCCAACAATACTTCCCCCAAACGCGTTCCCCGGACCGGAATCTGCGATCGCGAACGAAGTTGGGTGCATACACGGGGAGCATGAACTTGTCGAATAGAAGAAGGATGAGTGCAGGATCGCCCGAATCAAGGGCCAAGAAGCAGCCATCAATACCCCGACCAAGTGCAAGGTACAGGCTCGGGCATCCCGACTGTCGATATCATAGGAGCGCTTCTTGTTGATGTCCGCACACTAGCATCCTCCTCATCTCGCCGACAAACCAAGTCTTACTGCTCCATCGTGTGCGCACATCCTCATCTTTTCCCTCCGCGCACGTGTTCCCCGGTGGTAACTTATCATCCACGCAAGACGGAGCTATACCCGGCCCTGAAGACCCCCAGCGGCATTGCGACGGGGAGGCTTACAGGCTAGGGGCCGTACGAGAATGCTTTGAGGAAAGCGGATTGTTACTGGCCAGGGCGAAGAACGGCTCCGGCGCATTGCTGGAAGTGGGCGACGAGGAGAGAGAAAAGGGCAGACATGCTATACACGAGGGCAAGGTCCTGTTCCGGGACTGGGTTGAGCGCTGTGGGGGACTTCCAGACACCGGTAGGTCTCCAGTGCGAAATCATGGCTGAATCGCAGTTCTGATGCTCGCCTCAGATAATCTAGTACCATTTACACGCTGGATCACACCTACCAACATACCGCATCGGTTTACGACGCAGATGTACTTATATTTCCTCCCTTTACCTTCTGATCGCTCGTCGTCTGGTTCTCTTCCCACCAAGAATGAAGTGACCCTACCAACGCCCACCTCGGATGGCGGTATAGAACACACCACAGCCCGCTTCCTGCCTCCATCAGCTTGGCTCTCTATGGCCCGCTCTGGCGAAATAATCCTCTTCCCTCCTCAATTCTTCCTCCTTCACCTCCTGGATCCCTTCCTCTCCCCACAAAACGTCCCGAACGTGGTCGGACCTCAGGAACTGGCCCGGCAGCGGGAGGCGTTGATGGAGTTTGTGAAGACGGGAGACCCACCTTGGGGCGAGAAATGCATTTCACCAACCGGGATCATGTGGAAGGAAGGGGATGGAAGGGCGGTACTTGCGCTGGACAAGCCAGGGCCGGAGCTCGAAGGCAGCGGGAGGAAAGGCGATGCAGAGAGGGTTGTGCTGGTCAAGTTTAGAAAAGAGGGTCCGAGAGACTTGGACGTTGTATGGAAGAAAGATATCCTCCGGGAGGAGAGGCTATTGAAGGAGAAATTGTGATCAATAGATGTGGTTCATTCCATATATATATAAACCCTACTGAGTCTAGAAAGTGTAGATAAGTGAAATATCAGAGTGCCAATGGATTCAAGTACTTGAATACCCAGCTCATTGTGGAGGGTCAGCATCAAATGCAAGGCCATCATAGGTACGCAGATACTCTCAGAATATCCTTGAGAGGTTTGCATGTTGCTGGAGGTAAGGTCAACGTTAAGGTACTGTACAGTACCTTTACGCCTTAGTGGGGTGATCAAAAACCTTGAACACGTGACCCACAAAGTAGCTCCTGCGAGAGACCACAGACGAGAATCGCGACTTTTGACATCGTCCTTTCAACGATTCGTTCAACTCGTACTTTTGACGCCTTCCACCACCCTCGATACCTTCGATCTACCTGAAGTCATGGAGAACGACAGAGGCGAGCTTGTTGACCTGTAGGCAATCCTCACCGTCGCCCAGCATCAAGCATTCCTACCCCAGCAGGCTGGCAACATGCTAAAAATCTTCTACCAACAGTTACGTCCCTCGCAAATGCTCGGCGACGAATCGCATCATCAAAGCCAAAGACCATGCTTCCGTCCAGATATCCGTCGGCAAGGTAGACGAGAACGGTAGATACACAGGCGAGAACCAGGTGTACGCCTTGTGTGGGTTCGTCCGAGCCATGGGGGAGAGCGACGACAGTCTCAACCGATTAGCACAGAGGGATGGACTGCTGAAGAACGTATGGAGTGGGAGCAGTCAGCGCTAGAGGATGTGTAGGGGGCATGGGGCTTGGAGAGGTTGGTACGTCCGGATTGGGGTCTTCAAAGGAGAGCTTGTTATGCTGACTCGAGGACCCAGATTCTAGAGGGAAACCACTTGTACCAGATACCAAATCAAACAGCATGATGCCGTCATCAGAAACACATGAGATCTCACCACCAGGTTGATAAGGTCTCGGTTCTTCGGATCAGTTTTCAAGCCAACTCAAGTCAAGTCAAGGCCTCTTTTCCAACCATATGCTCGTGATAATGCCGGTACTCCGCCATGTCTGACAGCGCATCGGCTTTTCAAAGCTTTCTCATCTTCACTTCGGTGACCCCACGTGATTGAGGAAGCAGAGAACTTGTCTCGCGGCCGTAGACCGATATAAGATCCGCCTTTGAAGAGCTGCGACGTTAGAGCATCTCGTCGAAGCACAGATACGGGTGGAACAGCACCTCAGGACTGACCTTGTGACCAGACGACAGCATTTAAAGCAATAGATACGCGATGATGGGTCGTGAGTACTGTGGTGCGAACTTGGATCTGATGACGGCCCTAAGAGCAAGGTCCAACAATAGAGCTTGTGGAGTTTCTCTAAAATGCAAATTCTCATGTGGGGTATGAATGTGCTCTGTTCTACTGTTCTGACCATAGCATGATAGTCACCGAAGTGTCTTTATCCAGGTCTCTGTTCTAACCAGGTCTCTGTAGTTACTCATCATGCCTGGTCTTATCCATTGTTGATTGCCCAATCTGCAACGACTCTGAGTCCTATCAAGGTAGTTGTGATTGAATCCGCCAAAATCATGTACGAAGATACCTTATGAATGAGAGGGTTTCTCGACTCGAAGCGGTGCGGAGCGTCAATACAGTTGAACAATGAGTCCTCCGCGGGATGACTAAGCAATTACGTCATATGAAATTTAAGCTTTAGGCTAGATCTCGCGAATCTCAGCTCAGATCGTGATCGCGGCAAGATCTACAGTAAGATCCGAATGCATCGTCATTTATCACAAAGACCAAATTGCCATTAAAGCACTCGACGTTCCCGGTGTCGAAAATTTCTCGAAGCACATTTCCTTCACAAAACTCGCCTCGAGACCAGACAACAGGGACTGCAGATTTGCCACGGACGAGTCGCATGGTCTTCGCAAAACCGTTCGACTTGCGACTGGCATCAACCTTCCTCAGTAAAATTTCGCTATCACGGAGAAGCCCCTGTATCCTACCGAGGATTTTAGCACGGCGTTTTCGAGGCACCCCAATTCCGACAATGACTTCTAAGGTCGCAATACTTGGCAAGCGCAAACCGACCAGTCCGTCCGCATCAATCGCTAAGAAGGCGAAAAATGTCGTTCCGGCCTACAAGGACTCCACAGAGGAAGAGCGGTATGGCATCGTGCAACGCGAATTCTATCCGCCGGAAATGACAAATGAGCGGTGCCTACTCTATAATAACGGGGTACTTACTCGGCCAATCGAACTGCTTGACGCTGCTATGAGGGAGACCAAAGCTGAACGCGAGCGCATACCAGTGAAAGATGCCGTGGTCCACTGGTTCAAATGGGACTTGCGAACGAGAGACAACAAGGCGTTACACTTCGCATCAGAGAAAGCCAAGAGCAAGGGCGTACCCCTGATATGCCTGTTCATCGTCAGTCCGCAAGATTATCAAGCCCACTTGACTAGCCCTGTGCGTGTGGATTTTGCCTTGAGAACTCTAGAGGTCTTGAAGGAAGACCTTTCAAAGCTTGATATTCCGCTCTATGTCGAAACAATCGAAAAGAGGAGAAACGCCCCGGATAGGATTATCGAGCTGTGCGAACAGTGGGGGGCGAGCCATTTATTTGCCAACATCGAATACGAAGTCGACGAGCTCAGAAGAGAAGCGCTGATGACGCGAAAGTGTCTGGCGAAAGGAATTGCATTTACAGTACTACACGATACGTGCGTTGTTGCCCCAGGCGAGCTGGCAAGCCAGCAAGGACGACAATACGCTGTATATAGCCCCTGGTTCAGGGCATGGATAGCACACCTTCACAGCCATCCAGAGCAACTAGACCTCTACGAGGCGCCAGGAAGAAACCCTCCCGATGCGCGAATACGGTTCAGTCAGGATTTCGACTCGAAAATACCCGTTGCACCTGAGAATAAGAAGTTAACTGATGAGGAGAAGCAAAGATTCAGGAGCATGTGGCCCCCAGGTGAGCATGAAGGGGAAGAACGCCTGGCGAAGTTTCTCGACCAGAAGGTCGGGAAGTATAAAGACGCGAGAAATTTCCCTGCCTCGAACAGTACGGCCATGTTGAGTGTGCACTTCGCTGCTGGCACACTTAGTGCAAGGACAGCCATCAACTGTGCTAGGGCGACTAACACGACCAACAAACTTGATGGAGGTATTCCGGGTATCGTAGGATGGATCAGCGAGGTTGCATGGAGAGATTTTTACAAGCATGTACTCGTCAATTGGCCGTATATATGGTGAGCTGCATCCTCACCCCTCAATCACTGCGCTTCGAGTTCGTCGTGACTAAAAGCGCACCAGTATGAACAAACCGTTCAAGCCTGAATACACCAATATCGAATGGGAATACGACATGGAAAAGTTCGAAGCCTGGTGCACCGGTCGTACCGGGTTTCCCATCGTGGACGCGGCGATGCGCCAGATCAACCACATGGGCTACATGCACAACCGATGCCGCATGATCGTCGCGTCCTTCCTCGCCAAGGACCTCCTCATCGATTGGCGCATGGGCGAGCGCTACTTCATGGAGCATCTCATCGACGGCGACTTCGCGTCGAACAACGGAGGGTGGGGTTTCAGTGCCAGCACGGGGGTGGACCCGCAGCCATATTTCCGAATCTTCAACCCACTGTTACAGAGCGAGAAGTTTGACATTGAAGGCGAATACATCAGGAAATGGATCCCGGAGTTGAAGGAAGTACCGGGCAAGGCGATCCATGACCCGTATGGGCGTGGAGCTGGGAGGATTGCGGAAAAGGCCGGTTACCCTAGAGCCATCGTTGATCACAAGCAAAGCCGTGAAAGGACGTTGGTAAGGTACAAGGCCGGCATTGGGAGGAATACCTCTTAAGAGGACATCAGCTGGTTCTGTCCCACGGCGGATTTGGAGTTTCCTGGGGTTGTTAAGGGTGATTCTGTCAAGAGCACATGAGCTGAATATACAATAGTCCCTCACCTGGTTTTGTTTCGAGGAAGGTATATACTGGGGCGATTGTTCTTCCAGTTGATCGATTTCTTCACTATTATCATTCCACCTGCGCATACAAAGTGTTCCAGAAAGAGACGGAAAATTGGATTTGCTGATATTACACGTACGGAGTATACCGAGAGGGACAAACACCGGTTTTTGAATGCAAAGTAAAATAAGTTGCGCCACCAATGCTTGGCCCAAAGCTGGGTAAAACTCCCGGACTGAGTGATCACACTTGTAAATATCTATGTACAGTATCTTGATAGACAATCTCATTTGAGAAGAGTGCTCAAATGGCTGGGCCGGTGGGGGATGTTATCTACACCATGAAGGTACTGTACTCCTTAGTAGTCATATTGTCACCGTGTTTCCTGATGCACCATCAAATTAGCAAAGTTAAGATCAGGCATACTACTGATGATAAATAGTGCACTAATCATACAGCTGTTTTTAGAAGCTCAGTGTCAAGAGATGATTTAGCAAAAATTTGTAACAAAATATGTGTAAAATCTGTCAAATCTCTTTTCATCACTCATCATTCACTCAATTGATCTTGCTGTCACCCCCATTGTGTCATAAGACCTGACAGTAAACTTGATGACTTCATTAAGAATCAAATACAGACAGAATTAGAGTGTGAAATGATATCTAAGATCATAGTAATGATTATAGAGCTTAGTTGAGAGCACATTAAGAAGATATGAAGAAATCTATAACAATAAAGATCAATAACTGTATTCAGACTGTTAAAAATAAGAACTTTAAGACAACTTACAGCTACTATAACAGAGATGAATCTTTCTCTGAAGATAAAGATCTGATTTATTAACAATTAATATAGAATATACTCAATTTTCTTAAAAATCAATCTCAGACATATCTTAATGAGATGCAGAGATTTATTTAATATAAATATAAAGTAAAAATTAACATTACTACTGTCTAACTTATTCTTAAACAGACTAAATGATCAAGAAAGCTGATAAACATATTATTGTTACTGTCATTATAGTTAATGAAGTCATTTTTAATGTTAAAAATGAGCAATAAAGCAGTCTTAAAAGACTTACAATAACTGAATGATGCAGTTAAGTAATTAATATGCTTAATAATTAATCTTTATTAATAAGAATATCTGCAATCTCTGCACTCTCAATAGAAAATTTAACTGAACAGTTATGAAAAGATGAACAGTTATGATGAAGTTCTTTTAGAAAGAAAAGCATTACAGTATTCTTTTAACATATATATTTGACAGCTATATTGTCTAAAAGATTTATGAGAAAAATATAAACAAGAAAATGTTCAATACTTTTATATAAAAGAAGATCTTATCTTTATATAAGTAATTTTTAAAGACACACAGTGTTTTGTGCATAAATAACTGTGAGATACATCATTTAAAACTAGAGTTTTCATATTAATATAGATTTTCTTGCTAATTCTGTCAATAAAAATTTACAATTATATATTAAGAGATTAATATCATTTTTATATATCTTTTTCTTTATTTTTCTGATTGTTAGATATATAACTTACAATAGCTATGCTATTAGTGTGATGTCATCTTTTAACAGATTATGAGCTCAGATTAGTGTAGTGATTTCTTATCTAAAATCTCAGAAAGATATGTGTCTAAATTATCTTAGTTGATGATTTAAGTTCATGATGAGAAAGTAAGCTCAAAGGTTACAAGTTTAAACTGCTATCTATGTACATTCTTTACATCTGCAGGTTGATCATGAGCTGGTTGTGAGTTAGAGCAAGTGTTAGATATATAACTTACAATAGCTATGCTATTAGTGTGATGTCATCTTTTAACACTGATTACAATCTCATCAAGAAGTTCTTTAGTGAATTAAAGACATAAATAAGAAGATATAAAATCTTAATGAAGTGTTATAAGAATTAATTTTCAGTCTTTTATTGAAAGAAAGTAGATACTCATACTATACTATGTCATCTAGTGAAATCTCTAAACTGTGTTGTCTATGGGCACATCTTGATCAAGAGAGTTACAGAAGAAATAAAAAGAATGTTGACTGCAATTAATGTAAACAGAATCTTCACTTAGTTTTTGATATTAGTTCTATCTTACTTTATAAAAGCAGCTAAAACATCATTTCTCAACACTTTCACTCAGTAAGGCTGCATCTATTGACTCTCACTGATGATAAACATCAGATAACTAAACACATCATTAAGAGTTTAACAAATCATTTAAGAGTTTTATTGAAAGAAAGTAAATACTCATGCTATACTATGCTGTCTAGTGAAATCCCTAAACTGTATTGTCTATGAGCACATCTTGATCAAGAGAGTTACAGAAGAAGTAAAAAGAATGTTGACTGCAGTTAACATGAATAGAGTCTTCACTCAGTCTTTGACATTAATTCTACTCTGCTTCATAGAAGCAGCTAAAATGTTAGATATATAACTCATGATAGCTGTGCTATTAGTGTGGTGCCACCTTTTAACAGGTTATGAGCCCAGGTTAGTGCAGTGATAACTTGCATAAAATAGTGCCTAGGCCACCTCTGCCAGTGGTTTAAGTCTATGGTGAGGAAGTAAGCTCAAAGGTCACAAGTTTGAACCACTGTCTGTGTGCACTCTTTATACCTGCGGGCCGGTCACAAGCCAATCACAGGTTAGGGGAAGTGTTAGATATATAACTCACAATAGCTGTGCTATTAGTGTGGTGCCACCTTTTAACATAAAACATCATTTCTCAACATTTTCACTCAATGAGACTGTGTCTATTGACTCTCACTGACAGCAAACATCAGATAACTAAACACATCATTAAGAGTTTAACAAATCATTTAAGAGTTCAACTAATCATTAACAATGAGTTTCATGAATTTAATGAACTGCTTAAAGATCTGTTTAAACAGAGACTTAATAAGTTCATTAACAATTATCTTTTAACTGAACACAAAGTCTATCTGAATCTGATTGTGCTTATGTAGATCACAGATGTTGTGATAAAAAACATTAATGTACTTTAACTACTCATATACATGTGCATTCTTGATCAAGATCAAGACAGCTTGATTATCTTCTCTAAACTAAATGAGTAAAGATGTTCAATGAGCTTCATTCTTTTAAATGTTCATGCAGTGTAAGTTGACTTCAAGATATTTGCTTATGTTTATATTTCTTAACATCTATTCAAGTCAGATCTCAGTCTTTGCACACATTGACATAATTATATACTTAATCTCAGTGATTAAGATAATAACAAACTTCTGCTTTTGACTTATTCACAACACTGATTCATCTTTAAGCATGTAAATACATTTTAAAATTAATTTTCAATTCTGCTTATCTGAAGCATAGTTAAAGTCAGAGTATTTAAGCATTGCTTGACTCTCATTAAAGCTGTATATGATGTTGAGATTGATGATTAATCTTACATACTGCAATAATTTCTTAAATGTATGTTCATGATGTTCTGCAGAATCACTGAGATATTGACTTAATTAACTTAGTGTGAAGATGATGTTTAACTAAATATAAATTGCTGCATACATTAAACTTTCAATTGTCTGTTGATACTGTCTTTAGTCTATTCTTTAATCAGTTAAATCAATAAGATGAAAAGTATCATATCTGTTAAATAAAATATTGATGACTTTATGCTTATTAGATTGCATATAAAGATTCTTTAATATCTTATTCATGTAATGAGTCTGATTCAGGCACAGAATTCTCATTTTGCAGTTATATATAACTTAAATGTTAAGAATTTTCTGTGTCTCTTTTAAGTTCTTAACTTTAAACATGCTCACAAGAGCTTGCTTAAATCAAAGAATGTATGATAGATTTACTGAAGTCATAACAATATCATTTACATAAAGAAGCAGCATAATTCTTTTGATGCTGTAAAGAAGAAGACAGAAATCAGTTTTGCTTTAATGAAAACTCAATTTAAGCAGTTTAATAACACATTGTTTATGTCAGTTCTATGCAGCTTGCTTAAGATCATAAAGACTGTGCAGTATGTGCAGAACACAATTAGATGTGATATTGACTTCAGAAGAGAATGTTATATAGATTGTTTTCTTTAGAAAGAATTTCATAAAGACATTATTGACATTCACTTAATGGCACTTTAGATTCTTGAGTGCAACAATAGTCAGAAAGACTTGCAGAATGTTAAACTTAACAGTAAGAATAAAGATGTTCTTATAGTTAACACTATATATTTATGAGAAGTCTCTTGTCACAAATCTTGTCTTAAGCTTGTTCAAGAATCTGTCAGTGTTCAGCTTAAATTTAAAGACTTATTTGCTGATCACAATGTTGATTCTTCTTAATGACACAGTCTCTTCTTATATTTCATTTATCATCAAGACTGTCAGCTCTGCATGAATAACATTCTTTTACATTTCTTCTCAGATTGAGTCTCTCACTGCTTCAGCATAGATGACAGACATTAAAATGTCAGATCTGATCACAGAATCTTCTTTGTCTGTAGAGAACATCATAAGTGTCAGCATGATTCTTAATATTTTAATTAAGAACTCATTCACATCTTAATCATCATTGTCATTGTCTCTCTTTCATTTCAGAATCTCAATACACAGAAAGATTCTGATTTCTTTAAGTGTCATTATCTTAACTTAATCAGTGTTGATCTTCTCATCTAACAACTTATCTAGATTAACTGCAGTTAACTTGATTTCATATTGTTTATTTTAAGACTTGTCAGCCTTAATCATGATCAAGTTAGACTGCATCTTATTGTTTTAAGTTATAAGTGTCTGATCTGAAGCTGTGATTTTCACAATGATTAATTTCTTCTATAAACATTCAACAGATCTTCTGTTCAGAAGAACAGTTAATATTTATTGTTGCAGTTTAAAATTAACAGTATTTCTTTTCTTGCTTTCAGCAAACTTTACAGCATGATTCTTAATGATGCACTTAAGATCTGAAGCTTAAAGCTGATACTGCTTTGTGATTTTCTCAATATAGTTTATAAAGACTTTTACTTATTCTCAATTTATGAACTTGTCACATCTGTCTTCAGATAGTAACTTAAGATCAATGTAGCTGTAGCATTTACATTCTTATATATAAATATAATTGATGAATAACTTCACATCAATGAAAGCTTTCTCAGAAGTTATCTACTTGCTATTTATTAAGAGATCAGTTGCTATTTAATTGCAAAGATAAGCATCTGTCTGTGCTGTCTGCACTCAGAACTTTATTGACAGTTGTGTCTCTTTGATCATGATGTGCACTGAGTTCTCAGTGATTCAGATGATTCTTTTAATAATGTCATTCTAAATTGATATATAGGGCACTGTGTATTGCAGTGTAATGTTAAGAGACTTGCATCAGTTATTTAAAATCAACTTTAACTTTATTTTGTTGTTGCTTTGTACAGCAAGAATCTTTGCATCAGTTTAAAGTTCAGTCTTTAGCTGTCATTTTTGCAGTGTCTGTGAAGCTTCATTATGTTGCTTCAGCAGTATTATTCACATCTTTCAGAAGTGATTATCTACTATCTTCAGAAAGTATTGATATTCATTAAATGACAAGAGTAATGAGCTGTATATGTTAATGAAAACAAGAACAAGAATGTTAATCTTTCTTTTGCTTACAGTGTGATCTCACTTGTTAATGAACTTAATTAGAGCACAAATCTCATACATGTTCTTATTGTTCTCAACAATGAGAATTGACTTTTCAAGAATTGTCATTTTGTGAAGATTACACAACTTCATGAAATCAAGATGAACAAATCATCAGTGTTAAAGTCTGTAAGCCTTGATCTTTTTATTCAATAATGCAGTGTCAACATCTAAGAAGTCAGTCATAAGATCATGCTTATGAGTCTAAATATATAAGCTCACATCTAAAGCAGTAACAGGGAAGACAGTCTCTGAATGTAATGTGTACACTGCAGATATCAAAGCAAATTCATTAAGACTCTTTACAATGTACTTAATTATATAGATTTTATTTTACTTTAACACTTCTATTATAGTCTTGCTGTGCTTATCACACATTTAAAGACAGTGTTGATCAAAGCTCTTATACAGTTTTATTTTGCACATTTACTTTCTTAACAGAAGATTAACTTCAAGTTTAGACATATAGAGTGTTGAACTCAGTCTTACAGAATTTCTCAATCTGACTTGCATAATGATCACTTCACAATAGTGAGAGTATAAATGTCTCTTTTAACTTTAATTTGTTGACATCTCATTTGTATAAGAAAGTCACTGAAGAGTTAAAGTTAATCAATTATATATGAGAAGAATTTAGAGTCTGCAATTCATTTAAATTTAAGCATCTTACTGACAGTCTTCTTGAACAGAGCAGCAATTTTATTATTAACTTTTTTTTTCTTTTTAAATTTAGAAAAGAAGTCATCATCATTACTGTCACTAATTTCTGCATCAAAGACTCTGTATCTCTTTTCTTTTTCTTTATAAACTGACTTCTAATACAACTTAACTGCAATCAATCTGTACAGCTTGACTGTAATTGATCTGTCTGTCTTCTTTTAAACATCTTACTTGATGTCAGAAAGAAATTTACAATCTTTAATGAAGTGAGAGTCATTGCAAAGAAAGCACTTAATAAAGCAATAAGAAAAATGATTACTGTCTGAGCTGAATGATCTGCAATAGTGTTACTTAATATTAACTATGCAGTAATTCAATAAACTGCAGTTCTTATTCATTGAACATTGATCTCTTTTCTGTTTGTTTACTCACAAGATAATGACAGTCTCATCAATTTTAAGCTGTGTTTTTTTCTTTTAAAACTTTTATAAATTTCTCTTAATGTCTAGATTGTTCTGAGCATCAATGACATCACAGATCACAACATACTTAACTGATAGCACTTAAAGCAGTATCTAAAATTATTGTTCTGATTTAAACAACTCAGTCATGTCAGACTGAGTTGCAGTGATCTTTCTGCTAAATTTGCTCAAATAAATTTATGCTTCTTCAATAAATACATTCTCTGACATTCTGTACTCAACAAACTTCATTAAATATTGTCTCTCAGTCATCTGCAGCTTCTCTTTATACTTAAATTTTAATACATTTCAAACATTCTTTGTGCTAATTTTGTCTGTTAGATATTCTTGATTATCTGCATTTATGCAGATAATAAGTTAATATAAAGTCTTTGCATCAGTTTTCTGACTTTTAAAGTCAAGACTGCTGAGAAAAAATGAGTTTAAAAATTCACTGATCAGCATGTTGACTGCTAAGACTTCAATAATGTTTTATAAATCTTCTTTTATTAATCATTTTTTCATAAGAATAAATCATTGATTGCAGTTCTTGTGAGTGAGAATTGAAATAAGTCATCACTTTATAAAGAAGTTGTTGAAGTTCATGATGATGATAGTTGGCATGTAGTATAAGAAGTGAATAAAGTAAAATAACAATGTATACATTGAAGATAATATAAGTAAAATAAATAAAAAGCTTTTATATCTCTTGTTCTGTAAGACAGTAGTGTTTATTCATCTCAATAACTTATATTAAGCTGTTAAAGAACAGTGCTCTCTGAGCAACTGTAAATGCTGATTTTTGCTGAGATCAATTCTCTGTAAATCTTTTAAGTTAAACATACTCAGCTACTGCAGAATGCTGATTCTGCTAAAGTCAAATTTATCATGAATCTTAATAGTCAGTGATACTGTTAAAGCTGAATTGATCATAAATCTCAATAACTGATGTACACAGCTGCTGTCAGTATGCTGATTCTGTTAAAGTCAGATTTATTATAAATCTTTTATGAATCTCAAAAATCAGCATACTCAGCTGTCATCACATTAAAAGTATACACTTTCTCTAAAAAGCTTCTTGCTAATCTGAGCTCATAATCTATTAAAAGAAAGTAGATACTCATGCTATATTATGCTGTCTAGTGAAATCTCTAAACTGTGTTGTCTATGAGCATGTCTTGATTGAGAGAGTTACAGAAGAAGTAGAAAGAATGTTGACTGCAGTTAACATGAGTAGAGTCTTCACTCAGTCTCTGACACTAATTTTACTTCACTTCATAGAAGCAGCTAGAACACTGCTTCTCAACAAGTTTAATTAATCATTAATAATGAATTTCATAAGTTTAATGAATTACTTAGAGATCTGTCTAAACAGAGACTTAATAAGCTTATTAACAACTATTTCTTAATTGAGTATAAAGTCTATCTGAATCTGATTGTGCTTATGCAGATTACAGATGTTGTGATAGAAGATATTAATGTATTTTAATTATTTATATATATATGCATTCTTAATTAAAATCAAGATAACTTGATTATCTTCTTTGAGCTGAATAAATAAAGATACTTAATGAGCTTTATTTTCTTAAATGTTCATGCAGTGTAAGTTGACTTCAAGATATTTGCTTATGTTTATGTCTCTTAACATCTATTTAAGTCAGATCTCAGTCTTTATACACATTAACATGATTATGTATTCAGTCTTAATGATTAAAATAATAACAAACTTCTGTTTTTGACTTGCTCACAACATTGATTCATCTTTAAACATGTAAATACACTTTAAAATTAATTTCTGATTCTGCTTATCTGAAGTATAGTTAAAGTCAGAGTATTTAAGCATTACTTGACTTTTATTAAAGCTGTACATGATGCTGAGATTGATAATTGATCTTATATACTGCAATAATTTCTTAAATGCATATTCATGATGCTCTGCAGAATCACTGAGATATTGACTTAATTGATTTAGTGTGAAGATGATGTTTAATTAAGTATGAATTGCTGTGTACATTAAACTTTTAATTATCTATTAATACTGTCTTTAATCTATTCTTTGATCAGTTAAGTCAGCAAAGTAAAAAATGTCATATTTATTAAATGAAATGCTGATGACTCTATGCTTGTCAGATTGCATATAAAGATTCTTTAATATCTTATTTACATAATGAGTCTGATTTAGGCACAGAGTTCTCATTTTACAGTTGTATATAATTTAAATGTTAAGAATTTTCTGTATCTTTCTTAAATTCTTAACTTTAAACATGTCTGTAAGAGCTTGCTTAAATTAAAGAATGTGTAACAGATTTATTGAAGTTACAACAATATTATTTACATAAAGAAGCAGCATGATTCTTTTGATGCTGTAAAGAAGAAAACAGAGATCAGTCTTATTTTAATGAAAACTTAACTTAAGCAGTTTAATGACACATTGTTCATGTCAGTTCTATGCAACTTGCTTAAGATCATAAAGGCTGTGCAGTATGTGCAGAACACAATTAGATGTAATATTGACTTTAAAAGAAGATGTTATATAGATTGTTTTTTTTAGAAAGAATTTCATAAAGACATTATTAACATTTACTTGATGACACTCTAAATTCTTAAGTGCAATGATAGTCAGAAAGACTTGCAGAGTGTTAAACTTAATAATGAAAGTAAAAATGTTTTTATAATCAACACTATATATCTATGAGAAGTCTTTTGCTATAAGTCTTGTCTTAAGCTTATTTAAGAATTCATTGATGTTTAGCTTGAGTTTAAAGACTTATTTGCTAATCATAATGTTAATTTTTCTTAATGACACAATCTCTTTTCATATTTCATTTATTGTCAAGACTGTCAGCTTTACATGAATGATGTTTTTTCACATTTCTTCTCAGATTGAGTCTTTTACTGCTTCAGCATAGATGACAGACATTAAAATGTCAAATTTAATTACAGAGTCTTTTTTATCTGTAAAGAATGCTGTAAGTGTCAGCATAATTCTTAATATTTTAATTAAGAGCTCATTCACATCTTAATTATCATTGTTGTCATTTCTCTTTCATTTTAAGATCTCAATGCACAGAAAGATTCTAACTTCTTTAAATATCATTATTTTAACTTAATTAATGTTGATCTTCTCATTTAATGACTTATCTAGATTGACTGCAGTCAACTTAATCTCATGTTGTTTATTTTAAGACTTGTTGATCTTAATTATAATTAAATTAAACTGCATCTTACTGTTCTAAATTATGAATGTCTAATCTAAAGCTGTAATCTTTACAATGATTAACTTCTTTTATAAATGTTCAACAGATCTTCTGTTCAAAAGAATATTTAATATTTATTGTTGCAGTTTAAGATCAACAGTATCTCTCTTTTCACTTTTAGTAAACTTTACAGCATAATTCTTGATGATGTACTTGAGATCTAAAGCTTAAAGCTGATACTGCTTTGTGATTTTCTCAATATAGCTCATAAAGACTCTTACTCATTCTTAATTCATGAATTTATTATATCTATCTTTAGATAATAACTTAAGATCAACATAGCTGTAGTGTTTGCATTTTTATATATAAATGTAATTAATGAATAACTTCACATCAGTGAAAGCTTTCTTAGAAGTTATTTACTTACTGTTAATTAAGAAATTAGTTACTGTTTAATTGCAAAGATAAACATCTGTCTATGCTGTCTGCACTTAGAACTTTATTAACAGTTATGTCTCTTTAATCATGATGTACATTGAGTTTTCAGTAATTCAGATGACTCTTTTGACAATATCATTCTGAATTGACATGTAGAACATTATGTATTGCAATGTAATGTTAAGAGATTTGCATCAGTCATTTAAAGTGAACTTTAACTTTATTTCATTGTCACTTTATACAACAAAAATCTTTACATCAATCTAAAGTTCAGTCTTTAATCATTATTCTTATAGTGTCTGTGAGATCTCATCATATCACTTTAATAGTATCATTTACATCTTCTGAGAATGATTATCTACTATCTTCAGAAAGTACTGATATCTATTAAATGACAAGAATAATGAGCTGTATATGTCAATGAAGACAAGAATGAGAATATTAGTCTTTTTTTTATTTACAGTGTGATCTTACTTATTAATGAACTTAATCAGAGCACAAATCTCACATATGTTTTTGTTGTTTTCAACAATGAGAATTAACTTTTCAAGAATTGTCATCTTGTAAAGATCACATAACTTTACAGAATTAAGATAAACAAATCATCAATGTTAAAGTCTGTAAATCTTGATCTTTTTATTTAATGATGCAGTGTCAATATCTAAGAAGTCAGTCATAAGATTATGTTCATAGATTTAAATATACAGACTTGCATCTGAAGCAGCAGCAGAGAAGATGATCTTTGAATGTAATATATGTACTGCAGATATTAAAGCAAATTCATTAAGATTCTTTGCAATATACTTAATTATATAAACTTTATCTTGCTTTAATGCTTCTATTATAGTCTTACTGTGCTTATCACACATTTAAAGACAGTATTGATTAAAGCTTTTATGCAGTTTCATTTTGCACATTTACTTTTCTAATAAAAGATTGATCTCAAGTTCAGACATATAAAGTGTTGAACTCAGCCTTACAGAATTTCTTAATTTGACTTGTATAATGATCACTTCACAATAGTAAGAGTATTGTTAAAAGGTGGCACCACACTAATAGCATAGCTATCATGAGTTATATATCTAACAAGTATAAATGTTCTCTTTTAACTTTAATTTGCTGACATCTCATTCATATAAGAGAGCCATGACAGTCTTCTTGAACAGAGCAGCAATTTTATTATTAACTTTCTTTTTCTCTTTAGATTCAGAGAAAAAGTCATCATCATTACTGTCACTAACTTCTGCATCAAAGACTCTGTATCTCTTTTCTTTTTCTTTATAGACTGACTTTTAATACAACTTAACTGCAGTCAATCTGTACAGCTTAACTGCAGTTAATCTGCTTATCTTTTTTTAAATATCTCACTTGACATCAGAAAGAAATTCATAATCTTTAATGAAGTAAGAATTATTGCAAAGAAAGTACTTAATAAAATAACAAGAAAAATGATTACTGTTTGAGCTGAATGATTTGCAATAATGTTATTTAATATTAATTATGCAGTAATTTAATGAACTGCAATTCTAATTCATTAAACATTAATCTTCTTTCTGTTTATCTATTTACAAAACAATGACAATCTCATTAATCTTAAATTGTATCTCTTTCTTCTAAAGCTTTTATAAATCTCTCTTAATGTCTAAATTGTTCTAAGCATTGATGACATTACAAATCACAACATACTTAATTAATAATACTTAAAGCAGCATCTAAAATCATCATTCTGATTTAAACAACTCAGTCATGTCAAACTAAGTTGCAGCAATCTTTCTACTGAATTTGCTTAAATAAATTCATACTTCTTTAATGAACACATTCTCTGACATTTTATACTCAACAAACTTCATTAAATATTGTCTCTCAATCATCTGCAGCTTCTTCTTATACTTAAATTTTAGCATATTTTAAACATTCTTTGCACTAATTTTGTTCATCAGATATTCTTAATTATCTATATTTATGCAGATAATAAATCAATATAAAATCTTTACATCAGTTTTCTGACTTTTAAAGTCAAGACTGCTGAAAAAAAAATGAGCCTGAGAATTCACTGATTAGTATGTTGATTATTAAGATTTTAACAACATTTTATAGATCTTCTTTTATTAATCATTTTTTCATAAGAATAAATCATTAATTGCAGTTCTTGCAAGTAAGAATTAAGATGAGTCATTGCTTTATAAAAAAGTTGTTGAAGTTTATGATGATGATAGTTAACACATAATATAAGAAGTGCATAAAGTAAAATAATAATGTATGCATTGAAGATAATATAAGTAAAATAAATAAAAAGCTTTTATATCTTTTATTTTGTAAAACAGTAATGCTTATTCATCTTAATGACTCATACTAAGTTATTAAAGAACAGTGCTTTCTGAGTAACTATAAATGCTAATTTTTGTTGAAACTGATTCTTTATGAATCTTTTAAGTCAAACATACTCAGCTGCTGCAGAATGCTGATTCTACTAAAATTAAATTTATTATAAATCTCAATAATCAGTAATACTGCTAAAGCTGAATTGACTGTAAATCTTAATAATTGATGTATACAGCTGTCATCAGTGTGCTGATTCTGCTAAAGTCAGATTTATTATAAATCTTTGTTAGATATATAACTCACAATAGCTATGCTATTAGTGTGGTGCCACCTTTTAACAGGTTATGAGCCCAGGTTAGTGCGTGATAACTTGTGTAAAATGGCGCCTAGGCCACCTCTGCCGGTGGTTCAAGTCCATGGTGAGAGAGTAAGTCCAAAAGGTCACAAGTTCAAACCACCATCTGCGTGCACCCTTTACACCTGCGGGTCGGTTGCGGGCCGATTGCGGGTTAGGGGAAGTGTTAGATATATAACCCACAATAGCTATGCTATTAGTGTGGTGCCACCTTTTAACAATCTTTTATGAATCTCAAAAATCAGCATACTTAACTATCATTACATTAGAAATATACACTTTCTTTAAGAAGCTTTTTGCTAATCTGAGCTCATAATTTATTGAAAGAAAGTAGATACTCATGCTATATACTATGTCATTTAGTGAAATCTCTAAACTGTGTTGTCTATGAGCACATCTTGATTAAGAGAGTTACAGAAAAAGTAGAAAGAATGTTGACTGCAGTTAATGTAAACAGAGTCTTTACTTAGCTTCTGACATTAGTTCTATCTTGCTTCATAGAAGCAGCTAGAACACTGCTTCTCAACATCTTTATTAATATAATTGTACAGAAATATAAGATTAAGAATAATGTAGAAATATATTTTTGAAATAGCTTTGTTAATTATATATAGATAGATAGATATAATATTATAATAAATTAATTAACATACTTCATTGTCTTTAATGCTTATAATACTTTCAGTTTATCATTTATATACTCTGTAATTATGTCTTTTATAATTAACAACAATCTTCTTTTCTTCTAATATGAATATAAAGCTTTCTTTAATCTTTATCTAAAATTTATTAAAATATTCAATTCTCTTTATGTCTGCTCAGTAATCAATTATATACTTTATACATTAAACATCTTCTTTAAAAGAGTATCACAAATTCTCAATAACTACTTTTTTAAAGAGAAATTCTTTCATATAAATTAAATAAAGAACTTCTGTTAAAAGTGAGCATCACATTAATAGTAAAGCTATTGTAAGTTATATTTAACACTTTCTTTAACTTACAATTCTCTAGAGCACACACATACATCATGACATTCAGTGTTCTGCAGATGTAAAGAATGCACACAGACAATGATTTAAACTTATAATCTTTGAACTTACTTTCTCATCATGAACTTAAATCATTAACTGAGATAATCTAGGTGCACATCTCTCTGAGATTTTTAGACAAGAAATTACTTCACTAATTTGAGCTCATAATCTGTTAAAAGTGAGCACCACACTAATAGCAAAGCTATTATAAGTTATATTTAACAACTTCTTCAGTTATGTGTTGAAGTCTGTATTTATGTTGATTAAATTATTAAGAAGCACTATAGATACAATTAATAAAGATGTAACAGAATGTGTTCTGTATAAAGTCTGTAAAGAAGTCTATAAAGAAGATAATGATTATGAAGTCTATAGAGAAGAAGAAGAAGACTATAAAGTTTATAAAGAAGTTTATAAAGAAGTTTATAAAGAAGATAAAGAATGCTGTAATGCTATAATTAATGAAGTTAGAAGATTTAGAATAGTCTTAAGATTAGGCTGAGTGCGCAAGTTGTCTATAGGTCATGTGAGTTAGAGTTAAGTCTGAGTATTGAGTTAAGTTAAGCTAACTTTTATTCAGCTGAGTTAAGTGCAGATTAATTCAATTCAATCTACATAGAGTTATGAGTTTTTTGTGAATTATATATAGTCTTAGTAAGCATGTGTATGCGCTTAGTAAGCATATATATTGACTAAGTAAGCACATACACATGCTTACTAATGTGTGTTTCTAACACGCACCTTCACAAAAAGTCATGATTTTCATAACTTATTCAGTAATATATCTTGCAACTGTGTAATTTATCCCTATATAACTAGTTAAGATGTAATTTATTATGACTAATATATCAATAAGCTTTCACATTTTTGAGTCTAAGCCCTGACCTTACTCATAATGACTAGCTTAAAGTTCTTGAGTTTAATCTGTACAGATATAAGTAAAATTGATCTATACACAAATCTGACCTGATCTGACCTGAACTCTAGCACATGTTCAGGTTAGATGTACTTTTTTTTGACTTAATCTGACTCTATACTCAGTCTACTTAAGATTATTGAAAGAATTTAAGAAAATAAAAATTAATAATAATGCTGTTGTTGATGTTGATGACAGTGCTGTGTATATTTATATAAGACTTAATGTAATCATCTTAAACAGTTAAGAATATGTATTGAGTATAAATAATGTAAATATAAAGATTACAGAATTTCTTTTCTTTAACTGATTAGCTGATCTTATCTTTATAACTATGAATGAAATATACAGTGTTGCTTTACTCTTAATTATGACTTTAAATTATGCATTAAGAATCTTAAATAGACTAAGTGTAAAGTTAAGTTAAGTTTAAAAAGATTATCTATAACTCTATAAAAACCTGACCTGATCTGCAGGTCAGGTTATTACTAACTTTATGTGTACTAGATTAAATTAAGACATTAGAGCATCATTTTTTAAAGCTAAGTCATGTGATTATAAATTATATAAAATCATAATATTAGCCCTAACCCTTACAAATAATACATCACAAAACTGAACTTTGTAATCTAATTTTTGTGTTTCTTTTGCAGACACTAATGTCATATATGAAATCTAAAACTTACACACTCAGCTTAATCTTGAAGTCAATAATTTTGTAAATGTCATTGTAAGAAAGACAGTGATGATCATAATTGAGATATGTCTTGTCATTACATCAATAATAATTGATGATAATATGTAATTCATATTTTAAATTTTTTAAAACATCTACATATCAATCTGCATTCTCTTCATACTTCATGATAACTGTTCTCTGATATTTATTAATGAAAACACTAAAAAACAACAGAAAATCAAGATAGAATATTGAAAGAAATGAATACTCATGCTATACTATGCTGTCTAGTGAAACCTCTAAACTGTGTTGTCTATGAGCACATCTTGATTGAGAGAGTTACAGAAGAAGTAAAAAGAATGTTGACTGCAGTTAATGTAAGCAGAGTCTTCACTCAGCTCTTGATGCTAGTTCTACTCTGCTTCATAGAAGCAGCTAGAACACCACTTCTCAACACAGAACTATATTTAATACTTAATTTTTTTTTTTCTTTTTTCTTTTTTTTCTTCTTCTTCTTTATTAAGTAATTCTCAATGATCTTTTAATCTCAATCAACTCTTATAATGACTGTTATTTCTTTCTTCTTTAAACTGTCTTACATCTTAACATAATTTTTCACTGATACTTAATCATCTAGATCTTTAAGAATTACAAGAATTTCAGAGTTCTTCTTTACATTAAGATAATTAATAATTGTCTTAATGTTATATCTATAATAAAAATAATCTTTATCATCACAGTATTTCTTAATTGCTGATGTCTACTTTAAATTTTAAACACTTTACATAAAGCTCTTTATTTCTTTATCATTAATTTAATAAATCTTTAAGTTCTTCTTCACAATCTTTTCATTCAGCTTTACTGTGTGAGACATAGTGTATTAAATAAATGATAATGAGTCTTTAACAGTGACATTAAGATTAAAGATGAAATCATTGTTGTTGATGAGATCAATTGAAAAAATAGAATGAATAGAAGAGTTTAAGAATAATGAGAAGATGTAAAAATGCACTGAAATAATAATTAATTTTGTTTTGATAATCTTCTTCTTTGTAGAAAAAGTCTTTGCAGTTGTCTTCTGTTTAATTATGATGACAGTGATGATGAGGGTGACAGCAAGATCAATTGAATGAATGATAAGTGATGAAAAGAAATTTGACAGATTTTACACATATTTTGTTACAAATTTTTGCTAAATCACCTCTTGACACTGAACTTCTAAAAACAGCTGTAGAGGAGCAAGCCACTTGAGTGCTTGTGTTGCATTACCTTCCCTTGGCATTCTGCAAGCCGGGAGGACTCAACCGTGCCTGCCAGCAGAGAAGGTTTGTCCAGCTCTAAGGTACTGTAGGTACCTCCACTTAATCCTTCATGAGTGGCTTCACTATTATTTCCCTAGCTATATTCTTGATTTCACCTAGTTATGCGTTTCTCAAACCTGTTAAGATTGTCCCAATTTGCGTGTGTGCAATTTCGGGAGCTTGGAAGACGACAAGGTAGCTTACCTTAGATGTTCATTAGTCTGCATCTGAAATCCGACATCCTGCAGCAAGGGGTCAGTGCTAGCCTTGTAATGGGGCACGCGACACACACTTGTTATTCTCTCTTACCTGGTAACATTATCCTCTTGATGTTGTCTGGAATTCACTCCCATGCGCTCGTCAATTATCGATCCTTCCTTTCCCTTGTCAATAATTGCCGTCAAGCCTAGGGCTGGAGCTTGACCTTTCCTTCAGGTTATGTCATGCCGAGACAGTTTGCATGGTAGCCAATGCTTCTACGGTTGTCCTGCTGCTGGTTGGCGCTCGCACTCTGTTCGATTGGTTCGGTACATGGCGGAGCGCTGCTCAAGAGGGATGCGGACTTTGAAAGTGTCAGGACAAGATTGAACAGAGATCACAGTGGCAGACGCGGTGATCCCGTTGGTAAATACTTTCGTGAGTTCCTGAAAGCCAGATAGGAGGAGTGCGTTGCGTCTGACATTCTGGCGTAGATGAATCGACGTAAGTGAGACGATGAATCGCCACATTTCGATGGGTTAAGCTAAAGTCCGAATCCTAGCTTCCATCCACACTATGATGGCCGGTGGGCACTCCTGCACCATGCTCTGGCCGTTGGAGAGGCAGGTTACTCACAGATCTCAGATTTGCCGACCGCGAACTCTCGTATGAGGAGCGAAGAGCTCATCTCACGGCTCTCATGCAGACTTATCTCTCCACCATGGCGGACATCGGCGCGGAGACATGGATAATGCATGGCACATTGCTCGGGTGGTGGTGGAATGGCAAAGTCAGGCCTCGATCCAGCGGTTGCCGGTTCATGAAAATACTGACCGTGCTTTAGATCCTACCCTGGGATTCCGACATCGACGCTCAAGTTTCCGAGCGGACAATGCACTTCCTCGCGAGCTACTACAACATGACGGTCTATCACTGCAAGTTGCCCCACCTGGCCGAAGGCAGAGACTACATGTTCGAGATCAACCCACGCTACGTGGAAAGCACACAAGATGATCGGCTCAACGTCATTGATGCGAGGTGGATCGACACCGAGACTGGATTGTTCATCGACATCACCACCGTCAGAATAGACGATTCGCGGGTCTTCGATGGCGTCGAAGGAGCCCTCATGGTCAAGGATCGGCATCATTACCTGGTATGCCATCATTATGTCTCGGCTACGCAGCAGCGTCTAACTTGCACGGCCGGCGCAGGAGAAAGATCTCTTCCCCTTGCGAGAGTCTCTCTTTGAGGATATGCCCGTCAAGGTACCATTTGCGTACGCGCAGGTGCTCGAGGAGGAGTATGGGAAAGACGCCCTGACGAAAACGACGTACGCAGGGTGAGTTAGGCATCACCCATGTGCCGTGCAGGCAAACGCTAATGGTGACCTTGTCGCAGGCATCGCTGGAATGCAACGACCCTGGAGTGGGTAAAAGTAAGGTAAGTAGAGCTCACCAGTCCCGAGTCGAGTTTCTCAGCGGAGGACCTGTCCTGGTAAAGCTGTATGGTGCCGCTGACCAACCAATCGGCAATATAGAACCAAGTCCGGTACCAAAAGACCACGACCACGGCCAAGACCTATGAGATCTCAGTACATGGAGGTTTACAACAACACAGTCCCATAGTTTTCTTGACGAGAGAGGATGCATATTACGCAGTGTCCTTCTGCGTTTGGCGTAGTATATGGTCTCCAGCGATCTTGTTTGATTTGCACGTGGAGATAAGGGATGGTACTACCATAGGAGTCAGAACGGCCCGATTCGAGGCATACTTTGTGAACACGCAGGCTTGGGATTTCATCCCTTGAGGTGTTAATCAGAGCTTAGGAGAAGCTCTTGTATCGCAAAGGACATGTGTCAATTCCCTATATCAACGTTACATGTATATATACCTTGCTCGTATATCACAACGGCCTCAGTAAGTGACTCACCTTTTTTGGCCCTTCGAGAGGGAAGACAACACACCCACTTTGTGGTAGTCGACGCCCAATTCTGAGTCAGCGACGCTACTTGTAGATCCTTACTATTCTAGTACATAATAGACAAAGCGGCATATTGTTACGCCGCATGTACTGTAGAGGGAGAGCGAGTCATCGTCGAACCCTTACCTTACGTGATCCGATCTGGTCTTTGTCATCTGGCGATAAAGTGCACTACAGGCAGGGTACCTCAAGGATCCTAAGGTTCACGATTATTGTGTACGTCGTTTTGGTTATGGCCCCCGCCCGCTGCCTAAGGTATTTCTACATTAATTCGTCAAGGTATTATTCCTTGCTGATTCCGTGCATAAATAGATCCCCTGATTCCTGATTCCTGATTCCTGAAGAATGTCAGGACTGTCTACGCTGGCCTCGTTGCCTACGCGGATACCGTACATATCAACCAGATTTAGGCTGTCATACTGAAGACAGAACGGTGATGTCCGCCCAAGCCAGGGTTGTACTACCACCCCACCAAAGGGTTTCCCCCTTTGGCGATCCACCTACCACTCAAGAGTCCATTCCCAACAACCCATCAACATCTCCAGTACCCAGAAGCACCAATGGCGAGCATCTCATTACCAAATCGGACAAGAACAACACATCTTCTTCATCACCCTCGACGGTCAACAACGGCCCCACCGGCCCACCTCTTCATCATCACAGCTGTGTCACCTGTCGACGCCGAAAGGTGCGATGCGACAAGCGGCACCCTTGCGCCAACTGCAGTAAAGGAAGTATCGAGTGCGTCTTCCCGAATCCGGGACGCGCCCCGAGGAAGGCCCGGAAGCCGCCAGATACGGAATTACTGGCCAGGTTGAGAAGATTGGAGGGCGTCGTGCAGAGTTTGGGAAAAGAGGTCGACGATGAGGGAGGCCTGGAGGAGAAAACTTCAGTCGTAAAGAGGGAGGCACAAACCCCGAATGTGACTGTGGACAGAGAAGATAAGGGAACTCAAAAGGGTGGGCAAGACAAAAGAAGCGGGGGGTGCCCCAAGATCGGGACGAACATTAAGACGCTCGAGAAAGACTTCGGGAGACTGGTGATAGAAGAGGGTAGAAGTCAATATGTCAGTAGTAGCTTCTGGGCGAGTCTGACCGATGAGGTTAGTGCGATGACTTTCTGTCCCCTATATCTGACACATGTTTAACGCGGAGACGACGATGAATGTTTAGGTTGCGGAAGTCAATGATCTTTTGGATCCTGTATCCGAAGATGACGATTACCCGTCACCAGATGTTTCAGGCTCATCACAATCCGCAAACCACCAAGGTTTCATATTCAGCTTCAATTCCACAATGGTCAATCTTAGAGTGCTCCATCCATCTCCGAGTCAGATCCTCAGCATGTGGAAGATATATATAGAAAACGTCGAACCACTGGTCAAGATTTTTCACGTGCCGAGCATGTGCAGTGTCATCGCCAATGCATGTGGAAGTCTTGACAACCTGAACAAAGCTACCGAAGCACTAATGTTTGCCATTTATTTGGCTGCGGTGACCTCGCTAAGCCCCGATGAGTGTAGAACCCTACTGTCAGAAGACAAGGGAACTGCATTGAGCAAATATCGTTTCGCAACCGAGCAAGCACTCGCTCGGGCTGGGTTCCTCAACACCCAAGAACGCATTGTGTTGGAGGCCTTCGTACTCTTCCTGGTCTGCGTCCGTCATCAAGACGACACACGATTTGTCTGGACCCTCACCGGCCTTGCGATCCGCATTGCGCTGTCTCTCGGCCTTCATCGTGACGGGACCCATTTTGGGCTCACGCCCTTTGAGACCGAGATGCGAAGGCGACTCTGGTGGCAAGTGGTCATTCTGGACGTACGTGCAGCGGAAGATGGTGGTACAGATCCAACCATCACGGAACAGAGCTTCGACACGAGACTGCCTTTGAACGTGAATGACGCCGACCTCGACCCAGAAGCTCGCGTGATGCCGGAAGAGCGGATCGGCTGCACAGAGCTAACGTTCTGTCTCATCCGATACGAAGTCAGTTTCACTATGCGCCGCCTCCATTGGACCCCCCCAGGGCCCAGCATGTGCCGGGAGCGACGCTTGAATGCCTCGGTGGCGGAGAAAGAAGAGATCATTGAGAAGTGCCACAAATACCTGGAGGAGAAGTACCTCCAATACTGTGATATGAGCGTCCCGCTATACTGGGTGACCGCCACCGTTGCTCGTCTAATCATGTCCAAGATGTGGCTAATCGTTCATCATCCTTTCAAACACGAAGACGGTGGCGCCAACCTGCCACAAGAGACTAAAGACCGACTGTTCGTAACGTGTGTCGAAGTTCTCGAGTTCAGTCGGCTGCTGGAGACGGAGCACAGTACAGTCAAGTGGGGCTGGCTGTTCCGCACCTATGTCCAATGGCATTCAGTGGCGTATATCCTCTCGGAACTGTGCACACGAACGAAGGGTGAAACGGTCGACAGAGCTTGGAATTCCATCGATTCGGTGTTCGCGGACTGGGGCGGGGTCATCATAGCCAGCAAGAGAGGCATGCTCTGGAAACCGCTGAGGAAGTTGATGGCAAAAGCCCGAGCGGCAAGGATGAGGGACCTTGAAAAAGAGGCGAGGTTTCCTAAAGACGGGACTTTGGGCCCCTTTGCTGCTGTGTCCACCACTGCGGCTGATGGTAGTGTCAGACGACCGGGGCTGGATGCTACAGTGGGTGCATCTGGATTTGCTTCGAATTACCCTGCCAATAGCCCTATGAGCGGAGGCGCGAACGAAACGTTCGATGGTATGCTGCCGATGACCATACTTCCGCAGAGCCAGCAGGCTCAGGTCAACGGCGATCTGATGGACCAATGGATCGTGGACGATGCGACGTTGCTTCAAGATCCTCTGAAAGACGAGTCACTTGATTGGCCAGGCTGGGACGACATGGTTCGGGACTATCAGATGGAGGTTCAGCAGGATCAGGGCATGGAACGGGGGCCGGTATTGGGCGGAGTGACAGGCTGGTGGTGAATTACGTCATGGCGCTTGCTGTGGTATATCCTACTCAACCCTCGGCTGCTCGTGGCGTTGAATATTTAGACGTATATATGGAGGGGTTGAGGGACTTGGCTTGGTACCTTTAGGGATGTAGGGCCGGAGGGTATAACTCCACACTCAATACTTGTAACGATAGGCAAATTAGCTAGTACAACTCTGTCTTGTCACTCCAACAGAGGAGGTCCAAGTACCTGAAGACACTAGAAATGGTCACCGACAAGTCTCAAGCTGGAGACAAGGTAGACTCCCAAAGACACCAAAGACTGAGTAGGCGAAGCTAAAAGTATGGAAGTGCATAGCCACATAGGGCTGTACGGCCCACCCTGTAAAAATGGCGTAAGGCAGAGAGCAACGGCGCCCTATCAACCACACCTTACAAACTACGCCACACGACCCCACAGATAACCGAGTTGACTGTTGGACGCCCCAAATTCATGAGATCGACTCTCATAAATATAATTGAGACAGACTATCCGCTGTATTGTCAAAGCAAGCCAATATCAATGAAAAATCTTTGCTATTGTCATCAGTATCAAAGTAATAAAAAATGCAACAATAACAACGACTGACCGCCACCTGAGCTTGTCCAAAACCTATGCTCGGGCAACATGGTGAAGAGAAAGAAAGCACCAAAGCTGCCTGTCCAGCAGCTTATTATTCTTTGTAAGGCACCGTGTATCTAAACCATACCATCTCATAGCTAATACATTTGTCAACACAGCAATATGTCGCTTCGCCGAACCTGGTAGGCTCACCTCGATGAAGTACACGCAAACACTACTGATCGAAGCTTATAGTTGCCCTGACCTCCGTCTTCCCCTACCTCGTGAGTTACCCTGGTGTTACATGTGCTCCAGTACAAGCTGAACCAGTCCCCGCAGCCAGAAATGATCGAAAGCTTCGACGTGCCCAAGACCAAAGTCGCATACTGGGCCGGCATCACCTCGGCCGTCTTCTCTCTGAGCCAATGCCTCACGGGCGTCATCTGGGGCCGGATGTCCGACCGGTTCGGCCGCAAACCCGCCATCCTGGCGGGCTTGATGTGCACCATGACGACGAGCATCCTCTTCGGCTTCTCGACGTCGCTGCCGTGGGCCGTCGTCGCTAGGGCTTTGGCGGGCCTTGGGAACGGCAATGTGGGCATCATCCGCACCACGGTGGCGGAGATGGTGCCACAGAGGGAACTGCAGCCCAGGGCCTTTAGTGTCATGCCCCTGATGTGGACTATCGGGAGTATCTTTGGGCCGGCGTTCGGTGGGGCGCTGGCGAATCCGGCCGAGAGGCATCCCGAGCTCTTTGGGAAGAGTGGGTTTTTTAGGAAGTACCCTTTTGCTCTTCCAAATTTGGTGACGTGCGTTTTCTTCTTGATTGGGTTTACGACGGGAGTTCTATTCCTGAAGGTATGTCTACATGTCTACTTTCTGCAGTGGTGTGTGCTCATCATGAGCAGGAAACGTTGGAGACCCGGAAACATAGACGTGATTATGGTCGAGTGGTCGGCAAGCTCTTCCTTGGGCTGTTCAAGAAGAAGAAGAAGCAGCACAAATGGAACGACGATGAGCAAGCTTCGTCGTTGCTCAAGCGGTCGCACAGATACTCGTCATCGAGTGCGTACGAGGACGACACTGAAACGCTCACGAATAAAGACAACAATTTCACCACTCCCCAGCCAGCTCCGGGATATCGAGAAATTTTTTCCCGGCAGTCCAACATCAATCTCATCACCTACAGCCTCCTCGCGCTCCACTCCGTCACCTTCGACCAGCTGGTCCCTATCTTCATGCATCTGCCCGTCCAGAAGCGAGACAACAACCCCGACATCAAACTCCCCCTAAAGTTCGCCGGTGGTTTCGGCATCGGTAGGTCTCGCAACCCTTTTCAGACCCCTCCACCCTCAACTCACCCCAGAAAACGAGCAGACTCCGAACGCATCGGCCTCCTCTTCACCCTCTACGGCCTCTGCGGCATGCTCATCCAGTTCCTCATCTTCCCCCCCGTCGCCCGCCGCTTCGGCGTCCTCAACTGCCTGCGCGTCTGCACCCTCACCTTCCCCGTCGCCTACCTCCTCACCCCCTTCACCGCCCTGCTCCCCACCCCGGCCACCCAGCAGGCCGTCATGTTCGCCATCATGTTCCTCAAGCTGTGCGGCGTCATCTTCGCGTTTCCCTGCTCCACCATCCTCCTCACCAACTCCGCCGTCTCCCTCCGCATCCTCGGCACCCTCAACGGCGTCGCCACCAGCGTCTCCGCCCTCGGTCGCGCCGCTGGGCCCGCTATCGGCGGTGTCGCCTTTTCGAGAGGCGTCGATGCCGGCTACGTCGTCGTCCCTTGGTGGACCCTCGCCGCCCTCGCCGCCCTCGGTGCCGTCCCTGTCTGGTGGCTTGTCGAGATGGATGGCTTCGGTGCCGCGGCTGATAGCGATGCCGACGAGTCGGAAACTGAAGTCAATCACGACGTCGATGTCGATGATGAGGAGGCTGACAAGGACGAGGATCCCCTCCCTGACACCAACATCGACGACCCAACGCCTCTTCCATCCGCCCTGGACGATGACATCGTGATGACCGGAGAGCCGGATTCCTTCGCCGCCGACACCGATCTGCACGCCTTGCCGCCGTCGTCGACGGCAAGGACGATGAAAAGGAAACGAACGTCCACGTCTACGACCTCGATTCTGGATCCCGCATCGGTTGATCTACACAGACGGATGACGAGTCCGATCGGGATGGCGGAGGGTCTTGGGCCCGGCGGAGGTAGGAGGTGAGTAACAATCTCGGCCAGACAAGGAGTGGGTTGGGGACGGGGGAGACGAGTTATCATTGATTTCTCTGGTTTCCTCTTCTCTTACAAATGTTCAAAGACGTGATGGTAATATGTACAAAGACGTGAGGGGAAAGAGGCTCGTGCATGGCTCATGATCTCACGAAGATACGATTGACGCTCATACATATGGTTTGGTCCATGTGGCGAACAGGCCTGAGAAACTCGTGGGCATTGTACAGAATCTTAGACATACAAATAGCATAATCGCTGCCAAGTGACTATAGAACGCCACCAAAAGACGGATACGAACCACACATATATATGATGTCACCCGAGCTTTTGGTCCCCCATCCCTCAAGCTATCCAAAAACATCAAGGCCAACTTATTCAATCAATCAATCAAGCTCAACCAAGACACACCTACTTCAACGACTCCGTCGCTTTATCCACCAAGCCAACGATAATATCACTCCATCTCTGTCACGCACAACCACCAGTCAGCAACACAATCACATTCAATCCCCTTCCCCATCAAGCTCACCATCCCCCCTACCCCGCAGAAACCACCACACCCAAAAAGCCAGGAAACGGAAAAAAAACACTCACCTTAACGCCCTCACGATCGCCCTTATCGACACTCTCCACCAAACCTGGAAAAGTCGCGCCGGCGTAACCAGTCCACAAGCCCGGCGCGAAGACGACGTGCTTGAACCATTCGCGACCGTCGAGGCCCTCTTGGTGCAAGAAGTGGCGTTCGAAGAGCTTGTACTTATCGTTAACGGCCTTGACCTGGACGTAGAGCCGGACCTTCTTCCACCACTTCCACCAGGGCACGTCGGCGCCGAGAGAGGCAGCGAGGTCGGCGGCGCGGGCGTCGAAGGAGGCCGTGGCTTCGTGCAGGGCGGCGATGGCGCGCTCGAGAGCGGCGAAGACCGAAGAGGCGTCGACGACGACGGGCGAGTCGGCTGCTTGTGCGTTAGCCTTGGCCTTGACGGCGTCGAGGTAGGTCTTCAAGCCGACGGCGTAATCGGACGCGTTGAAAGGGATGACAGGCGTCTCGACGAGGCGGGCGGCGAAGAGGGCCCAGACCTTGGTGATGGCGAGGTGGTAGTGCCAGCCCGGGTCGCCGAAGGTGTCCATCCACGCGAAGCTGTCGTAGTTGGAGTGGTAGTGGTAGACGGGGTCGTGGGGCCCGTTGGCGAAGCCGAGGTCGACGCTCGGCACGCCGGCGAAGTCCTGGAAGGCGGTGAAGTCGCTGCCGCTGCCCATGGTGGCGATGTGGCTGTCCCACACGTCGCGCACCGTTTGGCCCGTGACGGTCTGGTTGGGCGATTGCACGAGCGAGGTGGCTTCGTACAGGGCTTTGTTGAGGAGCGGACTGGCGGCCGATTGGAAGTTCGGGCCGCGCGTGCCGACGTCGACGTTCAGGTAGGCGATGGCGCTCTTGGAGAGCCAGGGAAGGTACTCTTCCACCCATTCGGTTGAGCCTATGAGCCCGTACTCTTCACCGTCCCAGCTGGCGAAGACGATCGTTCGGAGGGGTTTCCACCCTTTTTCAAGCGCTTTTCCGAAGCTTCTCACTACTTCGTTCATGGCTGCGGACCCGCTGTTTGGATCACCGGCTCCACCTGCAATCCAAGCGTCGCGGTGGTTCCCGAGGATGATGACTTCATCGGGAAGGGTACCGTTGATGATGCCGATTACATTCCACATTGGTGTTGTAACATACTCTTGTTCATTGACGAGATTGAGTACTAGATGTTCAGGCGATGGCCCAATGTTGTAGTCGATGCCTTTGTAACCTAAACCGCCGTGTCGCCAATGCTCAGGGAAGTCTGCGGCATTTGGCCCGTGCCCGTTGAGCGCTTTGAGCAAGGGCAGGGCATCCTGGTAGGAAATGGGAATCGATGGGATTGAAGGAATAGCCTTGTCCACATCTTGACGTGGAACGCCGGGATTTGAAGGGTAGCCTGGAGTGGTAGGGTCTCCTGGTGCAACACCTAATGTGCAATCATTAGCAAAGCCACTTCTGTCAGGCTTCTAGCGGGCAGGTCTTACTTAGAAACTGGGTGCTCCCTCTCTGCACACTGCTCGGATTCCTAGCTGGCCCGTCCGGATAGGTCTTGTAACCATTGGCCTCTGTAATCTCGCCATCCTCCTCAGGATCGGTGTAGATGATGGTACCAATCATGCCAAGCTCTTGCGCACGCTTAACCTTCAGTCCTCGAAAGATATGGCCATACTTCACCAGGGCAATATTACCCTTCAAGGTCACATTCGCCTTCAAGACGTCCTCAAAATCTTGATATGTTCCAAAGTTGACATACACATACCGAGCGGTGACGTTGCCGCTCGCAGAGTATCCGTGAAACGTCGGTATGCGGACTTCCAGGCTGCTCGTGGGATCCTCTTCGAGCACGTCCTCTTCAAGACTGGCCTCGTATCTAACTTTGTACTCTGGCTCTTTCCCGTCCCGTTTATCTCTGTTGCTCTTCTCCAGCAGCGCCAGTCGATGACCAGCCGGGTAGTTTACATAGACGTCGTAGGATACGATACTGGAATCCTGAACCCCAAAATCCTGCCACCTGTCGCGTGTCCATAACGCTTGACTGAAATTCTTGCCAGCCAGATGTGGGCCAGCCGTGTAGTATTCGCTCCAATGTCGGATCTGGTCCTCTTGCGGTGTCGTCAACAGTATATCTTGCAAGTCCTTGTACGACAACCCGTCGCTTGCCGGCCATGCTCTATGCGGATATGGTGATGACCATGCAAAGTACCAGGAGGTCCCAGAACCGTGACCATGTTGCGATGGCACAAACCGTAATGGTAGTAGGAAGAGGGCTCCAACAATCACGAGGGAGGTCGTCAGGACGGCAGTGCAGATTCGGCGAATGGTGCTATGGGAATAACGCTGCCTTGGAGGAGCGATTTGAACGGTCTCGAGCAATGCCGTACGCTCGTTCGCCATGAGTGCTTTCTCACTCATTCTGTCCATGGTCAAAGCAAGTCAGCGCGCCTTCACCAATTGCACCCTACCCCTCCTGCCCAAGTTCCTTTCTGGACAACGAGGAATGACGAGGTTAAGGATGGGAGTGTAGTTGGGTCTGAACAATTACCTCAGAAAGTCAGTGCATCAGAAAGTCAGAGAGCTCCACAGCTCCTTTACCTTCCCTTTCGGCGATGGTGGTTTAAGCTATGTCTGGGTTACGTCGGCTCTCATGCCGAGCATTGTGTGGGGTTAATCCGTACTCGGGTTCGGTACAGTTCCAAGCCGAGCGTCATGAGCGGAAAGCTTAGCCACAAGTCCATATTACTATTACTGAGTTAGTAGGTAGGCAGAAATCTTCCTTGATCTGTATTTCTTCATTATTGGTGCTCCGCTCATATTACCTCCCCAGTGCGACAACTGTGCTGAGTACATAAGGATATACCGCAGTCCGTTGACTTACACAGATATGTGAAATACTTCTGCTTTGCCCCTTATATAATCGCCATCGCTATAAGTACACCTAACCACACTCCAAAATGAGTAACCCTACATCCTACAACCTACAACATATACCCTCCCAAGTCCCACAACGAAACCCTAATGCCTCGCCCTAGCCCCACCCCTCAAATTCTCCCGCCACAAACAACAAACGCTCTTCCCCTCACACCAAGCCTTGACCACCCCCGGCCCCACCTCCTCATCAACGCCCACCCTCCCCAGCCCCTCCGTATTCAACCAATACGCCAGATCCTCCAACACGATGGGATCATGCATCAATATCTTCTCGTGCCAGGTCGGATATCTCGGGTCTGTGCTTCGGGGGAACGTGGTGATGGCTTTGGTGATGTTGGCGAAGAGCAGGGTCTGCGCCGTTGCGGGCGAGAGGCTCGGCGTCGGTTCAGCGGCGGAAGCCGGTCGGAGGTCGAGGGGCCGGGGAGTTGTGGGCGAGGGGCGAGAGGAGCGACGGCGGGGTGGGGACGGGGTCAGGGGCGTGTCGGAGTCGGAGATCTCTTCGACGTTTATGGCGGGGGTCGTTTTCCGCTTGGCTGTGTTCGGTTTCTTCGTTTTGGGCGAAGGGGCTGTGGTCGTGGTGCGTGTTTCTTTGCGCCGCTGAGTTGAGCCGGCCGTGGGTTGTTCGGTAGTTGTAGTTTTCCGTGGCCGGCCTCGTGGCTTTTTGGGTACTGGCTCTGCTGCTTGGGTTGGTTCTGCAGGACGGAGCAGCTCGGTCGACGAGGGCTTTCCGCACTTGCTCGGAGATTGCGCCTTGGCTTGTGGCTTTTCCACGCCGTCCTCCGCTTCGGCAACACCCTTGGTATTCGACGGTCCGGAATTGAGGGGGTTGGCATTTGTTGTTAACGATTGCAGAGCAACTCTGTTTTTACCCTCCCAGCATTTCTCTAGCATGGCAATCATCTGATCGCGATTCTTTATAGGCTTGAAGCCGTACGACGCGAGCTCGGTGGCTAACCTGGCGGTCGGATACCCAACATAGTCAGGCTTTTGAATCGTCTGGGACAACTGTGCCATAGTGGTCTTGCTTTTCGTCTTCTTCATCTTTCTCGCTGGAGATTTGCTTCTAGAACGTTTCTCTAGAGTCACTTCTTCAGAGTGACTCGGCATAATAATTTTATCATTTGGATGCATGGACTCTTGCTCTTTACTTTGCTCCCCTGGTCTGTCTTTCAAGCAGGCTTCATTAATAGTCGTACCATCGAGAATCGTCCAGGCATTGTCCTGTGGACTCTCTGTTAGCAATGTAGGGGCCTCGGTTATAGCCTCCCCTATAATCCTAATAGATTCAGAATCCGTGTTGGCGGGCGGTGAGTCTGCCAGGTCCACAACTTCTGCATCTAAAAGGTTTCCCTCAGAATCTCGAGCGGCGCTTGCCCATAACCGGCTCGAAGAGACTTTCAGGCTCTTCATCGCGTTCGGCTTGGTCGCCGTTTCACCGCGGTGAACAGAGTCAACACGGGAGTCGAAATTGGAAGCGACTTCAGAGATCTTCAGAGCCTGCTGCAGTTCTCTCAAAAAGGTCGGTGATTCTTCTTCAACTAGCTGACTGGATGTACCAAACAAGATGTCTTGGTGGTGAACTTTCTTCAAGGCGGATTCTGGGGAAAGAAGCAAGGGTAACGCAGCCGTACCATCTTTTGGTTTGCGTTTCGCACTTGTTGCCTTGGCAGGCTTCGTCACCTTCTTGGGGTTGACAGCGTCATTCCTATCAGGGACATGACAACCGCCAGTACCAGATTGACCACCGGGTACAAAGTATTGAAGTAAGGGCGCGGTGGGGTTCGGATCCTTGACCATGTATTGAGCGGTTGCTTTCTCTGTGATGGTAACAGGCTTCTTTTTGGGTGATTTACTCCTCTTTGGAATGGTGGTCGTGGTCCTGCTCTGGACGGAAACGTCTTGAAGCTGGTAACCCACAATCAACAATAAAGTCTTTCTATTCTGGTATGAACTGAACTTGCCTCAATCTTACGCCGCTTTTTTTGGACTCCGCCATCAAAATCGCGTGCACCTTGTGGTACTGCACGACATTCCAACTCTTGCGCAAAGCCAAAGCTTGAGAAGAGACTACCGAAGCTCTTCGACGAAGGCTCCACGGACGTGACGGAGGCTGGCTCAACCGACCGCACAGCGAATCCGGTCCTCTCGCATGCTCCCCCCACCAATTGACCGGTTTCCTTCGGCGGCGTCCAGCATTTCCTCCTCATTAAAGCCTTGTCTAGACCTAGATCCTGCTCCGCAGTAGGCAGCTCCACCACATCAGGGCTCCCAGTACTGTCCGCAGGTATGACTGCTCCATCCATCACCTTTGAACGCTTCCTCTTGATAGATGCCTCCTCCTTCCCAGCCTCGGTTCCTGGTTTCGTTATTCTACCCTTCTTGATCTTCGGCTGGCCCTCGACTTTATCCTTCTTGACTCGAGGCTTTCTCAGCTTCTTCTCCGTGACCGACACAATTGGACCCTCACAGACACCTCCGGCTCCCAGTCCACCAGCGGCATCTGTGAGCTCATCCGTTACTTTGCTCGGCGCTTTCGACCTCTTCGGAGCTGTGGCACGCTTCGCTCCAGCCGGAGCACGCTTCTTCGGCTTAGGCTTCATCGCCTGCTCAGAGTCCACAGTATGGCTGTCCAGCGCGGGTGGACTGATTCCACTGGTGCCTTGTTCTCCATTTCGAGTGTCCGGATCGAGACCTGAAGGTCCGACCTTTCCCAAACTGGTCGTAGTCGCAAAGTCCCCAATTGTTCTCTCGGTCGATGATGCCGTGCAATGTCCGCCTGCTGAGCTCAATTTCTGTGATTTCATTAACACAGACGGGGACGGCAACCCTGGAGAAGAGGACATTGGTGCCAACTGCGCCGGTCGCGGCGTGATTGTGATGGCCGATGCGACCGGGGACGAAGAGAGGACGATAACATCGGGCATGGTCATCGTGCATAAGTGGCGCGACGGCCGGCATAGCCCTCGGCGAAGAAGAAGCGACAGCGTTGAAGGTAGGCGCTATGGAGCTTGTTATGAAGCTCTGGTTCGCCGAAGATCTCGAGAACGTGACTTGATGCTGCATTGTTGTTCGAGATGACCAAATGGGTTAGCGCCAACCTTGACCTGCTACGACTAGAATACATATTTGGTAACCTAGGGTATGATCAATTGAAGCCAAGACCATGCTATCCAATCTACAGAGATATGAAATGGACAATCTACCCCAGTCATTCTCTCCTCGAACGGTGCAAGTCTCCATCAAAGCACCGTCAAAGGAGAGATTAGAAGCTTCTCGTTTCAACTTTTGCATTGAGAAGCAAAGCTCTGTACCTATACTGAGCGCCATATAAAACCAATGTGCATAGACAAGGACAAGGCAAACTGTAGAGTACACGGAGCCCCGATAGTTATACAAACAAACCCATCCATCCATCCATCCATCCATCGTAAGCGCCATCTGCCTTACCCCCAAACTGCAAGGTATCGAAGAAACCACCGAAACTATAGCCAACAAGCCAGGTATATAGAAGCAAGCAAGAAGCACGTCTGTTGTTATTAGTGCACGAAGCACAAAGGAGCAGAAAAGTCTTGCAAATCAGGGCGACCGGGCCCTACCATAGCGGCGAAACGGACCCTCCGTAAACGCCTCAATCGGTAACTCGTAGAAATACATCACAGCCTACGACCCACCCTGTCCGATATCGAAGATCATCAACGGCCACGGCTGACCCGAACCACCGCTCATCGCGTTCGCGTCCGCACTGCTCATGCCGCCACCCGTCATGTCCGCGACCGGCGCACCGCCGGCATTCTGATCGCGTCCGCCAAGCTGCATGAGGGCGCTTGCGGAGTTGAGGTACTCCTGCGGTTCGAGATTACCTGCGACGGTGCCGGTCCATTGTCGCCATGATTGACTGCCACCAAAGACATTGTTGGTCGGGATGTATGTCGGGTTAGGGTGAGCGTTAGAGTACATGAAGGCGTTGGCCGCGGCTGCTGCTGCCTGTTGAGGGGTGGTTTGTGGCGCTGACGAGAGAGCTTCGGCGGCAACTGCGGGGTACGGGTTGGGGTTGAAGGCTGGGCGGTTGGAGGGGTAGGTCGAGAGGTTGGTGGTGGACGGTTCGGGGTAGGAGTACTGGGTGGCCGCCGGATAGGGTGCTATCGCGTGGCCATTTATGCTTGGGTCGTCGGGCGAGAGGTATGCGCCATTTCTAGCAGCGTGGTTGAGGCCTCCGTTGACACCGTGACTGGGGTCAGGGTATGGGTTGGAGTAGTTTTGTGTCTCGCTGTAGCCCTCAGCATTTGGCGCGGATCCTTGCTGTGGGGATCCGCCCGGGGAGCCAGTGTGGTTAGTTGACGAAAGAGCAGAGGATGCAGTCTTCGAAGCCAGATGGCGAGTCAACAAGCCGAGTGTATTGTCGACAGTGACTCGGACGGCGTTCTGGAGACGCTTGCCAGAACCTGTAGAAGTTAGTCTTTCTGACCCAAGGGTAATCTGGTTTTGCCGAGCTGACCTATTAAACCTCCTACATCTCCCATGATATCAAGCCAAACGTACATGTCATCTCTTAGCTTTGCCAGATCTGCAGATGTCATCTGGTCCCTCCTCTCCCACTGCCCGAAGAGCATGGTAGAGATTGCAAGTACATATAAAGCACCATTGTACCAGGTTGTGTCCAAGCTCTTGTACTTCTGTAGTTGGCGTACGTTATGTAGCATTGCCCGCGCACACTCCAGACAGACGTCTAGATTCTCGCTGTTGAACTCCTGAGAATCCGTGAGGGACAGGGAAGGATGACGCAACAGAAGTCGAAACTCCAGAGCCCACATGTTGATATAGAGAGCGAAGACTCGACCTTCCTGGTCGTTCAGTGCAGATTCCTGGGTTAGTTCCGCAGGCCATTGATCGCACCACTTTTGAACCTTGTTTTCTAGACTCCGAACCACCTGCACGTAGTTGTGAGGCGAGCGCTTGACGGCATAGACGTTGTTGTATAGTTCCATGAACAACGGCTCAACCTTGAATGCTTCTATGCCGACTCGAAAAGAGCATTTACCCACTTTCGACGTATCGATCCCCTCTTCGCTGAGAAGATCATCATCTACAGCCTCGGGTATCTCGACGTCGAAGTCCTCCACGCGCAAGGGCATCGGTCTACCGAGCTTTCCGCTGATGGTGACGTGGATAGCTAGAATGCTCCAGAACACACGCTTGCGCATCTCAATCTCGAGGACGTTGGATTTTGGAGTAGGTGGAACCCATCTTTTCGCCGATCGATGCAGACCCAACTCGATAGCTAGCGAAAAAGTGAGTTTGGACACCATCCAACTAGCTCCAGGTTTAGGAAAGTTGCGCATATGGGCAGATATCAAAGTCAAAGCTTGCAGGTCTTGCAATGTGTGGCTCGCTATGAGTTTGGAGAACAACCCCAATGAATAGTGATAGTGAAAGTTGGATCGAGTGTTCAAGTCTGACTGCTGGCTTGCGTTCTCCCAGTTTCGCGCCGCATACTGGAAGAACATGATGGCAAACATCATGTGAACCATGACTGTTTCCGCAGCGGATGGCTCAAAGGTGGGATCGTACATTCTCGTGAGCTAATAGTTGGTAGAGATACAGGATCAGTAAATGGTCGTTGTTGCAGACAAGAGCACTTACCAGGGCCATGAAAGTTGGCTTGTGCAACACAGGTAGATATGGGTTCAAGACCCTCAAGTACCACTGGGCATAAGTGAGACCTTCTTGTTTCCCCGGTAATTCAACCTTGTCAAACTTGGGAGAGACATTGAAGGCCGACTGCACCCAACTCAGATATGACTTATTGTAGAGGGGCTGATCGTGGACACTTGATTGGTCCGGCTCATCCATGTCGGGTGAGGTGAAGTCCGCAATATCAATCTGCATGCCTAGAACATTCAGGGCAGTGCCCCTTATAGAGCTAAGAAAGGAATTGCCAGAGGACACCCCAAGGTAATTGTCGCCAGTGGAGCCTGTGCGAAACTCGGGAAGGCGGAACATGTTTGTCTCCGTCGCACGTGAGACTGACGCATTGGAGGGAAACGGTATCACACTGCTGTCCATTCCATTCCGATGGTCTGCTGCCGCGCATGACTGATGGTTACCATTGGCCTGAGCCTGGTTCCACTCGACGAGTGGCGCGATCGTAAGGTCATGATATCCATTGGGAGGCTGTATGTCTACGCCCATGGAGATAAGTCGAGCTTCGAGATCCCGGATGCGGTTCTCCTGATCATGAGCTCGTTGTTCAAGGGTCTCGATATAGCCTCGCGAAGTCGCCTTTCCCGTGATGCGGTCCGTAGTCTTGCATTCTGTGTTGTTCTGCAAACATGGTGAACACCCACCAGGGAGGCCATCGCAGCGAATCTTGCGAACCTGGGCGAGCGTTAGTAAGTATAGACATGGTGGAGGCTTGAAGGACATCGGTCACCTTGCATCTATCGCACGCTTGTCCCGTTCGCGTAGATGTCTGAAGTTTCTTCTTGACCGAGTTCGAAAAGTCTTCTGGTCCTTGGTTTTCGTGCTTTGGCGCCTTACTGCTAGACGGAGTCCCTGAAGCTGGCGAACCCGATGCGCGGCGTTTAGGAGGCATCGTGCGATGGAACTCGCCGAGGAGGTTGCCGTAGCAGACCAGGCAAAGGAAGTTACCGTGAAGGCACCTCTTTATGTCAGAAAAGAAGAGTCTTGCCCGTTATACAGGAAAAAGCTCGTCGGACGTGCTTGATGGGTATATGAGAGATTGCGCGACCTAGATGTGTGACCTATACCATGCCGCACTTTCAAAGTGTAGCTGAGCTGGACTCAGATGTCTGGGGATTCTCACAAGCGCGGAATTTACCGAGGCCTTAAGAGCCTCAAGTGTTGAGCCTCAACATCGGAACGAAACCCAGTATATATATCCTGTAAACCGGTTTTATACATATGATGTTACAAACATTCCACCTCTCCCACCTCCCTCCGTCTCTAGCGGTCCATGTTGCACTCTTCCGAGATCTGCGAAATGCCTCTTACCTACGACAGCAGCTCCTCAATGGCAAGTCGGAATTCGAGTACGCACTCATTGATGCCAGCGTGGTGAGCAAGCTTGGTCTCTGCCTGATCCAGAATGGCTCCACTAAATAGTCACCGGAACTGATGTTTCCAGATTGTCTCGACTACACATGCGCTCGCCGCAGTATTCCGGGCCGTAAATGACCTTATCAACGACCGGCTCAAATCGCGAAATGTTCATTCGGAGATTGTGTTCTCGTTGAGTCCCAACAACAACGTGCGTACGGAGTTTTTACGAAAGGCGGGTATTCGAACACGGACGCTGAGACCGACTAACAGATATCGGAAAGTTTTCGAAGGTTTGGAGTCAGCGACACTACCAGAGACCTGTTGGTGATCAAAGTCGGTACAACACCCGACATCACACATGAGAGCGTCGAGGAGCATCTGAATGCTGTCATCGAAGGAAGAGCGGTGGAGTTTTCGGACGTGGAGCATCGGCGAACTGTGGATGTCGGCAAGGTGCGGAAGATCTATAAATTGAACGGCACTGGCGACAAGGGGAAGAAGAGCAAGAGGCAAAGTTTGGAGGAGGGTAGTAACGGGTCCGAAAGAGACACGGGAGGCGACGCTGAAGCGAAAGCTCTAGAAGTAGCAATCCTCGGGTTGATTGCGCTTCGAGGCGCCTCATGATCAGCGCGGTGTATAGCCAGACAACCTCTAACGGAGGATCGAGCGATAGCGGTCCGGCTCACAACCCGATAGGCAGCAGACGCATCTTGCAGTCACTAATTTCACCTGAAAGCCAGCCCCGAGTCAAGGATGACCAAACGCGCATCCAGACCCACGAGCACATACTACGTACCCTATACGTCCTCCAAAGCTATGGGAATGGGAACGTCCAGAGAAGAGTTTTCCGGCGGTCCTCAACAGCTTCAGCATGCAAGATCCGTGAAGGGTCACTACTGTTGTGTCCAAGGACAAGGAAACGACGGGCCGTGCGATGAATGAGGTAATTCAAGACGGACAGAGATGCCCTTCATTCCCAGTCTGAGAATATGGATGTTGGGGCGGGATTACATGATGTCGATTGAGCGACTCCCTAGGCTATTACGCTGTATTTTCGATTAGGAGCCTTCCTTCAATATAGTTCCAATTGTCCTAAAATCTGAGCCAGGAGAGGAGTGATGCGGGAAATAATCAGAACAAGCCCCGACCCTCAAAGCCAATGAACTCCCGCCAGACAAGTAAAAGAGCCCAGTGTTGACTCTTCGTCCGATACTGCTTTCCTGTCCACAATCTATTTCCGGTTGTTCCCCCTCATCCCCAGAATCTGCACCATCCTAATAAAGATGTTGATGAAATCCAGCTCCAAGCTAATACTCTCGTTGACCGCGTCCCGCTTGATCAACCCTCTCTCCGCCAGTCTCGCATGGTGGAGGATCTTCTGAACGTCGTAGAGCGTTAGACCTACATCCAGCAGTCGTTAGCATAGAGAAAAGCATTTTATTTTGGTGGGAGGTCGCACCTGAGAAAACCGCAAGCCCTCCATACAAGAAAATATTCTCGGACCACATGAGCGTTCGCGCGGCGGTCCGGGGGATAATAAGAGGCAAGAAGCCGCTAAGCGCGACGACCACCACACCAGCCAGCAGCGGTCCGCCCAGATACAGGTATTTCTCCTGCTTGGCCGTGGCGCCCACGAAAGCGATAGACCCCATCACGCCCAAAGTATAAAGGCCAGCGCGAGCGAGGAGTGCGGGCTGGAGGAAGAGAAGTGGCGAGAGGACGGCAGCTTGTGCGACGTTAAACCCGGTCCAGAGCGCATATTTCTGGATATAGCTACCAATCCTGTTAGCGAGATAGATCGCCGGTGAAGATCAGGGTTCTTACTTCTCCGGACTCGTCGCAAACGTCCCATACATCGTCCCAATACTAGCAGCCAAACTGACGCCAATCACCGCCCAAGGGTTCATGGCCATGAGCCTATAGCTCCATCCGCTCTGATGCAGTGCGCGCGCCGCGACACCTATGATCCCGAGCCCCATCCCCGTGTGCAGGAAGGTCTCGTTCAGGTAGCGGCGCTCGAACGGTGGCATGCCGCCATCTTCTCGGGTTTCGCGGTTGAAGAGCAGGTTGGTGCCAACCAGGGTGGCGCCGACCAGTCCCGCGCCGACGATGAGCTTCTGAGTGAGATTGCCCGTGTCCGGCCGCGCCGCCTGGTACGGTTGCTGGATGTAGTTGCGGCGAAAGGCATTTTGAAAGGTGGCGCGGGATTTGGCAAGCGTGGACGTCAGGGTGGCTTTGGAGTTGGTTCGCGAGCTGTGGAATGCGCGGACGGGTGTCGTCGAGGAGGTTTTGGGGATCTGCTTGAGAGCCGTTGACAGGGCCAACGGACGTCGAAGTACGAATGCCATGGTCACGATGTGTATGATGATTCTGATGTGAGGGGGAAATTGGGAGGTGACGATGAAGCTCGCCTTTAACAGCTGACGCTAGAGTGTACTCCGGCGGAGGGAAGCTTCCAGAAGTGCACATTCTTGTCATCGCCCTCGCCCAATCGAGAAATCATACTTGTACAGAGCGTTAAATGCCTTTTGCTCCTCTACCATGCGATTGCAGGGGAGAGCTATAGAAATCCTCTATCCTAAATCGTACATAGGCCGTAGTCCCATGGTTCGCTGGAAATGCTTCTCCAAACAGACATAATGCGCTCTAAATGTCAAAAAGCCCTCCCGCGTCATTAATAGAGACTCTTCTCGCCATCGCGGGCAACGGTCTGGAACACAACCCTTTTCGGGCTTTTGCTCAAACCTCCAGATTCCAACCACTTATGAACATTTTTGCACTGGCTAATGTCAAAAGCTTGAAGCTTGTGGCAGCCGTCCACAACGGCGTCAACGCCAGTGCCCGTAACTCGCACACATCCTCTTACGGAGAGTTCGCGAAGATCGAGCAGATGAAGTCCAAGGCTACGCAGCGACGAGTCAGAGACAGCCGAGCCGCAAAACGAGAGATTCAGGTGGGTCAACTGAGGGCATCCGAGAGCCAAGACCTCGGTTGCCGTATCCGAAAGGGCACAACAAAAGGACTATGGATGGATTAGCTGTTAGGTCACGACGAATACAGGCTGTGTTATGTAATTACTAGGTTGAGGTCTCGAAGCGTCTTTGCAGCGTTGGTGAGATAGACAATCGCGTTATCAGTCAGATACGTGCAATCTGCTAGACATAACTTGGTTAATCTTGAGAACTGAACCTCGCCCCAGTGTTGGAAGCCTTGGTCCGTAATTGTTGTACATCTTGTCAGGTTGATTTCCTCGAGCCGTGAAGCGGCATGACATGCCAGGTGAGCCATCGATCTGTCGGTTACATGTTTGCAATAAGACAGTGTCAGCTTCTTAAGCTTCGGGCAGCCGAAGACGGTGCCGGGGGGAAGATGTGACACGACGGATCCGTCTGCAGACCTTATACCAGGGTTACGCGCGTTGAATTGCTGGCGACCACTACCTGGGGATGGTCCTTGAACGACCCAACCGACCACTCGAGCCAGTAGTGTGTCGCTCACCTTCCGGCAGTTGCTGAGATCGACCTCTTCCAGACCCCTGGCTTTGTTGGCCATCTCCAGGACCGCATGAGCCGTGATATCCCACACACTTTTCATCTTCCAAGAGGTGACATTGGAACCACAGCTCGAAGCAAGTGCAGTGAAGCCCCCATCACTGATATGAAAGCAGTTGCTAATATCAATCATCCGGGGTCTTTGTCCGACGAACGGACAGATGTAACGAATCAGGGCCTCGTCAGTGACTTTGCGGTTGTACTCGGTGAGATTTAACGTATGGAGGAGGTCGGGTGACTTGGCGAGCCTGGACCAATGTAAAGATACAGTGCGTATACGCATAAGCTGATAGACATCAAGATGCTGGAAGATCATGATGAGTATACTTTCCGGTAAAATGCCTTTGCTGAACTGGCTGGGGCGACGCTGAATGGTCTTTGGACGCTTCGGTGTTACATACTGTTCGGGAGGAGTACTAGCATGCTTTGGCTTCGAAGGTGAGGATGCTACAGATCGAGTCCCTGGCGGTGACGACTTCCTATGCTGACTGTCAGGACCTGTCGTCTGAACGCCATCTGGAGGCGAAGGCGCCAGTGATCCTCTTCTCGATCTCGATCTGATGTTTTCCAAGTCGACATTCAAGAAAGGATCGGGATCGTATGGTTCGATTATGGGTTGATCTTCAATGCGGCTTGGCTTGTGAGGACTGGGTGGCTTCGGATGGCTAAAGGTAACCTTAGGAACAGCCTGCTTTCGGCTGATCTTCGGCTTAGGTTGGTCTCCGATTGCAAGCTCGTCGATAGGTGGTGTCACTTCGGTGATATCTACCATGATCGCATCGCCATCAGAGGAAGACCGCAGGCGTTCCTTGGCAGTCCGTTCGACTTGTTGCCGGATGTCCGGAGGAAACATTTTCCAGAATTCTGCCAGGGCGTCGCCACCGATCATCAGACACTCCACCGATGATACTGAGCGCACGGTCGCCGTTCTACGGGGTGCTAATGATAAACTGGCGACTTCACCAAAATACTGCCCTTGTTTCAGCCGTGCCTTGATCTGAAGACCTCGTTTGGTTTCCCTGCCAAGCCCATTGGCTAATCCATTGGTCGTGGATTGGTCCCTACCCTTTTCGTCCACAACTTCGACCTCGCCTCTGACGATAAAGAAAACTTCTCTGCCCTGAGAATCTTGCCGTATTATATCGGTGAATGGTGGATATGTTCTTGGCTGCGCACTTAAACCTAAAAAATGAAGAATTTCAGGTGGTAAGGTGGAGAAAAGAGGCAACTCTTTCAGAAGCTGGCGCACATTCACCAAGCCGCTACCAAGAGCGCTGGAAGATGTTGTTTCCGCCAGTCCAGGGGATGGTGACTTTCGCTTTTTGTAATTGAACAAACCGTTGCTTCTGGGGAAAGGGTTCTCAAACATTGTCACATCCTCCACCATTCCATCGTGGGACCTCTTCTCTCCACGACTTGGCGAAGGAGGAGTGTCATATGGAACCACGCTGCTGTTCTCGCGCTTCTTCCGCTCCAGGATCACCAGTCTTTCTTGGGCTTCTTCTCTGATGGCCCGCTCTACCTCCGGATATTTGGGGAGCTCCTTCCTCAGGTCCTCTTGTTTCAGAACGACGAGTAAGCACCTACTCCGTGCGATGATGGTAGCCGTTCGTGGTATGTTCATCAAGACTCCAATCTCCCCGAAGAAGGCCCCGGGCTTCAACTCAGCATATGTGCTTTCTCCGTCTCGCGAGGTCACCGCCACGGCCCCTCGCACAAGCCAGTACATGGCCTTTGCCTCATCGCCCTCGGTCAAGATATAGTCATGTGGCGAATGAAGCTGGGGCCGAAGATGGGATCCAATAGCCACCAAGAACGATTCCGGCGCATGATCGAACAAAGGAAAGGTTCTGATGCGATCGAGTAGATCAAGTGGCATACCCTGAATCTGCGATGCGGTCAGAGGCGACGGTCGGACCGGTCGAGCGGGATTGGTCTCGGAGTTGAAGGTCCGAATCAACGAGAGAGCATCTGTAATAGGTGCAGCACTAGATCTACCAGCAAACGTAGTGCCGCCGCCGCTGCTTCGATGGCGGCGCATGGTGTATATCCAATGGATGCTGCCGATGTGGGTTAAGGTTGCAATATGAGGTCACTGAATGATGGAAGGAAATGCAGCCCGGTCTCCTGACGTCTCAAGATTGCCGTCCACGTATTGTGGCAAGGCTTTGGCTCCAAAGTCAGGTTGTTCACAAAGCCGTCCGTCGTACACGCGACTAAGTCCAGTTCCTTCACTGGCGTGCCCAATCGCTAGCCTGTGTAACAGGCCCGCACGTTCGCTGGGAAAGTCATTCGGATCGCGGGGCCCTGTCGGCTTTGACGGCGGAAAGTATGAAGCGACGCTTCTGCTAGAACTTATTGAAGAGTGTTTATACCAGGCTTCACAGATGCCGAAAAGATTTTAACTATTAATCTGTGAGGTCAGTAGAAGCTCAGTGCAGATCTGGTCGTTTATTGGTCAATACCAGGGAGGCCCGTTCTCTCCGAGAGAATTCTGAGAGGATGGGAGTAGGGCGTGGAAAAGGTGAGTGCAACGGCGAAAGGTTTTCTCAATCCGGCCGTTGGAGTGCCTGGTCCGTGTTGAAGAAGAGCAGCGATTGAGGCGGTTAGCACATGGAGAATGTCAACCCTGCAGCTGCAGGTCCGCTGGTTGAGAGCGATAGATGTCCCTGTCAAGCTAAGCAATCAAGCAGAAGCGTCAAAGATGCGATGACTGTAGTTGAACGGAGTTTGTCAAGCATCGGGGATGCAAACAGTTGGATATCGGATACAGAACACAGGACACAGGACACAGTTTCTGGAAAGATAGACGGTAGGTAGATGTAGAAATATCTGAACAACATGGATATGGGCGAGGAAGTAAGGTAAAGTATGTATGTATGTATGTGTTCGTTGCTCTAAAGATGCGCCCGATGAGCGGGCGGGAGGAGACCAATGTACCTCCATACTGTATGTACTGTCACAGCGAAAGCCAGTACCATTGGTACCTTCCAGGTTTACCTCTTTGGGCCATCTCCACTACTGTACCTTAGCTTACCTTAAGGTAGGTAAGGTAATTCGCACCTTTACTAAAGGTAGTTAGCGTCAGCAGTCCTGCAGCAAGGTTCGCCGCGCCGACCGTGCACACCATGCCCGCTCGGGAGATCAACCGCCAATCTTTTGCTTACAATCCAGCCTCGACATCGATCTAGGACAACAGTCTTTCCAGCGTCAAATCAACATTTGAAATTCATTACGATTCATAGGTAGGTACCTCAATGGCTTTTAGATGGTACGCACGGTGACTTAGGTATCAACCTCAGTACTTGTATTCTACATAGGGACTACTCGTGATTGGCTCAGTTCAATGAGCCCGGAGAGACATACAAATACTTACGCGGCGACGGTTGAGGTGCTGCTTCCACCATACACCTATAGTATCCACAGACACAATACGTTGTGTCTTCCAATTCAGTAAAGTTCATAGACTTCTGTAGGAGACTTTGCCGACCCTGGTTGAGCTATGTCTTGTGGATTGCTGCTAGCTAAATACTACATACATATGCAATTGAGCAGCAAAGCACGACCCGGAAGACACTGTCGACCTCGCAATCTTCGCTCATCCCCTGACAGGCAGGCCGCCAACACTTCTGCCCACGGGTACAGCTCCTTTCAGCCTCTACGTCTACGTCGACGTTCCTCCCATTCCTGACGCCTCAAAGCATACCCTTCATCGATGTCGATAGGTTCGAACTCGACCCTACTGGGATCGAACCCAAATAGACCCACATACGGATCAGCGGCATCGATTTCCGCAAAATGGGCCTCACGAGCGCCGTGACGCTCCTTGTCGAGCCCGACGTGGGGCTCAATGTAGGGCGACTGCTGACACAGATGGCGTGCTTGATCGGCATCATACCTCTCATGACGACCTCTTGTGTCTGTCATGTTGTCTGTGGGAGATCTATCCTCAAATTCAATAGGGGAAAATATGCTTCGCGGGCGTGACGGTGGTCGCCCGGCATTTCAATAGGGTCGAAGTAGGGCGTTGACTGCCGTCTGTAGGGCGTGTAGTTGAAGCTACCTGGCTCACGGCGGCCTCGCAGAGAATTGCTGTCGGGCCTGGGTTCATGATAATGTTGCTGATGTGGACGGTCATCAAACTCGATGGCTGGGTATTCGTCGTCGATAGAAGGGAGTCCGTCAGGGTCAATGATGTTATAGTAGTGGGTTACTACGCATTGGGCATCGATGGAGGGCCGGTCGTTGAGATTGTTGAGATTGTAGTAGCGGATAGGCCTGTTGTACTCGTCCATGGCAGGGAGATCCTCAAGGCTTCTCACGTTGTAGTAGCGTGTTTGTCCATGGTAAGGCCCGTATAGAGACGGAGTACTGCTCGATAGGCACGGAGGATGATCGTGCGGAGAAATGGGAAAGCCATCCTGTCGAAATGTCATCTTGACCGTATCGGACTTGATGTTGTCTGCTTTGTTGTAGATTTGAAGTCGTCAAAGGAAGTGAGATGCTGTATCAGCAATGTGAAGCTAAGTAGAAGTAAAGAGAAGCAAGTAGTCGAGATCTTGAAGTGTCTCCACTCGAACAGTGAAGTACCATGCATAAGAGATAATATTCACTGCCGTGGCAGCTAACATTTCAGAAGGTATCGTTAATGTGAACACCCTATGGACTGGCAACCCAGCTGTGATCACTCTCTTCATCGTACCTCACAATGTTAGGGGGTGGAAATCTGATACGGCATCTGTAAGAAACTGCCCATCGCCCCGAACCCATCGCTATCAGCGTTTTTGGGCAACTTCTTGGAGGATGCACACGCTGCTCCAGCGCCCATAAAGCGAGGCTCAATCCAATACATCTCCTTCGTCCGCTTGTGGGTCATGTATGGTGCAGCTGCACCGAGACAGCACGACGTAGCAACAACTTTCCATCTGAAGGCAACAGCGCGCAGCTATATTCCACTTTCCTCCATACTGAAAAAGAGGTGTAATATAGGCCCCATGGCGGTCGATCGGATCCAGATGTTTCTTAACCAGAGACGCGCCATCCCTAGCATCATTCCAGACTGAAACATGAGCTGTCTCGTTGGCAAGCTCACTCAATGCAATATTCACCTTCCACGTTATGGATGGCCTTATATTGTTGCTGTCCGTCATCGCTGCACTGATGTAAGAGTACTGTACTAGGTTCGAGTAAGAATGTCATAGTCCTCTTTATGCCTACGCGGCTTTCATCTGGGGACACGGAGAGGCTGTGCCCAGCTCCCCTTGCCCACACCCAATGACAGTCAGCGCCTGGTTTTTTGTCATGATCGTCGTCCTCCTTGTCCTCTGGTTTGCACCATAACGGCCCGGGCAGATTCTACACGCTGGCGAAGTTTGTCTGGTTAAGCCATAGAAGAGTAATCTCAGGTTTTAAGCCAGGTTGTTCGCATCGCTCGCTTTCTCCATGTCGTGCTGGCGTTGCCGACGTTTCGTACCGAGCAAGAAGTCCACGTATGCTAGCCTTCGCCCTCTGGCAAGGAACAGCGCATCTTGAACTAGCCCGAACGCAGCGCCACACAGCAAGCCTGTCCTTGCGGTCCGGGCTGCAGTGATGACAGGAAAGCGATCTGCAGGTGAAATCACGTTAGGTCCTGATAGTTCGCCATCTTGTATGAGTTTGTAGCCACTTACTCCACAGACTGAATCCACCCGCCATGCCGAGGCCTGCAACGATGGTAGAGAAGAAGTCTCTCCTTCCACCTCTCAGACGATCCACTGCCTCCTCTACCACGAAGAAGCCTCCAACCCATATGCTCACTTTTCCTCCCATCTTGAAGCCTTCTTTGACCCCTCCGAGCATCATATGGTAGTTCTTGCTTTTATGGTACAAGTACCAGCCCGTCGGTGTCTGCGGGAGTCGATGGGCGTTCTCGGCCCGAAAGCACAGACCGGCCGATTGACTGCCATGGGAGAGACCAAGCGCCATGCCGGTAAGAAACGAGACGGAGGATGCGACGGGTAGGCGGATATGGAACGGAAGTGAAAGTCGAGGCACGCTTGTGGGCTCTGAAAGGGGCGGAGGCGCGTCAGGGTTGTTTGTGATTGACTCCATTGCTCTGTTCTCCCTGGGTGATAAGCAGGCCTTGAGAGAAGTGCCGGTGGTTGGTTGAGGTAGCCAATCAGCTTAAGAAGAACTTGCTATGCGAATGATTCTTGATTGTGGAGGACCGAGGTATATCAAGCCTTTCAGAATCATTGAACATCGCAGTCCAAGGAATGGTCTGATCTGAAAAGTGGCTTATGCACTTTCTTTCTATTGACAGTAGAAGTTGGCACGGATAAACCATAAAGCGATAGGGCTTCCTCGGCTGCCTAGTACGGCAAGCCACAACCTCAGCGAACGATAAGAATCAGACATGGCTCGCAACTCCTCACCATGACACGTCAAAACACCACGAACACTCGAATAGGCCCTAAAGATGGTGAGTCAATGGACAACAAAGCTCTAGCCTTTTACTAAACGCGTGTGACTTAGCCGGTCAAGGAGCCCGATCCACTGCAATGGACCCTCCGATTCAAGCGCCATAAGACCACCGTCCTACTCTTCGTCGAACCCGCGCAGAGCTTCGAATCGATCAAGCAAGACCTTCTTGACGCTCTCAGCAAGACCGGACGCACCGACATCAACGGTGTGACTATCCCTTCAGATGCAGCACGTATTACATTCGGCGTTCCTGTGGACAAGAACGATTTCAGCAAGGGTTGGGTGAAGCTCGAGGTACCGGAAACGGAGATCGATGATGGGGCTAGCGGGAAGAAGAAAGTTGGGGGAAAGAAGAGTGTTCTTAACGCCTCTCCGCAGGGTGCGGGCTTGAAGGATGGGGCTGTGCTTGCTTTCCGATTTCTTGAAAGCCGAAACCAAGAGGATGAGGGTGAGTCAGAGGAGGATGTTGGGAGATGGGACGTGATGATACCGAGCTATGAGGATGAATATGGGAGTCAGGCTGAGGGATAAGGGACTCAGTGATTGCGTGTTGGACGGCGTTGGGTGTTGTTTCGTAAAAATATCTTGAGGCTTCCAAGCTACAGCTGCATTACGGACTACATCAGACCAATCGAATGTTGCTTTCGACGCTTCTGTACAGTGAGCTACATCGTTCTTGGAAGCTGAGACTATTGAGGTACCAAATCTTGAATATCTAGCTGTGGTGACGAATGCATTTCTCCAGGAACGCAATCGGCCGAAGAGCTCTTCAAAGATCAAATCTACTAAGATATGCACTTAGATGTTTGCGGATGAGACTACCTTAGGGCCTTGGGTCGCCGAAGCGTTTTTTTAGTCTTGATAAGCTCTAGCATCTTCCAGTCAGTGCTAGCTGCAGGAAAAGATGTTGTCCCGAGACCCACCATAAGCCAAGTACTCGTTAGCCAAGACAATAGATAGGCCTGGTACACTTGGATTTTTCAGCACTGTCGTGCTCGTGGTAGCGGCATGGCTCTTTCATAAGGGGCGGGAGTCCAGAAGAGCCGTCCAACCGGAGTCTCAAACCCAGCGCTAGGTCGTATAAATAATCTTTCGGAACCTCGTCCTTCTCAATCGTGAAGTCTCGGAGCAGCGCGAAGAGTTCCGACAGGAACTTTGTCATTGGTGATGTTGGTGGAGTGTTTTCGTAGGCCAATGATATATCGGCATTCGAAGGGAATCTTTCTCTGCATCTTAACTGCCGCAGCGCTACATGCGCCTTGCACAAGAGGCGGTCCATGATGGCATTCTTGAGCGTCAGAACTAAAAGGGTGTCGGCTAGCACATACAGTTCAATGAGCGTGGTCCAGGACGGTAGCTCAACATTTGCCAAAACTTGCTGAAGGTTCTGCGAGTACAACCACTGGAGGAAAAGGTCGAAAATTTCGGCACGATGTTCTAGAAGTTTGAACTTCCCGGACTTAGCTTCCACGAACTCGCCCGTACAGGCTGCCCTGAAATACGCGGAGTATTGACAGATGATGTCTCTGTGCACACTAAACCTTTGGAGCTCGCCGTCGTTTGTGCCGACCGCCACCACGACCATATCTGTGAAAAGCGACCTGACATGGAATCAGAAATCTGAAAATCAAAAGATAAGCTGCATGCTGACTTCGAGGGAGCCTTAGCCTTGGAAAAATGCTTCTTCTTCTCAATCCTCCCCGAGAGCACCATTGTTACTGACACGACAAATCTTTCGAAATGAAAGAACTCGACTACTGACAGAGATTCAATTGAAAGGTAAAGAAAATATTGATATGATTATAGTAGAGTTAGGAAGCGTGAGACAATTGTGAGAAGATCGTTGAGATTAGTGAGAGCAAGCCTGACCACCTCAGTCTGAGAAGGGTTGGTAACGGATTATTGATCTCAATAGAATGAGGCAGAAGGGAGCTAAATGGAAGAGTGTAAGTGTGAAGTTAAAGTGGTATGAAAGATGGAGGGAGGGCTGTGACCGGTTATGGATTCCAGGACCCTCCTCGACTCCCAGCAGTGAATGGGTATAATTTATGTACCTTAGCGTACTGCCATCTCGAATTTGCGGAGACAGCTTGAGAAGGTTGTCATGGATCGCACATGGGGTTCCACCGGTGTATCTGTGCATAGAGGATTATAAGACTAGCAAAGACATCAACGCGATTCGATTTACGGATATGCTTGTGGCTTGTTGTGTATGCTCGATCAAAACTGAAAAACATAAGGAGTTGAGGATACCTTAGTCAGCGTGGGCTACGGTAGTATTTGAGACCAGAAGCGCGCTGCAAATCGTTGACGGAGCAACCACCTTAACATTGTGGAATCAAAACACAACCAAAACTACGTATACATCTCCCAGATGCAAAACGGCTACCTTATTTAACCAACGACTCGACTTCTACCTGTTTAGATACTGCAGCCGGAGTACGTGTTATAAAAACTGTACTGTATGAACCATTGAGAACTACCGTTATTCCAGCTTTAGGGTTCAAGGACATAGATGCCGTTCGTCTGCGTTCAACATCATCAAGCTGCACGCGCTTGAGAGCAGTCCAATATGGCAAACGCAGATGCAGCATCCTCAATTTCAGTCACCGTTCGAGTCCGACCATTTACCGTCCGAGAAGCAGCGCAATTGACAAAATGCGACGAGGGTCCTTTGTTTCTCGGCGACGGTTCGCTCGCGGCCGTCCCTACACCGAAATTGACGGCGAAAGGCTTACGCTCAGTGATTAAAGTAATGGACGACAAATGCTTGTATGACAATAACACTTTCCAGCCTCACCGGTTGATGCTGATTTTATTGCAGAGTCTTCGATCCTCCGGAGGACAATCCCGTTCAGCGTTTCTCCAGATCCGTCGTACCCACAGGCAAGAGAGTCAAGGATCAAACGTTCGGATTTGATAGGATTTTCGATGAGAATGCGACGCAAGAGGAAGTCTTTGAGTCTACTACGAAGAATCTGCTGGACAGTGTTTTGGATGGGTACAACGCCACGGTCTTTGCATACGGAGCTACAGGCTGTGGAAAAACTCATACCATTACCGGAACGCCGCAGGAACCTGGGATAATACATATGACAATGCAAGATCTTTTCGAACGTATAGCAGAGAAGACGGAAGAGAAGGTGATAGAGGTCTCGCTGTCGTACTTGGAAATCTACAATGAAACCATCCGCGATCTGCTTGTGCCGGGGGGTAGCAAAGCTGGTCTGATGCTGCGTGAAGATGCCAACCAAGGCGTCTCGGTCGCTGGTCTGTCGAGTCATCGTCCTCAAAATGTACAAGAGGTTATGAGCATGATCAGAGAAGGCAATGCGTACAGGACAATGTCGCCAACGGAAGCAAACGCGACCTCATCCAGATCACATGCTGTGCTCCAGATCAACGTATGTCAAAAGGACTGCAACGGAGCCGTCGACGAACCACACACCATGGCTGCACTGAGTATCATTGACCTTGCAGGAAGCGAACGGGCTAGCGCTACCAAGAATCGAGGGGAACGATTGCTTGAGGGTGCGAACATTAACAAGTCCCTGCTTGCCCTAGGAAGCTGCATCAATGCTCTTTGTGATCCGAGAAAGAAAAATCACGTTCCATACCGCAACTCGAAGCTAACAAGACTGTTGAAGTTTTCTCTGGGTGGCAACTGTAAAACGGTGATGATCGTCTGTGTCAGTCCTTCCAGTCAGCATTTCGACGAGACTCAGAACACGCTGCGATATGCGAATCGAGCGAAGAACATACAGACCAAGGTAACAAGGAACACATACAACGTCAGTCGCCATGTCAAGGACTTCTTGGTCAAGATCGACGAGCAGATGGCTATGATCAGACACCTTCAGGACCAGCAGAAAGACTACGAGCGTCTAGCGATCCAGAAGTTCCGGAAGCAGGGTGAGAAACGGGAACTAATTGCAAGAGAAGGCGTTGCCAGAATTAGAAACGCATATAGCAACTCAGCTGCCGAGAGGCAAGAGAAATTGGGCTTCATGAAGAACCTGAGGCAGGTCGAGCGGAGGATAGCGATGATTTCTTCCTGGGTTGCAGCGTTTGACCACGTCTGTGATTGCCATGAGGAAGACGGAATACCAGACAATCTTCAAGCTATGCGTAAAACGGCACAAGGCATCTTGATTGAGCTAGAGGGAAGCAGGCAACACTACCATCAACGGCTTGCAAAGAGTAATTGGCAGAGAGCAATTGATTCAGCACTTCAGAACAGCATTAAACAGCTGGCAGATATTGATGGTGGCGCGGATGGTTCAGATACTGACAACTTGATAAGAGAGGCGGAGCTACTGAAATCCAATACAGAGAGAGAGGCCTTGTTGGCAGTTGCAGAACAAGACAGGGCTGGGGAGGCCGCTATTGTACAGACATTGCTTCGCGCTCAGTTTGAAACTGTTGCGGCCATCGGCGGTATCCTCGAAATGGACGAGTCTGAGGCGATCGAAGTGGCGAAGGGCATCCTAGGGCAAATCCTCAATACATCTATAACCGCAGCATCGCAAGTCATCAAACCGGATGGTACTATGGTATTGGTAGAGGCGTTCCCACCTACTCGTTCTGGTACTCCCAAGAGGAAGAAGCCCGTCAGCATGCTTGGACTTGGAGTCTCCCCAATGAAGCCGAACCTGGCTGCTATGCTCGGGGGCGCCACCCAACCAAATTCCTCTCCCATGAGGGCCTCACCGAAAAGACGGAAAGTAGTGGTTGGGAAGAAAGGTGTCTCTTTCACACCGAAGAAGAAAACACCATTGAAAAACACAAAACGTGTCGTGCGCTGGCGGGACGACACCCAGGATGGTACATTGGAAGAGTTTGAGAAAACGCCGAAGAAGCTGGATTTCACCCCGGAAGTGGAGGCGTCTGAGCCGACAGAAGCGATCGTTGCTCCTATGATGCCTATGATGCCACCTCCAATCCCTGTGCATACTGGGGAGTTTCAGCCCAGTTCAAATGAGTCTTCGCCCATTCCCGCGCCTCCATTGACCTCCTTGATTTCGAAGTCCAAGAGCAACCGCTTCAAAGCTGGATTCCTTGCGAAGAAAACCGACGGCTCTCCCCTACCACCTACCCTTACAAATTTCTCCTCAGACTCTGATCATTCTCCACTACGAGATCTCGAACCAAGCAAGGCATCGAACCGATCTGCTCTCCATTCCGTCGAAAACGCCGCAAGCGATGGCAGCTTCAACGGCGGCAGCCAAATCTCGTCCTCCGACAACGAAGACAAGTGGAAAGGCGACCGCAACGACGCGATGAGAATAAGGTCAGCCTTGAAACGGGCCTCGTCCGGTGCCGGCGGCTACTTGAACACGTCGAGCACCGCAGTGCGCGCCCAGCGGAGACGAAGCCCCACCGCCGCGACGTCGGGAAGCCCACCAGGTGAGAATGCAACGTTCACGGCGTCGCATTCGCGCCGAATGGTGAAGAGCGAGAAGGAGAACGATTGGAAACCGAGCGTCTTGAGTCCGCGATCGGCCCCCGTCATCAAGGGGAGGCGCACGACGTTGGGCGAGGGTCGATCGAAGGATCTGGGCCTGGCCGGTCGTGAAGCGGTGCGGCCGAGCACGGCGGTCACTGGGAGTGGGGGAAATGCAAGGGGAAGTCTCATGGTGACGGGGAAAGGCAATTGGAGATGATGGGCTTTATCTGTGGGGCACAGTCAACAGGCGTTGTAATGGTATTTTGTTTCTGGGGAAGTACGGTCTATGGGTTTCATCGTGGTACTCTGAATTGGCACTCTGCATTGGCGAGTGTCAGACTAAAGCGTTCTTTTCTCTGCTTTGGTAGTCCGCCACTAAACATGCTTGTCTGGGCGCACGATGGGCACTCTCACCGTGTATAACGCTCGCATTCTCGGAACCTTCTACAGCTCTGACCGCTCGTTTTGGATGGAGCATATGGGGTGTCTGCAAGTTTGGGTTGATACCAAGACTCAATCAAAAAGGGTGATCTTCTGATGCATCAGGATCACCCCTCGTCACAAAACCCCCAACCACAACGGGTCTCATCGTGTCAATATCCAAGAAACACCCCACATCCTCTACCGATCTTCTCTCCGCCGCGCTCCTTACCCATCTCCTCTCACCAAGCACCGTATGCGGTCCTATCGGTAAACCCCCCCTCTTGTGACAACGTCAAAGTCGATCTGCGGCCCGACCATGGCCGTGCGTGTCTATCCCCAGAGTCTCGTATACTGGCGCTTGTGGGGAGGGTGATATGACGAGACGGACGTGGTGGTCCTTGTAGTATCGATGAAGTCGTCAGTGGCGGACATCAGAGAGCGGTGCTTATGGAGCCATGCGGTTGGTAATTGCTGTGCGTATCATCGAACATGCACCAGCGTGCCGGCACCACGGTGGCTTTACTTCCAGTAAGGTACTCGTAGCTTTCTTAACTCCGTACGAGATCCAAGTTTGGAACAAAGCGGATTAGTCATCTCGAGCTCCTGTCAGCCAATGATAACACCATCGCGTAGATTTGTCACCCCGCCATTGATGACGCCAATGATTCCATATCATCAACATCAAATCACTCGATTCCTTTCCATCAATCTAACTATAAAACCAACCCCGTTACTCCTCCCAAATCTCTCAATCTGAAGCTATCACCCCTCCAACTCGTCCTTTCAGTCGCCCTCCTCCTCATGGCCGCCACAATGCCAACGTTCCTGAACCGCCTCTTTCGTCCCTTCACCTCCAGCACCCGCATGGGCTTCAGCCCCGAAGGCGGCGCGCAAGTCATCCCAGAAGGAAGCCAGAAAGCGACCGTTGCCGCCGGATGTTTCTGGGGTGTCGAGCACTTATACCGGAAGCAGTTCGGGGGAAAGGGTCTTCTCGATGCCCGAGTCGGGTATATCGGTGGCGACACCAAGAGCCCGAGTTACAGGAGTGTGTGTTCGGGGCGGACTGGTCGTAAGTCCTTTACAGAACCACCGGGTCGTGTGTATGTTGCTAATAAGGGTTATGCTGCTGCAGACGCCGAAGCCCTCCAAGTAACCTTCGATCCAAACCAAGTCACGTACCGACAACTGCTCGAGTTCTTCTACAAGATGCACGACCCCACGACCAAGAATCGGCAGGGAGGCGATTCGGGCACGCAGTACCGCAGCGCCGTCTTCTTCCATGATGAGGAGCAGGAGAGGACGGCCAAGGAGGTGACGGAGAAGGTGCAGAAGGAGTGGTGGCGGAGTGGCACCATCTCGACGCAGATCTTGCCCGCGGGCGAGTGGTGGGATGCCGAGAAGTATCATCAGTTGTATCTGGAGAATAATCCGGGTGGATATGAGTGTCCTGCGCAGTGAGTTGGGTCTGTTCATGGGCGTAACTGGATGTGTTTGCTGACTTGACTGAACAGTCATGTTCGGTCTTTCCCGCCGCTTTCTTCATAGGCTATTCTGATCGGTGTCTTTCAATGGTTTTTGAATTCTTTGTACATATATCACGATAGTGCAATGACATTGTACCATTCTCATTCCTGCGCATCCACGACTCCCTGAAGCTACTCGTACATTCGTTGAGGACACTTCGGGGCATGGGCCGCCTTGACTGTTCCGTCGATTCTCGTTGCTTTGAATACATACAAAGGGTCAGGGGTTACCTAGTGTTCGGAGGCAATTATACTCATGACGCTTTGGACAAAGGACCCGAGACAGCGCGGGCAGCTGTCGATGCTTAGAGAGCCATTGCCGTCGTTAACCAGCTGCATGGCCTATACAACTCGCTAGTAACTTGAGGATCCGAGCTTGGCACAATTGTAATCAATGGTAAACTAGGTACAAGTGCCTTTGGCTCCAATATTTATTAATAGCACAATCATGAGCATGATGAAATATTTGGTAAAGATATTATTTGGTGGGGCGGTCATCACTTGCGGTTGGTACGCTAAAGCGGAGCCTCCATCTCGGGAAACCCAACTTTTGCGCCGCCGAGATCTCGGTCTTGGCGTCCCCATTGTACGTTATCGGTTATCAGCGGCCTGATATGGATACCCTCACCACTCAGTGACGAGCAGATAAATGATCAATCAGTGAAGATAGAGATATAATAGCCGCTCCGCTCGAGTTTCAATTCCGTCCACTATCCATCTGCTCCCTCTGAATGCTTGAAGATGTGTCTTCGAACCAAGCAGCCGAGCCTCTTATCGGGGAAAAAGTCATTCCTTAAAGGCGGATCGACCACATACTGGACTCGTCGAAGCCACTCGAGGAGTCAGTATGCTGTTGGCTCAGTGTCAGACGCCGCCGCTGTACCATTCCGCCCCTTATCGTCCACAGGCCAAGCGCCTTCCAACCCGCCCCTCTCCATCATGCCTCATTCCGTCCTCATCCGCTCCTTCCTCACCACCAGCATCTCATCTTTCCCTTTCCTGTTGCGGCCAGCCATGTCTATACTCTCTATCCTAGCGCATTCCCGATCGGCCTTCCTCGATCCAGACCGCAATCCTGTGCTCCATTATCTCCTCAAAAAGACGTTCTACGCGCAATTCTGTGCGGGAGAGACGCGGGAGGAGATCAAGGCGACTGTGGGAGCCCTGAAAGGGCTTGGGTACAAAGGAGTGATACTGTGCTATGCGAAGGAAGTCGTCATGGAGTCAGACGAGGATATGAAAGAGAAGGGAAGCCCGACAGAGGACTCTGCAACCGAATATCGAGAAGTGGAGCTTTGGAAGAGGGGAACGCTTGAAACGATAAGTCTAATGGGCGAAGGTGACTTTGTGGCTCTGAAGTATGCTGCATTGCCAATCGCTATCCATTGCATTGGATGCTGATGTGATGTGGTAGGTTTACTGGTGCTGGCCAGAAGGCACTGGACCGCCTACTGAAAGTTTTGCCCCCAGATCCGTGTCTCGAAACAGCCATCACCGATATATGTAATCTTGCAGCAGCGAGAAATGTCCGTCTGCTCTTCGATGCCGAACAGCAAGCGGTGCAACCCGGTATAGATGCGTGGACGCTGGATTTCCAGCAAAGATATAACAACCGCTCTTCTGGTGAGGCTGTGGTGTACGGAACGTATCAAGCATATCTCAAAGCCACTCCGACGGTGCTTGCGGAACATTTGGCCATCGCTCAGAAACATCGTTTCACTCTGGGTGTTAAGCTCGTTCGCGGAGCGTACCTGGGAAGCGATCCACGGCATTTGATCTGGCCTAGGAAAGAAGATACAGACAGGACCTTCGACGAAGTTGCTGAGAGCGTGATCAGAAGAAGCTATGGTCCAATATTGAAAGACTTGCGTGGCAAAGGTGACAACGAGTTCCCAGAAGTGAACCTCGTGCTAGCTTCCCATAACCATGTCTCCGTGAAGAAAGCACAAATTATTCGCAATGAGCAGTTCAAGAAAGGTCAAAAGACAGTCGACATGGTATATGGACAGCTGATGGGCATGGCAGACGAGCTTAGCTGCGAGCTTTTGCAAGAAACGCAGGCCATACCTCAAGTGAGTGAGCAAGAGACGATAGTATCCACAGCCGTAGACAGACCGAGAGTGTATAAATACCTTGTCTGGGGTACAGTCGGAGAGTGCATGAAGTATTTGTTAAGGAGAGCGGAAGAAAATCGAGATGCGGTGGCCAGAACGAAAGAGGGTCGTCGCGCTTTGAGTGCGGAACTAGGGCGAAGGGTGATAGCGAGTGTTAGAAGGTGGTAAACCTCAACACCACCACCGTACGTCAACAACACCACACCTCTGTCTCGTGCCTACATCGTACCAACAACTCCGCACCACCACAGGTATGCTAATACCCTCGAGACCCCCCAAGCACCCCAGAAGACTCTTGTAAAGCAGACTTTGAAGGTCGCCAGAGTCGCGATTGCTAACGTAGCTTCTAAGACTCGTTAGGTCAGTAAACATAACTCGTGATACCTTCCACCTCACCTCTAATCACTCAAACCCGGCCCTGACATCTAACGTGCCTCGAGCAGTCATGGCGCCCCCCGAGCAGCCGGAGGACATCTACACGAGCCTCCAACACGCCCTTCGCTACCTCCAGCGAGTAACGGAGCAGGTAAGCTAAGCCGTCTGAATTTGTGGCGGCCCCTCTGACCTTCTCAAAACAGTTGCGCCGCGTCTCTCCGCAGACAGCCAACGAGGTCGCCAGGACCGTCAACGAGATGGTGATGGTGGTAACGAGGACCGCCATCGAATTCGACCTCTTCGACCCCGCCCAGGACGGCACCCCGGCTCGCACTGAGCCTACCTCTTCGCGCGTGGCGGGTCCTCTTCAACCTAGACCATGCCATACACCTCCCTTCCCCCCTGGTCTGGGGTACGACACTTCAGAGACTTTTGCGCACGTCGCCCGTGGAGATAGAGTCATAGGACGTGGCTTTGGCTTTGAACCTCCCCTAGTACCACCTGGTACACTCCCGGTGCCCAACTTCGTCCCCAGCATGCCAAGAGCGATGATGAGCGCATCTCAGTCTTTAGCTGATGCTGCCCTGCTCGGATCACTGTCAAATCGTGCACTTGCGAGAAGAGCTGCGGCCTCACAAATCCTCTCTTCCTCTGGCGTAGGAAACATCAACAATCCTCAGCGTGTTGCTCCTGTTGTAGAGCAATTGGGCGGCGTTTTGGCCGGGCGATCGACGAATCAAGCTCCTGAGAGTACCACAAGCACCGCTCTTCCTTATTCTCTCCGGCCCACAAGTACTGGTACTACTGGAGTGCCATCCGCAGAGTCATCATCTTCAACCAAACAACCACAAGAGTTGGTCCGTCCACAAATCCACGAAGCTAAGATGACCTGGGCCAGAGTAGCAGCTACCCCAGCTTCCGGACTCACAGGTGCCGATATTATAGCTTCCTCTTCCCCTCACTCGTCACAACCGACAGGACCGAAGAATGCTGTTGGTCCTTCAAACCCAGATCTGAACGAGCCCCTTGCCGAACAGCGAAGAGTTGTATGGATTAGAGGCTGTTCGAATGAGACGACTCTCAGATTCATATCAGAAAAGATAAACGAAGGCGCTTTGATGTCTGTCCTTTTTGATATGGACCCAAACTCGAGCAACGCAAATAGCCGCGCCGCCTGTGTCATTTTCCATCGGGCCGCGCACGCTCAAGAATTCATGGAAGCCAACCAGACACTTGTGAAGGAAACGGGACTTTGTCGGTACGGCAAAGGGTACTCGATTGAGCCAGGTCTACCATGGCCGGCGGACGATGAGATCCGCGCCATGGAAGCCCAACCCCACCAGACACGCCGTCTGACGGTCGTCGGCAAGGGCCTTTTCCTACGTGTTCTGAGAAAGCGATTCGAAGCCGATATCATAAGGATTGCGGGTGAGAGCAACGTTGAGCTCATCTGGTTATACAACCACGGGAATGCAACCGTCGTATTGGCAAGCGTCAGGGTGGCCAGGGTTGTACACGACAGACTTATAGCCAGAGCGAGCAGCGGCGGTTCTTATGGCGGTGCGATCATCACGTACAGTGCAGACCCATGTGAGACGACGATGGCTCTCTGCACCCAGCTCCGCCCATGGGAATAGACCTGACAGGACGCACGTGGCGAGTGTACTTAGGTTGTACGAGCGCCTTGATGACTGATGAGTGTGGGTGGTGACTGGTCCGGGGCTTATTTCCTGCATGCGTTGATTTTCTGCCCTGTTTAGTACACGTCAGCTCTCAGCGGAAGATGTGGACAAAAAATTAAGCTTGAAGCTTTTCCTTTAGTGCTCATCTTTCTTTTCAGGTTGCGAAGCTCTGCGTGCAACAAGCCCTATAATACGCTGCAAGGGTACAAGCATAGCTCTTTGTTGAGAACAAAATGACAATATGTCAAGGATGAAGCGTGTCAGCAGAGCAACAGCATGCGTGTTAAGTCACAAATCATAGATTGCCTCTACAGTACCCACGCCGAGACTTCCGCTAGACGTGATGCAACCTCAAGCCGTCACCTCGCCGGCGCAAATGTGGGGCTCGGCGGAGAGCTTCCCTGAACAACGCATCACGATCACAACGGGACGCTACCGGCCGTGGTGGAACTGAGGGACGGAGCTCTCTTGTATTACTCTTGAACATTGAAGAGCGCAATGCATGTCATTATTAACCAAGGGGAGGTGACCGGAGAGAAAATTTGCCCTTAACGATTATGTACCTTCAAAAGAACACCGGGAAGGCAACGCCTGCTGACTAATGGAAAACCCCCCATATTTCGTTTGCCCCTCCTCGCTGCATCACTTTGTCTGGTCTCACCGCCATCGTGCAGCAATAATGCTCATGATTGACAGCTCAATGTGTGAATGACCTGGGTGCAAATAATTTTGAAGTCTGCCGCTTCACTTAGAAAAGTACACATTGAGACACCCGCCTTACCGTAGGTGGTGCAAATAGCCTTCTATTTGATCCAGTGGAGATTTCTCCAATCCTTGCCTGCTCACGTAGATGTCTTTCACCTTAGACATTGAGACGGAGAACGCATAAAGTGAATGTACGGTCACAGCCCTACCAGGTAAGGTATCATCGCAACCCTGAAAGCGTGAACGTAAAGCGGTCCGGACGCGGTTGTCTGCCTTGATCTTACGTTACTGAACAACCATAAGGTACTTAGTGTCTACCTTCATGCTTCATCTATCTAAGGTACCTGATATATACTAACTCAACTGACCAAGAGATTAAACAATTCACAGTCTATAAGACTGACACTACCTTCTTTTGTTCCACCACACCACCTTGATTCGAATCCTACAGTAGCAATCATGTCATCCGAGCGGGGCCAATGTATCGAAGCCAACTGCAAAATCATCTGGGGCGAAGAGAGACTATGGAGACGCATTTGGACCTCCTTTGACTATGAATGGACTATGCAACTCACAGGACCGAGCCTGGAGTGAACTGAACAGAATGCTTGATGTTTGGGCTAGGCAGGTGCAGAGTGGACTGCCTATGACAAAGGAACAAAGTTTGGATATCTTTAGTGGACCAAACGGTCAAAGTAGGGCTGTTTTGGGGAAATTCTTGGATGAGTTGAAGAGGAGAGAAGGCTAGGTAGTCAGGGTATGTCTTTCTATCATTGTGATTATGGGTACGCACTAATTTTGAATGTAGACCTGCGCGCAAGAATCGGCGCATGGAGCACAAAGAAGAAGGGTGTCGTCTGACAGTTCTAGAGTGGAGGAGACTTGTGAGCTTGAGGGTTGTGTTGGGAGGGAGATCGCTGTGGTTCTTGTCTTGTACTGCCCTACCACGCATGCCCCTAACACGAGCACTCATCTGCATAATACAGCAATTAACTCTCGGTGATTGGATTTATCAAGTTGAGCAGTATCCTAGCCTATGGACAAAATTTCACGATCAGAAGCCGAGTTGTGCTCTCCCCTTTCAAGCTTTTCGTAGACGTGTATTGAGTGTTTGAAACGCAGATCACGCTCCGCATGAGGGCACTGAAAACCCGTATGTTTCTGTATCGTTAATCATCGAGGTCTTCAATATTCCATTAAACCCCCATTCCTTCCTTAGCACCTACGGATGTCCGTGTGGCATACCGTGTCCGCCTCCTTCGCCGGTCGCATCTTGGCCGGTCGCCCGTTTCGCTGCCGCACGATGGGAGGCGCCTCTCTCGTCCTCGCTCTGGCTTGCGCTCTCCGCCTCTCCGGTCAGCTCGCTTCTCAATTTGTCCGCCTTGTCTTTCAGAACCCTTGCTTCTTCCGCCGCTTTCTGCGCGCGGATCTGCTTCTTCCACATGTTGGCGTACCGGCCTTTGAGCGCCAACAGCTCCTCGTGGGTGCCACTCTCCGCAACCTTGCCAGCGTGGAGGACCAAAATTTGATCTGCTGTCGTGATTGTAGAAAGGCGGTGAGCGATGACGAGCATAGTGCGACCATGTGACAGCGTCGCCAGTGCGGTCTGGATATGCTGCTCGGTTTCAGTGTCAAGAGCAGCGGTGGCTTCATCGAGCAAGATGATGCGCGGGTTTTTAAGGATGGTACGGGCGATGGCTACACGCTGCTTTTCGCCTCCCGATAGTCGTAGTCCACGCTCGCCAACCTTGGTCTGGTATCCGTCGGGAAAGCCTAGAATCTTCTCATGGATGCTGGCCGCGCGACAGGCTTCGAATACATCTTCCTCAGAGCATGAAGGATTCGCGTACTTGAGGTTGTACATGAGAGTCTCATTGAAGAGAACCGTGTCCTGTGGTACTACTCCGATGTGACGGCGAAGGGAATCAATGGTGACGTCTTGAACATCATGACCGTCCACTTGAATGCTCCCATCTTGCGTATTGTAGAAACGAAAGAGGAGCCGGAAGACAGTAGATTTGCCACCACCCGATTCTCCAACAAGTGCCGTAGTGGTGCCAGGCGCGCAATGAAATGACAGACCCTGAAGGGCTGGCTTGCGAGTGTCGTAGGAAAATTTAACCTCATCGAACCTGATCTCACCCTCGCAAGAGGGAAGTGATTCAGCCGTGGGTTCGTCTACCACCGTAGGACGTTCTTTGAACAGCTCAAGCATGCGCTCGGAGTTGATCATGGCTGACTGAATGGACCGGTAAAAAGTACCAAAGAAGTTCAAGGGACCTTGCAACTGGGCCATATAAGTCAAAAGAGCCACGAATTGTCCAACTTTGCGCTGTCCACTCGTAACCTGATACGCTGCGATGAAACAGGTGACAAGAAGGCCGAGTGTGAAGACCAGATTTTGGGTTACATTCATGATGTTGAGTGAAAACAAGACCTTGTACTCGGCACGTTGGTAATCTCCAACGGCGTTGCGGTAGCGATCGAACTCGTACCCTTCAGCGTTGAAGTATTTGACCGTTTCGTAGGACACCATGGAATCATTCCTGGTAACTACAATCAGTAAGGACTTGAGGCATAACAAGCGTTTACGTACTTGACAGCATCTTCTTGTCGACTGTAGTTGACCATCTCCCGACGGATCTCTGCCCTCCACTGAGCCATACGGATGGTGATGTAGAGATAGCAGAAGGTAACAATTGCAACCACGAGAGCGTAGTATGCATCAAAACGAATGAGGAAGTATCCAAACGCAACACAAAGATCAATGAGCATTGGCACGACCTGGAAAGTCACCTGCTCCAAGAACGTATTGATCGAATTACCTTTGCTCAAAGCTGAGAGCACTTCCCCAGTTTTCTTCCCAAGATGGAAATCAAGGCTAAGACTGTGGACATGCTCAAATGACGCTGTCGAGAGTTCCTTGTAGGAGTACTGCCCAATTGGAATCCATAGCGTCGAGCGCAGCGCGCCAAGTAGCCCCGTACCCCCTTGAAGTAGTCGGTAGAAGATGTAAAGACATATCGCGCCCCAGGGAGTCTTCCCCTTAGAACCAGTCTCGCCGGACAGGATATTGGTGATTACCTCAACCTGGTAGGGCACCAATACGTTGATAACACGCTGCATTAGGACAAGGCCAAAGCACACAATAACCACAATTTGTAACCGCATTGACTTGGCCGGCCAAAGGTAGGGGAAGAAGAGGGAGTAGCCACTGATATACTCCCACCAACTCTTCGATGGTGTGGTCGTAGGTCTGCTCCATCCTGCGGGGGAACCCTCAGATTGCCCATCTTTCTGCCGCTGGGGCATAGACCCATATGCATGGCCGTTAGCGCTCCCATTCCCAGCTAAGTTTCCATTGAGTAGTCCGCTGGTTTCACCGGGTCCGTCCGCAGTCTCCAGGGCATCCCGACGTTGCTTTAAGTTGCGGAGAAGCACAAAAACAACACAAAAACCAGTCAGGGCCAGCAGGAGCATTATCCGCACAAGGTTTGTGGTTATTTCCACGATCTCCCACTCAGTAATGCCTTGTCGTAGCTTTCCTCCAGTCGGATTTCCTGCCTGTGGTTCATGGTGCTCTGAGGTATATAGAGCTAGTGAAGCTCCCAGAACAATCAACTCCAGCACAAGACCAACCAGCCATGTGGTTAAATGGGCTGCTGTAGGTGCAGGCTTGGTGTCGATCAGGGAGATTAGGATTAGTGCGTACACAAAGAAGGACGCGATGACATAGATCTAGAGTCATGTATATCAGTGTCATCATCGTTCGACAATTGGAAAAGGGATGGTTGCTCACAGCTACAGATTCCCCACACCACCAATTGTCCTTACGCTTGTAGAGCGCGTGGAACACGACATTTACAGCATTAGCTACAAAAGTGACCACAACACCCAAAGATAGCCAATGAAAGAGCAGTTTTCTCCTCGGGCTAGTGTCCAAAGCCTGCCTCTGGAGTTTCTCTTTCGCGGACGGGGCTGTATTCCTCGGGAGCGGCTTCCCACCTGGTCCTGTTTGGCTTGGCGAGGCGGAAACGGTATCTTCCTTGGATGCTGTCAAGACGCTATGCGCAGTAAAGGCAATGAGAAAGACCGCAAGAAGGATGATTGGATAAGAGAAATGCGTGTAAAGGAGCACCTGGCGGGCTGCGGAGTTTGAGACCCATGAGTGCCGACCTAAGGCAGACATTTGACTTGCTGTGCTTCAACCAGTGGGGGTCGTGAGTTGGGATCGTGACTCATTCAAGAATGGTTCCCCTCCCGCACCTCAGAATTCAAGCTGCAGTCATGACGAGCTGTGATATCGGTCTTCAAAGTGAGGGAAGGAAGAAGTTGACGGGAATTCCTCTGATTCTGCTAGTGGGGGAACTTCATGTGGCGGTGCGGCTAAAGAGTGAATCAAAGCCTTAGCTAAAGGACCAGGGTCCCTGGTGGTCTAGGCTATCGAACCTAAACCAGGTACGAAGTACAAAGTACTTTGTGCGAGCACCTTCCAGGTGCTTTTGTACCTTAAGGTACTGTACCTTACCTTACCTTACCTTACCTTACCTTACGAAGCTCTGGGGACAACATCAACATCAATCTACGATGTATGTCATATCGCTTCTGAGTATCCACCACTCCTTCCATTCTGCGGCTATGGCTGGTTATCGATCAAGGAGCTTGAACTGCCTACATCACCTTCATAATGCATCACCTTGGGGGCATACTGCTGAGTGAGGCTAATAAATATGACGGATTTCTTCCGCCTTAATCCCCCACCTCCACCGCCGCCTCCAGCTCCTCCCCTTCCACCTCAGAGATATGCCAATCGAGCTACGAGTGCGCTCGTGAGATTCGCTCAGCCATTGTTTTATGGTTCGCGACCGTCAAGTGCGCAAGCAAACCGTCCGGAAGATGCTAGGGGTAGCCTTCGCCAGAGTGCCCCACGAAGCTCTAGGTGAGAGCGGCCTTTCCCAGGCGGTGTAGCAAGGGCCATAGTCTGTGGTATTAGCTCTTGATAGTCAATCAGGGTCGCTGACAGATTTCCCAGTCCGTTATCGTCCAGAACCACCACGCATAAGACAGGCATACCCATCGCAGCCCTTGACATCTCTCCAAGCCGCACGCATGTCGTTCTAGCGGGACGAGAGATCTTAAAGACAGTCAGAGTCTCCGGCACTACATGTGCCGAGGAGTTCAACCTCCGTTCCGCTATTGTAGCTTACGCCTCTACGCACATCCCGGTTGCTGGTGTTGTAGCAGCGACGCATCAGGTTCAGCTAGCGGCCAGCGACGTGAAATGGTCTCATGGCAGATTCGGCAGTACAATTGTGACAGCTGCGGTCAGCGGGAGGATCGTCGTCTATGACGTTAACCGCACTGGGGTCGAACTTGCTCGCCTGCACGAACATAATCGGCAGGTACACAAGCTGGTTTTCAACCCGTTCGAAGGCGCTCTACTACTATCCGCAAGTCAAGACAGCACTGTAAAACTGTGGGACCTGAGAGCCCTTTCTGGAGATCGAAGTGTCATGACTTGCCGCAGTAACCATAGATACATCGGAAACAACGAAGGTGTACGTGCACTGAAATGGTCACCAACAGATGGGGTGGAGTTCGCAACAGGGACAGACAACGGAGTGGTGCAGAGGTGGGATATGCGAAAGGCATCCGCTCCGCTGCTTAAGATCAACGCTCATGAGAAGACTTGCCTTTCTATCGATTGGCACCCTGATGGTATCCATCTAGCCAGTGCGTCGGCAGACAAGACTGTCAAAGTATGGGACTTCAAATCTACTGACCGAAGACTCAAGCCTACTTGGGAGTTCAGAGCTCCGCAAGTGGTTCGCAACGTACGTTGGCGCCCTCCGTGCTGGTCCAGGGAAACAAACTCGCAAGGAAACTGGCAGTGCACTCACCTGGCCACATCGTACGACCAACGGGATCCTCGAGTTCATCTTTGGGATTTCAGGCGCCCAAACATTCCGTTCCGCGAGTTTGACCGTTACAACAGTGCTCCCACTGATATTCTATGGCATTCGGAAAATCTACTCTGGAGTGTTGGCAACGAAGGCATATTCACGCAGACTGATATTCAATTTGCACCGAAAATGCTGGAGAGGCGGACCTTGCACACTTTGGATTGGTCCTCTAACGGAGATGTTCTCTCCTTCTCGCAGAAAAGACCCCAGCGCCGAGCGTCAGGAATAGAGGATGCCTCTGCAGAAATTCTCAGCCGCAGTAAAGGGAGAGGCAGCAGTGGTGAGAAATCCAGTGGTAGTCAAAGTGTGACCGACGGAAGCTGGGAGGATGGGTTCCTAAGTTCATCTCTCAAGAAACGCCATAGCAAGTCCTCAAGTACGAGGTCCTCGAAGTCTCTAGGAGGCACGCCTCCATCAGCAAGCAATAATATGGCTGTCATCAACCTCGACAAGACACTAGACGAAAAGGGACTGTATAAGCCATCTCCGGCCATAGCATGGGTTCATGTTGTTGGTATCTTTGACCTAGATGCCTTCTGCTATCTTGCAAAGGAATATACCACGTTAGCTGAGGTGTTAGAAGAAAATGTGTCTCTATGTAGACTGGATCAGATTGCGCAAAAGATCTGCGATGAGAATGCCGCACATGCGTACTACGCCGGACATTATCGGTTGTCACAAAGCTGGAGAATTATAGGCTTAGCTGTGGGAAAGGAGTTTGAGAGAAGAGCTTCTGAAAGCAAACTGATAACGAGTGAGAAAGACCAGGCTACTCGCAAATTCCTTCAATTGGCCTCCTCCCATAAGCAACATCAACATGCTAGTCCCACGGTAAAGACCGACTTGTACCAAGAGCATCTCGTCAAAAGTTTCGTTGGAACCGATCGGGTCTCTTCCGTCCCACCTGTCGTTGTGGAAAGTAGTACTTCAAACATGACGACGCCGCTCGCCAAGCCCGTGTCCGCACCGCCGGTCCCTAGAGATCTTCCACTGGACCTGTATGATGTTGATGACCAACTTTCCCGAGGCATAGATCAAACAGAGTCTATGTCACCTTCGAGTACGGGAACCTTGGAGCCAGGCGCCGATGCAATTGCTATTCTTGCCGTTCGTGGGATCAGCGCTGACCTGGATGATATGATTCTCGATGAATTGAATGTAACTGGCGCAGAAGAGTCCCTGGAGTGGAGAGATAAATTTCAGGAAGAGCGCAGAGCTGCTATAGAAAACTACCGGCCTTCCCGAAGACCTGTGTTACGGCTAGATGATCCAGGACATGTGGCGGTTAATGTGCAGGATCAACATCTGAGCCGACATGATTCCAATGAGAGTTTTCAAATGTTCTCCGCCTCCACCGATAGTTCCCATCGCGCTAGGTCAGTGGCTAGTTCTTTCGCAGGTAGTGAGAAAATGGGGTCATTAGCATCGATCTCGGAGAGGTGGAGCCAGCAACACGTACGTCAGACGGAGACACAGTCAGACGATGATAAAGCGCCGGCTCAAGGTGATCATCAATCTCGAGATCATATTGACACAACACCAGCCAAGGAGCGAACAGCGCAGGCCAAGGCGTCAGCTTCGCCCGAAGTCACGGGACTTCCATTCCGAGACGGTTTGATTAACCACGACGACAGTGATGCTACCGTCCTCTCAATTTTCACGCAGGGAAAAAACCAGACTGACTTGCGCTCTGCCGTCTGTCAGTCACACTCTGGTCATTCCACACAGCTAATAGTCGATGGCCATCTGACTCATGCAGGTGCACTCAATCAGAATCATCTTCCAATTCCAGAATCAAACAAGCTCAGTGAATCCTTCATGCCTTCTGATTTGCAGCTGCAAATGAAGGACTTGACTTGTACAGCAACCACCCTTGATCCGCCGTGGACGGCCCGGAAAATGCTGCCGCATCTTGTTGACTATCACACCCAAAGCCTCTCGGATGTGCAGATGCCCGCGCATCTACTGTTCCTGCTTCAAGGTGATCTGGAGCCTACGGTAGTGACTCCGTACATGACCAAACATCAAGCCGAAGCATTGCTCACAGCATACCACGTGCAGCTCTGCTCTCTAGGACTGTACGTGACTGCTGCCAAGGTGCGCAAACTTTCTGGGCGAACGTCTATTGATCTTACTGAGCAAGGTATGACTGAAATGGACGTGCACTTGTGGTGCATGGAGTGTGAGAAGCCCTTTGAGAACCGAAGGAAACACAGGGCAAGGAAACCAAACCAGTGGGTTTGTGGACGATGCGAGACAATAGAAGCACCCTGCGCGGTGTGCTGGGGAAGAAAACCTCCACTTGGTCCTGTGAAGTCCTTTTCCACTGTGCTGGACGGGACGTTCGGCTTAGGGCAAAAGGGAGGACTCGGACGCGGAGCTGGGGCGCTTTGGTCTTCCTGTCTTACTTGTGGTCATGGTGGCCATGATGGTTGTCTCCAAGCTTGGTTCGAAGATGCAGACAACAGTGAGGGTGGGTGTCCTGTACAGGGTTGCTTGCATGACTGTGTTCCGGGCATACGCAGGGATCAGAAGCTCAGAAGAAAGGCGGAAGAGAAGTTCAAGCGAAAGAGGGGCCTTGCGAAGAGAGATTCCTGGGTTGCCGGCGAGAGTAAAGCGGTTGAGAAGGCACGAGGGGCGCTGCACGCGGGAATCTTAGGAGAAGTTAGCGGGGTCATCTGGAGCGAAGCAGATGGAGACCCTCACAACGGTGTAACTGGCAGCGGTGCTGGTGCTGGTGCTGGGAAGAAAGTGAGACTAGTGGTCCCAGAAGAGCAGCCGGAGGCTGTTGAAGAAAGGAGGCCTTCTGAAGCGCGCCCAATACCTCAACGCTCAAGCCTTCCCGGCGGGAGTATGTCCAGGTATTCTGTGGATTGATTGTCTTACGAGCGATGATATCACTGCATAGCGCTGCCGAATAGCGGACTTGTTGATCCTTTAAATCACTCTACTTCTGGTCGCTTGGGACCCATTTCTCGCTCTGTTGCGGTATTAATATTGTACAATCATTGTACATGAGCGCCTCATCGTAGTGCAGGATTAGGCTTCCCCTAATGCTGGCTGACGTAATCGAAGCTGCCCTTCCTCCTCTAAGCAAAACTACCTTACCCCACAAGGGACTCGCATTGATCACTCGACCATCTATAACGAGCTATCCCCACGTCCAGGTGACCATGTTGCCTCCATCAGTACAGCTACTCCGAGCTCTCCGCTCCATGGAGCTCATACACACCTCTCCCCGCGCAACACAGAGAAACATACAGCTCTGCCAAAGCAAACTCACCGGCTTCCCAGCACCGTACAGTAAATCACCATCGTCGAAACCCCTCTCACACCCCCGCCGTTTCTCCCAAAGCACAACACGCCATGCCACCAAACCAAGCACTACGGACCGCGGTCCTCCCTCAAAAGAAGACACGCAAACAGATTTCGGCACCTTGAACGTTCTCGGCAACCTGCCGGCCCCCACGACGTCCATCGACGCCTGTCTCAGTGACGGTTTCCATCTCGACAACGGCCTGAAGATCGGTGGCGGGAGTGGCTGCTTGTTGGTAGGTGGGGAGGCGTTCAGTTGGAGGCCGTGGGAGGCGTTTGGCAGCGGAGGCGATGAGCGAAAGAGACGGATGTTGAACGAGAAGGGCCAGTGGGACGTGCGCGAGGAGGTGTGGGGAGTGCTGGATCTGGTGTGGCCGAAGCCGGGTGTGTTTCCCACCTTCTCCTGAGAACCGCCGTGCGTTTCACCGGAGCGCCTATCTATGCCGCGGGCTGCACCCAGCGTCCATGTTACAGGGAAAGGGGCTAATGCGCTGTAGATCTTCTGATCCTGGGCTTAGGGGCCAACACGTATCCGATCTCGCCGCAGACGAGGAAGTGTATCAATTCTCTTGGAATCCGGGTGGATATACTGGACACCAGGAATGCCGCGGCGCAGTTTAATCTGTTGGCTACGGAGAGAGGGATTAGCAGCGTTGCTGCAGCCATGGTTCCGATCGGTTGGAAAGGCCGATGACATGAGATTGTGTTGTCCTAAAATTAGCGGGCTCGTCAGAGAGGCGCAGCGCGGCGGTGTCTTTGATGTTTAAATAGACAGCTACTCTGGTTAGGCCCCAAGGATTTGGGGTCGTGTGGGAATGCTATGGTTGTACAATATCGAGAATATACAGTAGGTATGAGGAGATCCTTGACAAGAGTCGTATATGTTTTGGAGGACCACCATTTGTCACTAGCAAATTGTCGTGAAACCCTCCGTATAGTATGTTGATGTCTTCTTTACCCCCTTGAGCACTGGAGCGCTCCAGGTAGGCAAGCTGGTATCCGTTGGCAATCTGAAACTTTGGCTACTGAAGCAGGATGTGAACCTCTTTTGGATGTTATAGCCCATGGGGTCTGGGGTCTACGTGGCGTAGGGTCTATGCAAAGTGAAATTTTGTAGTCAGTGAGGTCTACACATATGATTGATTCAAATAAATCATTAAGCAAGATTTGAGCTGAATTAATCTAGATTGATCCTAAATGTGAGTGTTAATTCACTGAAGTAAATAAAAATAATTAAAATCAATTCTTTTCACTTTAAATCTTCATTCTTTCTACACCTCATCAACTTAACAGTTTAAAAAAAAAAAAAATTCTTTAAATCTATTTAAATCTAATCAATTTGCCTCAAACATGTCATCAAAAGTAACAGTATACTCTGCTTGCATGAAGAAGTAAGTTTTTTTTTGTTAGAATCAATTAAAATTAAATTAAATTATTTAAAAGATGTAGAGAGATTATCTATCATAAATTATGATTATATAATAAATAAATGACAATATAAGTATACAATACAGTTTGTAAGCATTGCAGAGTAAGATTGACATAATTTTATTTAATTAAGTTTAATTTTAATTAATTAGCAAGTTTATCAGAAATTAAAGACATTAAGAAAGTATCTGAATCTTAAATATATATATGTAATTTAAATTAAATTAAATCATTTCTGTTTAAATAAATTTAATTAAACAATAAAATTACTTCAGAACATTTTATTAACAAATAATATATATATTATTGAAAGAATAATGAGTACTTGTGCTATCTGCCTATTTAGTGAATCTAATGCATTGACATTGACTGTAATCAACTTAAATGTAGTTAAATTAATGATAGAAGCTCTATCATCTAAAATAAAAGAAGACTCTGTCAGTCTTTTATATTAAGATTAAAGAAGTTAAGAAAATAAATAGAGCACTGCACTTCTTAATATTTTTACTTGATGCATTCATATTTATTGACTCTCACTGTTGTCAAGTCTTAACTGATATACAAAGCACTTAAATATCTGTCTTAATAAGAGCTTGATCAGTTCATTAGCTATTATATCTTAATTAAATATAAAGTTCATTTAAATCTGATTTCTTTTGTGCAGATCTCAGATATAATGATAGATAATATTGATGTACTTTAATTACTTATGCACATAAGCATTCTTAATCAGTGTTAAGACAGTCTAATTATTCTTTTTGAACTGAAAAGATATATTTTTTCTATGAATCTCATTCTTTTAAATATTCACACAATGTAAATTAACTTTAAGATACTTATCTAATCTTATGTTTCTTAGTATCTGAGTGAGTCAGACTTCAGTCTTTATATATATTAATATGATTATATATTTAATTTTAATAATTAATATTATCACTAACTTCTGCTTTCAGCTAACTCATAATACAGATTCTCTTTTAAGCAAATAGACATAATTTAAAATAGATCTTTTGTTTAACTTGTTTAATGCATAGTCAGAGTCAGAGTATTTAAGTAGATCTTGATTTTCATTGAGTTTATATATAATTTTAAAATTGATAATTAATTATATATATTGCAACAATCTCTTAAATATATATTTATAATGTTCTATAAAGTCACTGAGATACTGATTCAGTCATTTTAAGATAAAGAAGATGTCTAAATGTATATAAATTGCAGTATACATAAGATTTTTAATGATTTACTGATATTTTCTTTAATCTATATGCTGATCATTAAAATCAGCTAAGCAAAGAGAGTCATATTTATTCAGTGAGATCTTAATGCATTAATATTTATCACTTTATATATAAAGATCTCTGAGCATCTTGTTAACATAGTGTATCTAATTTATGCACAATGTTCTTTTCTTACAATTATAAATTATTTAAATATCAAAAATTTTCTATGTCTCTCTTAAATTCTTAATCTTAAATAAGCTTTTGAGAAACTTTTTAAATTAAAGAATATTTAAGAGATCTGATGAGATTATAATGATATCATTTATATAAAGAAGTAGCATGATGCTCTTGACAGTGTAAATTAGAAGATATAAATTTACATTGCTTTGATGAAAATTTAATTTAAGAAGCTCAGTAATACATTGTTTATGTTAATCTTTGACAGCTTACTTCAGATCATATAGACTGTGCAGAATGTATAGTGTACAGTTAAAGATAGTTATAACTTTGAGAGATGATGTTATATAGATTGTTTTCTTTAAAAATGATTTAATAAAGACATTATTAACATTTATCTGATAATACTCTAAATCTTTGAGTGCAATTAGAGTCAGAAAGATACAGAGAGTATTAAATTTTATAATTGATATAAAGATAATTTTATAATTGATGCTATATATCTGTAAAAATTCTCTTATCATTACTTTTGTCTTCAATTTGTCAAGAAAATCATCAATATACAGCTTAAATTTAAATACTTACTTACTAATTACAATATTAATCTCTCTTAATGAAACAGTCTTTTCTTAAATGTCATTTACTGCAAATGCTGTCAGCTCTACATTAATAACATTCTTTTACATCTCTTCTTAAATTGAGTCTCTCACTGCTTCAGCATATATCAGAGAAGTTAAGATATTAATTTTTGCTGAGTGCTTATTACTTTCATCATTGACTGTAAATGCAGTTAATATCAGCATAATTCTTAAGATCTTTATTATAAACTCATTAAAATTAATATCATTATCTTTCTATCTTCTCTTTAATATCTTAATGTGTAGAAATGTCTTGACTTTCTTAATTGAGACACTTACATCTAAATGACTGATCTTGTTAACAGAAATCTCAATATGAGAGAAGAGCTTTAATGTATTGTAATTAAAGTTAATTGCAATTAACTTTAACAATGAATTGTCTGTGATTTCTTTCTCTGATAATGTAACAACAGAATAAGAACTCACAGATCTGAATTTATAAGTTTACATATCAGATTTCAGAAATTGTTTTAATGAAGCAGTTGCAGTTTCAGTCTTATACAGTCATTTAATAAACTTTTATTTTGAAAAAATGTTTAATGTTTATCTATAAAGTCTTACATTAACACTGTCTTCTTTCTTGTTTTCAATAAACTTAACAATATAACTCTTAATGATTTACTTAAGATCTGATACTTAAAGCAGATACTGCTTTATAATTTTCTTATTATAATTTATAAATACTCTTATTCATTCTTAATTCATAAACTTATTCTGTCTGTTCTTAGACAGAGACTTTAAGTCAATATAGAAGTAGCATTTGCATTCTTATATATATATATAATTAATGAATGATTTCATCTCAGTGAACATTTTCTTTGAAATGACTTATTTATCATTAATTAAGAAGTCAGTTGCTGTGCAGTTATAAAGATAAACATCAGTTTATATAATCTTTACTTAAAACTTTATTGAGAGTTCAGTCTTCTTAATCATTGTATACACTGAGTTTTCAGTGATTTTGATTGCTTTCTCAGTTACATCATTTTAAATCAATATATAAAACACTGTATACTATAATATAATGTTAAAAAACATATATTACTTATTAAAAGTAGATCTTAACTCTGTTGCATTGTTGCTTTGTACAGCAAGAATCTTTACATTAAACTGAAGTTTAATCTTTAATTGTTATTTCTGTAGTTTCTGTAGAGCATTGTCTCATTATTTTAATAATATTGTTTATATTTTTTATAAGTAATTGTCTATAATTTTCAGAAAGTATTGATAGTTAATAAATGACAAAGACAGAGATTCATATATGTTGATGAAGATCAGAATAAGAATGTTAACTTTTTTTTTATTTATGTTGTGTTCTTGCTAATTCACAAATTTAATTAAAGTACAGATCTTATACACATTAATATTGTTCTTAATAATGAGAATTGACTTGCTTAAAGTGATGATCTTATAGAGATCATGAAGCTTAATTGTATTAAGATGAATAAATTAATAATGTTAAAGTTTATATATCTTGATCTTATTGTTATGTAACATAATTATATCATTATTCATTTACACATTCTCACTAAATGTATCTGTAATGAATTCAGAGATCTAAATCTACAAGTTTTTGCATGTTTCTGAAAGAGTGATCTTTGACTTACTTTATATATGTATAATAGAGAGTAAAGTGAATTCATTAAGATCATTTAAAATATATTTAATTATATAAACTCTTTCTTTCTTAAATACTTTTAACATGAGCTTTCTGCTCTTATTTTACATATAAAGATTCTTATAATTAAAATATTTAAACAGTCTCTTCTTACACATCTTTTTTTCTGACAGAAGATTGACTTCAAGCTTTAAAACATAAAATGTTAAATTTAAAAGAACTGAATTCTTATTCTTATTTTATATAATAATTATATTATAGTAATTAATATACAATCTTCTCTCTCTGACTTTAATGATATGTCATTATATACACATTAAAGAGTTACTGAAAAGCTGAAGTTTATTAATTATATAAGATGAGACATCAGAGTCTGTAACTCAGTCTGATTGAGAAATTTTATTGATAATATTTTTAAAGATAGCAGTAATCTTTTCATCAGACTTATCTGCAGCTTCAGACTTCTGTGTGCTGAATTTCTTTTTAGAAACAAATTTTACATCATAAATAGAGTGACTGTCAGGTTAAGTCAGACTTAACTTTCAAAACCTGACCTGACTCATTGAGCTTAACATTAAGGCCTAATCTAACTTGTAATATTGTGTAATTTTCATTGTTTGTTGAGTAATTTTGATAATTTTTACATCATTAGAAACCCCTCACAATTCTTTACAAAATGAGTCTAAAATCATAAAAATCAGATTGCTTTCAAGCTTAATGCACACAGCTAAAGTTTTGTTCAAATTCTTAAAGTTTCTGTCACTATGGTTGTTTGCAGCTAACAAGGCACGCAAAATAAGTGAAAAACCAGCTTTGAAAAAGCTTAATGATCACTTTAAATATATAAATTTAATTTCTTCTTTTGTTTCTATACAAGTTAACTGCAGTTAACTTAACTCACTTCTTAACTGTCTTGATTAACTTTGCTGACTATATGATCTTGTGAATTACAGAGATATATTTACAGTTCTGTTTGTAATAAATATTATTATAAAGATAGTAAATTAAAATTCTGTATAATAATGAGTAATTACTGTTTAAGCTTAAACATCTTCTGTAATCATATTGTAAGATTTGACATTTTTAATGATTCTTGTTCTGTCTTTACTGCTCAGCTCATAAAGCATTGTTAAATATCTTCAGTTAAGTTTTCTTCTTCTGAAGTTTCTACAGACTCATCTTAATGTCAGATGTGTTTTGATGTCATGATGTCATGATATTACTATGCACTCATACTAAATTATAGTCAAACTTCTTACACAATGATTAATAAGTAAAGTACTATATAGACAGTCTTTACATATAAATCTTTTAAGTTTCTTAGTTGTTAGTCTTCATCAATACAAGACTTTAACATTAAAACTTCATTGAATAGCTGTTATAATGCAGTGTCTCACATTATTATATATCTTACTCATCAGCCTCTTATAAATAAGAGACTCATGAATTCACAATTTTAACAATTTTATCTTTTTAAAGAATGACAATTCATTACATTGTAATATACAGACTAAAAGTCAGCAAAATGAGACAGAGTCATTCTTTAATTATATTAAGATTTAAGTAATCTTTAAAGAATAAGAATCTGTAGAGGTTCAGACTGCTATTTAGATCATAAAGAAGAAGAATTAATGTTTAAATGAATAGATCTGTCTAACTGAAATTAGACAGATCAATGATAAGAAAAGATGATGATTTATGAAAATTAATTGTGAACTGTAAGTATTTAATTTATGTAATGAGATCAATAAATTTCTGAGAGATAAAGATTCTTAAGTCTCATCTGAGAAAAAACTGCATACAGAATCTTTTTATGCTTTTATTAGCTCTTTAAGTTTGATAAAGTGATATGTATTTAAAGTTGTGTATATACTTTCAGTAAAACAGACACAATAGCTAAAGAACTTGTTTATATATAATGAAAAGTTCATTTATAAATATATTAAATTTATATACAGTACTGTAACAACATTCTGTTTAGTCTCTAAAAACTTCTTTAATAACTGCAATAAAATTTTCTTTATTATGCAGTTCTTAACAGAAAAATCTTAAGATGCATAATTTTGTCATATTAATGAGAGCAAACTTCTGAATAATAAATTATGAATATTCTTTTTAAAGTTTCTGCTTAATCTCATTAAGAACTCAGTGAATTGCAAACTTAATACAGTACAGAAATACTTAAAAGTTATGCAGAAATCTATTTAATTAATTTAAGCTTTTATAATATATCTTAACATACTGAAAGATCAGCTTTCAAATTACATAAAGAAATAAAAAATAAATTATTTTTTTATAAAACTTTAATTAGAGATTTAAGCAGCTTTAATTAATTATCAAGATCTCTTAAAGATAAGAAAAAGCTTAATAGCTCTGATTGTTAAGCTAGAGATTAATTAGCAATCTGTAAATAATTATATAGTTTGAAGTTACATCATTAAGAAAATTTATAAGCACTGTTCACATTCTTTTATTTAGATAACAAAGCTGCAGCAGAACAATCATCTTAACTTTGAGACTACAAAATTAAGTTATTATGATAATGCAGACAAATCTTATTTTAAGACTGATGTTAAGAAGAATAACTATTATAATTGTAAAAGATTAAATCATTTTGTAAAGAACTGCAAGAGTCTCTTGAAAAATCTTAATTACATTAAGATTAATGTAGTTAAGATAAAAAAAAGACAGAGTCTTGTTGATTATGCTTTAGTAATAAAAATTAGATTAGAGATTATAAAGAAATTTAGCATTGTAAAGAAAGATTAAATTTAAATTAAATCTAATTAAATTTCTATCAGTGTACTGTTGAACACTGCAGCAGAGATTAATGTAATGTCTTAATAATATATTGTTATTCATTAACTGACACAAATTAATGCAGAACTTCTGAGATCAAAGCTTTTAAAAAGACAATATGTTTACTGTTATGATGTGTATTTAATAAAACATAAATTCATTAACAATTAAAAATAAGAGCAAACTGAAGAGCAGTTATTTTATATCTTAAATAAAAATGAATCTAAACTCATCTTTAATCTCTTAAATCTGAAACAGCAACACATTCATATTAATTGTGACTTGCACACATAACACTATAAAATAAAACAAATGTTTCTGATTATTAATAAGTTTAAGATATTTATCAACAACATTCAAAATCAACTTACTGTTTATGCATTGTTGATGATGCCTGAAACAGACTCATTAACAACTGCTGTACATGTTGTTGATGATATATTAGTACTATCTTAATAATACAATAAATACATAGATGTATTCTCTGAAGAGAATGTTAACAAGTTATTATCTCATTAAGATTATGATTATGTCATAAAGACAGAGAGACATAAATTATTTTATGATTTACTTTATAATTTGTTAAAAACAGAGCTACAAGTACTTAAAGAATATTTAAACAACATTTTAACAAAGAAATAAATACAACATTCTGTCAGCTCTGCAGAAACATCAGTTCTGTTTATTTTAAAAAATGAAGAGAGCTTATGTCTATGTGTTGATTATAGAGATCTTAACAAAATTATTATTAAGAATTATCATTCTCTGCTGCTAATTAGTGAGACACTTGATTGTTTAAGTGAAGTTAAGATGTTCATCAAACTAAATTTTAAGAATGCTTATCACTACCTTAAAATTAAAAAAGATGATAAGTAAAAGACTGTGTTTTGCACATGCTACAGTCATTTTAAGTATATAATCATATCATTTAAACTGATTAATGTCTCAATAACTTTTCAAATCTATATTAACTGAGCATTAACTGAGCTAGTCAATGTCTTTTATGTAATATATTTAAATAATATTCTAATTGTTAAAAGGTGGCACCACACTAATAGCACAGCTATCGTGGGTTATATATCTAACACTCCCCCTAACCCGCGATCGGCCCGCAACCGACCCGCAGGTGTAAAGGGTGCGCGCAGACGGCGGTTCGAACTCGCGACCTTTGGGCTTACTCCCTCACCA
>JAABUY010000263.1_pt1 | contig 100085 bp, 99 predicted proteins | sample 5560271 | NCBI WGS metagenome assembly JAABUY01 (sample SAMN10711886, study PRJNA513374) | rock metagenome | isolation source: Antarctica rocks | place: Antarctica: Victoria Land, University Valley | reverse complement strand
CCCCGCCTCACCTGCCTCCTCAACCCCCTCACCACCCTGACAAACAACCCCTCCCTCTCCCCCACAGCCCGCCGACACGTCAGCAAAAGCCCCAACAACCGCTTCCACTGCTCCAAGCACGAGTAATTCCCCAGCGTCACCACCATCACGAACGCAAACTGCAGCTCCCCAACCACCTCCCGCTCCGCCCCGTCCCCGTCGGCGTCGACCGCACAGAACCGCTCCAGCAGATCGCCCAACGCCCAGGACCGGTCCTGTGCCATCTCGGTGCGCTCCCTTCCGACGGCGCCCGCGCGCCACGTGCGCCGCAGCTCGACGGGCAGGAAGCTTAGCTCGGACTCGGCTGCCGCAAAGTGGGCTTCGGTGGCGGCGAGGCCGGGGATGTGGTCGACGTCGCGGGGGGCGGCGCTGGCGGAGGTGAGGGAGTAGTGGGGGCCGCCGGTGATGCGCGAGAGGAGGCGGGCGGTGATGCAGTAGATTAGGCGGGGCCAGTCATGTGGGTTGTTGTCTTCGGCCCCGGGGGTTGCGGAGGTGGAGGCGGATTGGCGGTAGGGGGTTAGGGAGTCGGTCCAGAGGGAGGGGAGGGTGGCGCGGTGGTGGAGCAGGGTGGTGGGGTTGGTTTCGGGGACGAGGTGTTCTGTTTTTGGGTCCCATTTTTGGATGAGGAGGGGTGGTGGGTGGGTGGAGGGCGGGTCGATGTGGAACCAGGTTCCGTGGCGGATGGATTGGGTGCTGGTGGTGCCGGTGAAGACGAAGTGCCAGCCCGTTGGGAGGTTTTTGATTCCTTGGAAGCGGGGGGAGGTGGTGAAGGAGAGGAGGTCGATGCCGCAGAAAGAACCGGGTGGGATGTTGAGGAGCAGGATCGCCGGCGTCTGGGGATTTACCATGGCTGGGAGAAATTGATTACCTCTGAGGTTTACACTGCGGATAACATCTACAGAGCTGTATTTTCTTTAGGACACTCGGTCCTTTGAAGGGGTACAAACATTACCCATAGAACTACGGGTGGTCATTACCGCATCCTATACTACAACCTATACTACAACAAGAGCCCGAACCATTTGGCTGACGGTCAAGCGGACATTGTAAATTTCGGGCTAGAATTGTAGGCCTTATCTGTATCTTCAGGGTTCTTGGTTCAGTGGACGGAGATGCCGCAGATAGTTGTCCTAATCCTTAGGATGAAAGACGCACGGAATCCAGAGTCGGCAGCACATGTTTCGTCTTCCAATCACCAGGTACGAACTGCACTCCCACAAAGTCCCTTCGGAAAGTACTTCACGTCCTTTGAACTGGATAGTCTAGGTTACACCATGCGGAGCCTCCCCACAGCATAGCCAGCACAACCAGATGTCCCAGATACAGCAAGACGCCACCACACATCCCCCTTCAACGGTATGATTTCTGGTAACGACTGCGAGCACCTTTCCCACCAAACTGCTTCGGTTCGCACCGACGGTTGTCCGCGACGAGTAGTGACCGATCGTACTGCACCAATGCCTGCTTCAGCTGGTTCTTCGCGTGCTCGTCGACGAACTTCTGGTAGTAGGCGACGATGGACTTGGCGATCGCTTGTCGGATGGCGTAGATCTGCGAGGTGTGTCCACCACCGGTGACCCGGACGCGGATGTCGACTTGGGCGAACTTGTCGAGGCCGACGATGAGGAGGGGTTCGTAGACCTGGTGGTTCTTAGAGATCGGGCCCATCCACTCGCGACGGGGAGAATTGTACCTTGAATCGGAGTATCTCAGGTTGTACGAGTGCCAAAGGCTTGCCGTTGACCCTTACTATTCCCTTCCCAGCCTGAACAACACGTATCAGCTTCGAGTAATTGTGACGCTTGGACTTTGTCTTGTACCTTGCAGTGAGCGACGGCCGTTGCTTTTCATAGTTAGCTTTTGCTCCCGTAGTAAACGATCTGAGTGTCTGTCATACCAGTCTTCTTCTTGCCGAAGCATTGCACACTTTGCGTTGACGCCATGTTGATGGTTGTAATCGCTGTTCGCACTTACTGAACTTCTTCGAGGTTGAAGTTTACTCGCTTAGCGTGTGCGCGAGGGTTTGACCTTTTCTGGTTAAGCGAGGTTGGCGAGCCACTGTACTTGGATCTTTGTCCGAGCCCCACCTTCCGACCTTGAGCCTTATAACCACATGCTGTATGCATTTGGCTCAAACGGTTCTGGCCAGTTGGGGCTTGACGATTCTAATGACAGATCGAAGCCCGAACAATGTCTATTTCCTGCGGAATACGAGAGCGAAGTACCAGTCAGCATCGCTGCTGGCGGTAATCATACCTTGGTGCTACTCCAGTCAGGCAAAGTCTTGTCTGCTGGATCGAATGCAAGACATCAACGTGGAGAGACCCTGACTGGGACACCATCTTTGGGCTTTGGCGGTCTATCCATTTTGACCGTTGGACAACGGCTTGAAATATTCAAAGCATGTTCGACAACATGGGAATCAACAACACTGGTCACCCACGCCGATGATGTCTACACGTTCGGCGCAGGTGCAAAGGGAGAGCTTGGCCAGGGCGAACACATTACAGAGTCGCGCCCGCACCAGACACCCAGCTTCCCACCGATAGGGTCTACTATCAGTGATATCTCAAGCTCCATGGGACACACCGTCGTGGTTCTTTCCAACGGAGAAGTCTTTGGCTGGGGCCAGGGTCGGAAGGGCCAGCTTGGAGAACCAGCGGGTATTGTATGGTCTCCCAGGAGAATCTCAAACATACCGTTCGCAGCTGTCCGAGCTGTCTGTGGGAAAGACTTCACTTACATTGTGGGCCCTCCTGACACAGGGCAACACCTTTTACTTGGTCCCGATAAGCGGAAAATCTGTTCAAGTGCGCCGGACCGTGTGCAAGGTTGGAAGGATATTGGTGCCAGCTGGGGAAGCATCTTCGTCCTCCTCTGTGATGGCCGCTTGATATCCTGGGGAAGGAACGATCATGGGCAAATACCGGCTCCCAACTTACCAAAGCTTAGCAAGATAGCTGCCGGAAGTGAACACTGTCTCGGTCTGACTGCTCATGGTGAAGTCTTGGCCTGGGGTTGGGGTGAACATGGCAATTGTGGCCTTCCGATCAAGCCCGAAGGGGATACAGAAAGGTCTTGGAACATGATTGATGTAGATAATAGTCGAGGCGTCCATGTCACAGGTGTATGGACAGGATGCGCGACTAGCTGGATATCGGCAGAGCTTTGACTTATATACAATCGGTTCTACTGTGCTCATTTCTCCAGCTATTCATGACGAGCTTGCTTTAGTCTCCCATATATTACACATTCTAATTCTAGTGAACTCTTGTCTTGCGTGTCCATCAGGGCCTACTAAGAATGTTATAACGTATGGATACCAAGACTCAAACTATTCGATCGCACGGGAGATCGTGTTTCTACTACCTAGTCATCGAGCATGTGCTTGATGAACGAAGACAGCCGTAATAACCAACAAGGCGGCGGCAAACACCTTTTTGATATCAATCCACGAGAGAGTTCTGTGAAGCCTGCACTACCTATATTTGGACTGAGAGACTCCGACGTCGCCGGAACACCTTTATGTGGCCTAGTCTAGTCAAACTCAATCCTAGCATCCAGGAGCTGTATTGGCAGCGCATTCGTCCGCGGGAGAAGTCATACCTCAGATGCGAGAGTAAGGTGGCTGACATACCGCTAAGCTCTGGTGGGGCCCAGATGGCTACATGACGACAGAGAAGTTTTCAGCGTGAGAGGTGTCTGTTTCAATCATCAAACAGCCCGCGGACCTGTTCTAGATTAGCGCTGTCACTGGAGATAGGCATCACCAGAGGTAGGCTTACCTGAGAGATACGCTGCGTTGGTGCAATCCTTGAATCATTATCTTCGTCAACGTTGTTGACAGCCCCGTGTGTAGAAGTTGAGCTGTAATCTTTTATAGTCCGATTGTGGCTTGCTGCAAACGTATCCTGTGTTCAATTATCAGCTCGAGCTATATTATCCATAACCTCCAACCACTTACGTTGTCGGCGCTCACATCCCAGCCCAGCATATCTTCGTCAGCGTCCCCGTAGTTCTTCTCGTCCCATTGGCGGTCGTCGTCATCGTGCGGGAGAAACAGACTCTCCGGATCGATACTTGGTTTAGGAGGTGGTGGTGAAGGCCGGGTTGGTCTCTGACCACCATATTCTTGTACGAAGCTGCGCGATTGAGGCTGGCTGGGCGGTTGCGCTGCAGAGTCCACAAGGTTCTCAGTCCTGCGCCCCAGATTTGGAGCTGACTGTAGCCTTTGGGACGGTCTCGTAGATGCTCCTCGTGGAATTGCCGGCCCAGGGGTAGTGGAGCCGCTCCGACAGTCGCCGATGGTCATGAGCGTAAACTCGCATAACATGCCTCCACCCTCGTAGGCTAGTTGTAGAGGGCGTGTCGGCTGCGAATATCTAGTAGTAATGCTCGTCTTGAGCGTACTAGCATGCGTAACAATGGCCCTGAAATCTTTGACGCTTATGCCAATGTGCAGCTTGTCTTCGACCGAGAAGCTCTCGAACTCCACAGTATCAATCGCTACAGCGGTCTGGAGAGGTTGTTTCAATGTTTCTATCACCAGTCATGCTCTGAGGCAAGATAAGAACACGTGATAACTTCACCTTACCTTTGCCTTCCATGATTCTCTCCGTGTAGCTTGTAAAGGTAGCCCTACCGTTCTCCGAGTATATGTCCAATTGCTCAGTTTTAGGCCCGAAGTACTCCACAAAGTCCCTCAGCACATTGGCGGCGATGGTCCATGTGTTCTTGGCAGCTGTCTTGTCGAAGAGTGCATGCATGACTTCCACCGACTCATAAGTTAACCGATACGTCTTGATGACCCCTGGAGCATCAGGTTGTTAGTACTCAGTCTCTGAAGAGATGCATAGATTGGCCAAGTCTACCGACCATATCTACAGATCATTCTCACCATAAGTCGACATTCAGTCTTGTCGGCTCTTTCTTCAATGCTAACCTCGCATCTTTCTATGGCCGCGTCCTTATCTCTCGCATCGAGCAAACGGCCTTTGAAAACAGATAGAAGAGCCTCAGATGGCATCAATCGATGGTCTCCTATTAAGTACTGAGATCTCACCTTATTGTACAGCTGACAGGTAAAACGTCCATTAAGACTAGTTGATCGAGCGTGGTTCGAGGGAGAGGATATCTCGAAGTGGTATTTAGAAAAGAAAACTCGACTGTCCAACGAAAATGATGCATAGGCAGACTTTGAGGAGTTGAGAGCGGTCAGACTGAGCTGTGATAGACATAAGTAAAGGTTGTTCCTGAGGTTGTTGATCACAGACCCTATCGCGACGGGCTTCAATGGAGACAGATTCGCTGAACTTCCCAAGACATAGAACAATATCATGTAAGCGCACTATCCCTTCTGGTGATAATGTAAAGCTCAATGTAGTATTGGCCATACTGGACTTTATATCAGTGGCTACTGTGTGACCGTGGAGATTGAAAAGGAACGATTGCGCTTGGGCAGCCGAGGCGAGGCCACCGAGACTTAGCATCACGTCAGTTATTTACGGCCCTTGTTCTGAAGATTCAATTCTGACCTTTAACATGAAAGCGAACCTTATATAGTCGTTCCGTGATGCATATCATTCACACTTCAAATTCAGTCGGAATGTGGATTTTCGTTCTATGCTACATATCTCATTCGTGGCAGACCACACTTGATAGCAACCTCTTCGATTAAATCTAATAAGTCTAGAGGAACTTCCCACTCGCTCAAAGCTACCGGAAATACTAGGGGGCCTAACTGCTTCACAGCGCCTGACCTATTGAAGTCTTCGTCTGATATATCGATCGTAGGAAGGGTCCATGTAACTTCCTCCAACTTAGTGGATTTCAAAATCTTCGATTCTTTTGGCGGTACGCTCACGGCTGACCGAAACCCGCTCGTGTGAATGGGCAATACATTATGTGGGTGGATCTCACATTTATTGAACATCAGGAGGCATGGTGACGGAAGTCATACCAATTATAGCTTGAGCCTGGAAGAAACCAAACAGTGAGACAGTGTTGGCTGCGACATGAGCTGCTGTGTTGGGATAACCAAGACCGGAAGTCAAGCCTGCAGCGACAAGTCTGAGGCCAGCGATGACAGCGGTAGCCCATCCTACAGCTGGGTTGTATACGCTCTTGGTATTGGAGAGATTGACTTCCATGCAAGCAATCGTTTCACCAGTGTCTTTCGAATTGACGTAAACACGGACGACACCATCCAAATTCCGGAAAAGTGTATGCAATCCTCGGTAAATATTTGGCCACACTATTCGGTATGCCGACGTTCGTGTCAATATTGATCTGTTGACCAGCTTGCATGGGGCAGCATCTGGGGAGTTGCAGCTTGCAAGGGTCCAGTGTCTCGTTAATGACTGAAAATCCATATGCAGTTCCTTCTGACCGAGCCGTGATATTTCCAACAATCGACAAGACACCATTGATATTGAACTGCAACACTGTTGTTCTGGGGAGTGTAGGCGACATTGAAGAGGATGGCGGTAATCCCGGAACCGGAGTGGCGTGAGTTCAAGGAGTTGGACTCAAGTATATTTAAGGTGACTGCGAGAGGTGAGAGGGATACGGCAGTGAGGAGGGAAAGGATGCATGATAATGAGGTTTGTGATCGCATCTTGAGGCTTGTTGTTGATGGCTGTGATAGACATGTGAACGTAGGTGACTGCTCAGGGGATATGATGCTGGATGCGGCGCCAGCCAGGGCGAACACAGCTTCAGCAATTAACACTTAGTGATTGTGAATGTTGAAAAAAGATGAATGTGAGATAAAATATAGTAGTAAGGACTGTATTGGAATGAGAGGGAGAACTGGGACAGTGATTGAAAACAATGGTCGTGGTTGATTCTAATTATACATACTGGTAACAGACAAAGGGTGGTTACAAAGAAGCCATTGATGGTGAATGCAGTGTTGAAATGTTCAAGAGATAATAGTGAACATGAACACAACAAGAAGGGAAGTGTCTTGCCCTCAAAGAATCCAGAATTCAAATCAATCTTTGTGGGCTGAGGGCTGAAGCATCCTAGCTGTTCAAGGCCTGAGTGTGGTGGGATGCAGGATGGAGTACAGAGTGTATGCACAGTAAACAAGGTGCCAGAAAATGCACAGATGGCTAGCAGAAGTGGCTGCTAAGAGCCTGTGATACTTAGATGAAGCAAACAAAGCACTTCTATAGGAATCTAGGTACATAGTTGTGGATACCATCTGGCAGATGAGGTTGCTGGTCACTGTATGGTGATGAATAAGGTAATGTGTGATATCATTGCTTACTCATCTCTTACTAAGTGTCTCTATTTATGTCTTAATCATCATTTTCTATATATACTCTACATAGTGTAAACAAATAGAAACAACTTTCTACAGACTGATTCACATCTGATAGCATTAAAGATTTAAAACACACTTTTAAACAGTTCTGAAGCTCAGGCTTTGATTTGAGCTAATTTAATTTATATTTTAATTGTAAAAGTTTTGATGCAATAATGTATAAATTATGTATTCATCTTCTCTTTAATGCTCATCACTACTTCAGTATTGAGACTACAGAATAAAGAAATAAATTTTTATGCTGTATTATATAAAGAAAAGTTTTATTTCTTTTATATTGTAACATATTTAACAGCAATTTGAATTAAATCAAGATTAATTTATTAATTAACATCTTTAATCATTTATAATCTCTCAATATAAAGCTTAACTCTATTTTTATAATGATAAACAAACTCATTATCATTAATTAGTCAGCAATGTCAGAAATGACTTCTTAAGTTAATTACAAAATAATGATAAATTAAATTGCATTTCTTTAAACTTAATTAAGAAATGTTCATACTAATTAACTGATCTTTAGCTTTATATCTAAGATCACATCTTTATTTAGTGCAGCTTCAGAAACTTAAGAAATATTTAATGTAATAATGTTTTTTTCTGCAACAATGTTTAAGAATTCTCTGAAGATGAAGATATTATCTATTTATAAAAGTAGTTGAAAAGCAGACATTACAGAGATGTAAATTCTTAAAATAAAAGCTTACTTTCAATTTTACAAAATGTTGATGAACTGACTTCTGAGTAATGAAATAAAGATTACTGTTATAATTAATTATTAAAAAGATACTGTCAAAGTATGATGATTTTAAAAAGAAGAACAACTTCAAGTTGAAAAAGATTTGTTAAATATTAAATTTTAAAATATAAACAACTTCTTTTTAGTATTTTTACTGATCTTTAAAAATGTTAATGAAATAAAACATCAATATCATCATTATGAGACACTGAAACAAATAAAATTGATTTAACAATATAAAGTGAAGTTTACAAAGATTGTACAACTTTTTCAGTTTATATCAGTCAAATATAAACAGAAATGACAGTTCACTCAGAATTTAAAGCAGAAGATTTAATTTAAACTTTAAAAGTATTTAAAGACTGAAGCAATTACTCTTAATGAGTTAATTTAATAAGTTAATTAAATTGAACAAAGTCTTTAAGAAGTACATAATAAGAGTTATCTTAATGTCTTTAATAATTTGAATTTAAATTATAATAACTCATTAAACAATTCTCAAGATTGATCTCAAAGTCATGAGAGATTAACTACATTTAAATTAAATAAGTCAGATATGAAAGCTTATTGAATCTGATGTAAAAAGAATAAAATATGCTTTTATTATGAAAAGTTCTTACATATAGTTAAAGACTGCTGAGACAACAAGAACATTAATAAGAATAAAGATAAGAATAAAGATAAGAACAAGAATAAAAATAAGAAAAAAAGTAAAGATAAGAAGAAGCTGAAGATCATTGAAGTTGATTTGAACAATTTGAAAAATTAAAGTTATTCATAAATATAGAAATATTCATAAACAAGTTAACAGAAGCTTCTATTCAATCTGATAATGACTTAAATGAAGTATTTACATTGAATAACTTAAAATTCTTATTATTAAATATAATCTCTGATCAAATCAACACTCTCAATTCAAATACATATATTCTTGCAGATCACATTTAAGATAGACTGAACAAGATAAACATAAAGGTATTAATTAATTTAAATGTAAACTAAATATATGTCTTCTTGACAGTTATCAATTAAATATTGATTAATAATTAATATGAAATTAAACTGCTTAAGATATTCTTATTAAACAGATAGATCATTTAATTAACTGTAAAGCTGATCTTTCATCTCAAGATAAATAGCTTTCAGCAATGATTAAAAGCATAAATTATGAATCTTTAAGAACATAATCTCATTCTGAAGTTAATTTAACTGAAAGTCACTAATTCTCAGATTGATTGAGCTATGAGCTGTATAATAATTTAGAATTGATAATGAAAACATCATTATCTGTTTTTAAAAAAGTGACAACAAGCTGTAAATGAGTTAACATTAAATGTAATTGAAGAATGCACAGCTATGAAGACACTTTGAAATTACAGAATTGTTGAGTACTTATTAATAATTTAACAGAACTTAAAGAAGTCAGAAGCTGAACTATTAACTGTTATAAATGAATAACTATGAATTATTATTAAAAAGTTTTAATTCATATTTAAATCAATTCTATCAAACAAACTATCATTTAAACAGATGTTTAAACATAGCATTAACATTAACAACATTAAGTCTGTTAACATAAATGCTTACTCTCTGTCACAGCTACAGCTGAATGAACAGATTAAATAGATAATAAAATTAATGAATAAAGATCTAATTTGTGAATTTGCAAGTTTATGAGGCTTCTTGATTCTGTTTATTAAAAAGAAGAAGAGTACATGATGAATGTGCATTAATTACAGAATGTTAAATAACATTACTGTTAAAAATGAATATTCACTCTTCTGAATTCAGAAATGTCTAGATTAGATCAGCAAAGCTCAATATTTAATTAAGCTTAATCTCATTTTAAGCTATTATTAAGTTTATGTAACTGAAAACAATACAAAAAAGACTGTCTTCAATACTTATTACAATAAATATGAGTTCACAACTATGTTCTTTAAGCTATGCAATGCTTTGATGACATTTCAGTTAATGATGAACTCTATATTATGAAACTTACTCAACAAATTCTATTTAATATATCTCAACAATATACTGATCTTTTCTGACTTAATTTTGAATCATCAAAAACATTTATGAATCATTCTCAGTATCTTAAAGAAACATAAGCTATATGCTAAGTCTAGTAAGTGCACTGTTGAGATGAAAACTCTTAAGTTTTGTAAATATATTATGAAGCAAGACACATTATGACTAATCTCTGTCAAAATATCAGTCATTAAGAATTGATCTGCTCTGAAGACAGCACATTATGTATAACAGTTTCTTGAACTGACTTTGTATTACTGATGATTTATACAAGAATTTACATAGATCACAGCATCACTATTGAATTTGCTTAAGAAGAATAATATTGAGTTGTATATAAAGAAAAATTGATTCATTATCTGAAATACATTATGTAATAGTGTCTTTCAACAGCTTAAAAATGCACTTACATTCAAATCAATACTTATTTAAGTAGCTGTATGCAAATCATTTATTATCAAAATAAATGCTTCTGAATAGGCAATTGACTGTGCTTTGATACAGAATGAAATAGATGAGAAACTTTATTCAGTTATCTATAATGATTAAAAGTTACAAGATGCAAAGCTCAATTATTCTGTTTATGAAAAGAAGCTATTAATCATTAAGCATACACTTTAAACTTAACAGTACTATATTGAAAATGATCATACTATGATTATCATTATGAATTATGAAGATCTACAATATTTAAAGAATACACTGCACTCATTTAAATAACTAGCTTGATGAATTGACAAATTTCAGCAGTATAATTTTAACATTCAATATTAATCTGAAGCTTAGGCTGTCATATCAGATTCAATTAGTCATTAACTTAATTTTATAAAGAAAAACTCAGTAAATAAAGTATTCTTAAATGCTCTGTGAAGACTAGACAATGTGAAATGAGAGAAAGCAATGATATTGTATTTAAAAGATAATATAGAATCTGAAAAGTCACTGCTTTATAAATATGTATATAAAAACAATGTGATGAATCAATTTTGACTGCACTATGATTCAGAATTGGACAACTCATATTTAATTTGAAAGTAAAACAACAGTAAAGTGTCATTTTTACAGTTTCAGTATTATGTGAACTTTTTGAAACATATATACATTAAATACAGACATCTAAAAGTGTCAAGACTGCTAAAAGTCATTTGACTTCAAGCTTAATGACATAAATTATTGCAGAATATTAAATTGTTTGCAAAGCATTGTCTTAACTGTTAAGTTGCTTAACAACCTTGAAAACATTAAGAGATTGAAGAACATTCATATTTAATTTGTAAGAACTTATTATCATTTAAAAGATAAGAAATCAACATAATAAACATACTATCTTGAACACTCTGAAAAAACTGCTAAATTATAACAGCAATTAACTATGTTACAGACTGATCTGTGATTAAAGCTGTTCTGAATGTAATGAAAGCAATAGTTGCAGATTTTCTGTATAATAAAATCTTTATGAACTATAGTTTACTGAGAAAGTTACTATTTAATAATGATACAAACTTTCTCAGCTGTGTTGTGATCTACTACTTGAAAAAGCTCAGAACTCAACATAGAACAATGACTTTCTATTATTTCTGCATAAATGAAAAGATAGAAAATCTAAATGAAATGTTGAGCTTCATATTTACAAAATATTTTATGAATAAATTAACTCAATTATGAAATGAATACTTATCACAAGCACTTTTTGCAGCTCAAATCTGAGCTTATAGTACAACTAAATAGAGCTCATTCTATCTATTGTATAAGATAAATTTACAATTATCAGATAACTTAAATGATCTCTGATTGCTGAGAGAAACTAACTTTGAAGATCAGTTAAAACAGATTGAGCAGATACAGACAGTTTAAGTAATCATTAATAAAATTCTTTTATAAAAGATTATCAAATTGAAAATGATTTGTAATGAAACAGTGTAATTAAGCACTATAAAGAAAGAAAACTGAGTGCTTATATAAAATGAAGAGTCTCAGAAGTTTAAAGCTAAATGATTTGAGTCTTATAAGATATTGAAAATTCATTCATTAAGAATTTACACATTAGAAATGCTCACAAGACATGTTTTATAAAATTTAATTCATAATAATTAATTTATAAAAGCACATATCTTTAATGCTGATGAATTTTAAGCTAATTTAGAGCTGCAAAGCAGTCTGAAATGAGCTAAACTATCTGTACAGTAATTAAGTTCTGAAGTTAATAAGATTCTTAAACAGAAAGAGTCATCATTGTCTTTTTATGAAGAACTTTCAATCATATCTTGAGTTGAATGAGATTGCAGACAAAAGAAAGAGCTATATAAGCTTTTAGTAAAGAAGAAAGAAGATCTTTCTTAAAAGACAATTTGTAAAATATAAAAATATTATGAATGAGTAAATTCATTTATATTTTCATTACAGAACATTTCAAAAGTGCATTGAAGTGTTGTTTTTTCTGAACTGATCTTGACTGAAGTGAATGATGTAATAAATGCATTACAGAAGACTATTGAAAGTCAGAGAAATGCTGATGACTTGACTTCAATATTTATGACAGAAGAGAGATATAATTAAGAGAAAGTAGAAGTCTTGATATTACATAATATTAAGAAAAAACTGAATGATTAAAAACAATCTGATAAAGACTTGTGACAACAACATGATGAGTTGAAGTTGAAGTGAACAAGAAGTAAATCTAAAAAGAAAGATCAAAAAGTCTTAACTTTAATAATGATTAACAGTGATCTGATGATGATCTGTGAAAGAAATATAGACTTATATAATCTATGTAAAAGGCTCAAGAAAAAGATTCTTATAGACTAGAAAATAATAGTATTAGAAGCAAAGCAATTTCATTAATTATCTATTTATTAAAAAAAAAAAGTCATAAGCTGAGCACAGATTGTATTCAAAGCAAAACTACTGTTCACTGCAATGATGCAACAATGAGTAAGAACACAACTGATGCAGATGAGACAGCAATATAAACAGAGCAATAAATACATTAATGTTAAATTTTTTAACTTAACAACAAAGAATCTCAGCAGTCATCTTTAACTCATTTACAGTGCTTGAAACATTCTCTGTTGATGAGTAATTATAGTTGATGAAAAGTATAATGTTATTGATGATGATGATGAGAGCAGCAGACAAAGCAACAACATAATGATAATAAGAAGTTGTTAAGTTGACAGACAAAGAGAATTTGAACTCTGCATGATTTAAAACAATAAGTAGTCATCATATTAATATAAATTTATATTTATAAAAGCTGCACTAAATATTCTGTGCATCTCAATGACAGTTCATATACAAACTGCAAAGAAGATGACAGTCATTAAACTTAACTTAAATGCATATTGTAAATAATCTGTCTTCATGTACACAGTTATTGCAGACAGTCAGCTCACATTTCTTATAAATATGAGTGACAGCAGCTTCATAATATATTTAGTAAATACAAAAATGATTTAGATTCATATTAACATGCAGAATTAACTGTTAAATTATCAGCAACATCTTAAGCTCAGTCTTAAGTCAATTCTTCAATAACAAATTAATCAAAACATTAAGTAATAAGAAGCTGAGCTGATTAATAGTTAACTCATTAAAGAGAGAAAAGAAAGCAATATTAGAAACAGAACACTCAATTAGCTTTATGTATTGTTAATCTTTGAATTGAAATTGAAACAATGACATATTAAGAAAAGAGTTTTGTGAGCTTTTCTTAAAATAAAAATGATCAGTAATCTTATAAATACAATTAGAAGTAAACTTCTTTCAGTTTAAGTTATTGTCATCTGTATCTGATGATGAAGTAACAGCAGCATAATGTGAAACATAAATCTTAAGAAATGATCTATGAAACATTAATGACACACTGTGAACATATTATGAAAGCTTACATGATGATAAAGTAAAAAAAAAATTAATAAGTTGATAAAGTAGCAGTTAAAAGTTGAAGTGTAATTGAAAACTAAAAAAAAAAAAAGAGAATTTTTTTTAAAGAGTTGTGATTGATGATATAGATAGACAGTGTAAACAGTGAATAATTTATTTTATTGTTATAATAACAATGATCTGCACTTCTAGTTGCTTTTGAACAACAATAGTGATGTGAAGTGAGATAAAACAATGTGAATGCAAACTGCAGACAGAAATTTTACAGAATGTTAAGCAAATCTCTGTACTTACATTAGTGAACTGTTGTGACTATGCAGTAAAGAAGAATATAATATTGTTGCTTACTCATCTCTTACTAAGCATCTCTATTTATATCTTAGTCATCATTTTCTATATATACTCTACATAGTGTAAACAAATAGAAACAACTTTCTACAGATTAATTCACAAATAAAAGTAAAGAGTGTCAGTTAATTTTGACTTTGACACACTTTGCTAAGATAAGTTAACTGAATTGTATAGCTCATGTTAACTGCATCAAAACTGAACTTGTTCAGCTTAACTTAGTCACTTTAGATAATGTACTCACTATCTAGTTAAGTCAGTCATCTAAGTGAGTCACCTCAAAATCTTATAGAAACTATGAACATTTAGAAATTCATAACTTCAGAACATCTATATAAAATTCAGAGAGTGTAGTTTAATTTGACATTATATGAATATATTTACTTATAGCTCTATTATAATTCAATAAAAATACATAATCTTGAGTTCTTCACTTATAAAAGCTGTAATTTATGAAATTTATAATTATATTATTGAAAGAAATGAATACTCATGCTATACTATGCCATCTAGTAAAATCTCTAAATTATGTTGTCTATGAGCACATCTTGATCAAGAGAGTTACAGAAGAAGTAAAAAGAATGTTGACTACAGTTAATGTAAATAGAGTTTTTATTTAATCTTTAATGTTAATTTTATTTTACTTTATAAAAGCAGTTAAAACATCACTTCTTAACACTCTTACTTAATGAGACTGCATCTATTGACTTTTACTGACAGCAAATATTAAATAATTAAACACATCATTAAGAGTTCAACAAATCATTTAAGAATTTAATTAATCATTAACAGTAAGTTTTATAAATTTAATAAATCACTTAAAGATTTATTTAAACAGAGACTTAATAAGCTCATCAATAACTATCTTTTAACTGAGTACAAAGTCTATCTGAATCTGATTGTATTTATGTAGATTATAGATGTTGTAATAAAAAACATTAATGTACTTTAATTATTTATATATATGTATATTTTTAATCAAGATCAAAACAGCTTAATTGTCTTCTTTGAGCTGAATGAATAAAGATGTTTAATGAGCTTTGTTTTTTTGAATGCTTATACAATATAAATTAATTTTAAAATATTTACTTATATTTATGTCTCTTAATATCTATTCAAGTCAGATCTCAGTCTTTGCACACATTAACATAATTATATATTCAATCTTAATAATTAAGATGACAACAGACTTCTGTTTTTGATTTATTTACAATATTAATTTATCTTTAAACATATAAATACATTCTAAAATTGATTTCTAATTCTGCTTATTTAAAGTATAGTTAAAGTCAGAGTATTTAAGCATTACTTAACTTTCATTAAAGTTATATATGATGCTGAGATTAATGATTAATCTTATGTATTGCAGTAATTTCTTAAGTATGTATTCATAATGCTTTACAGAATTACTGAGATATTGAGTTAATCAATTTAGTGTGAAGATGATGTTTAGTTAAATATAAATTGCTGTATATATTAAATTTTTAATTATCTATTAATACTGTCTTTAATCTATTCTTTAATCAGTTAAGTTGATGAGACAAAAAACATTATATTCATTAAATGAAATGCTGATGACTCTGTGTTTATTAAATTATATATAAAGATTCTTTAATATCTTATTTATATAATGAATCTAATTCAGATACAGAGTTCTCATTTTATAATTATATATAACTTAAATGCTGAGAATTTTCTGTATTTCTTTTAAGTTCTTAACTTTAAACATGCTTGTAAGAGCTTACTTAAATCAGAGAATGTGTAATAGATTTATTGAAGTCATAATAATATTGTTTATATAAAGAAGCAGCATGATTTTTTTAATGCTGTAAAAAAGAAGATAGAGATCAGTCTTGCTTTAATGAAAACTTAACTTAAGTAATTTAATAACACATCATTTATGTCAATTTTATGTAACTTACTTAAGATTATAAAGACTGTGCAGTATGTGCAGAATATAATTAGATGCAACATTAATTTTTAAAAAAAATGTTATATAGATTGTTTTTTTCAGAAAGAATTCTGTAAAAATATTATTAATATTTATTTAATGACATTCTAGATTCTTAAGTACAATGATAGTCAGAAAGACTTGCAGAGTGTTAAATTTAATAATGAGAATAAAGATATTCTTATAATTAACATTATATATTTATAAGAAGTCTCTTGTCATAAATCTTGTCTTGAGCTTATTTAAGAATTTATTAATGTTTAGCTTAAGTTTAAAGACTTATTTACTGATCATAATGTTGATTCTTCTTGATGTCACAGTCTCTTCTTATGTTTCATTTATCATTAAGATTGTCAGCTTTATATGAATAATATTCTTTTACATTTCTTCTTAGATTAAATCTCTCACTGCTTCAGCATAAATAACAGATGTTAAAATGTCAGATTTAATTACAGAATCTTCTTTGTCTACAGAGAATGCTGTAAGTATTAATATAGCTTTTAATATTTTAATTAAAAGCTTATTTACATCTTAATTGTCATCATCATCATCTCTCTTTCATTTTAAAATCTCAATACACAGAAAGATTCTGACTTCTTTAAATGTCATTATCTTAACTTAATCAGTGTTGATCTTCTTACTTAACAATTCATCTAGATTGATTGCAGTTAACTTAATCTTATATTATTTATTTTAAGACTTATCAATCTTAATTATAATTAAGTCAAACTGTATCTTACTGTTCTAAGTTATGAATGTCTGATTTAAAGCTGTGATCTTCATAATGATTAACTTCTTTTATAAACATTTAACAGATTTTCTGTTTAGAAGAACATTTAATATTTATTATTACAGTTTAAAATTAACAATATCTTTCTTCTTGTTTTCAGCAAACTTTACAGCATAATTCTTAATGATGTACTTAAGATCTAAAGCTTAAAGCTAATACTGCTTTATGATTTTCTCAATATAATTTATAAAGACTCTTACTCATTCTTAATTTATGAATTTATTGTGTCTGTCTTTAGATAATAACTTAAAATCAATGTAGCTGTAGTATTTGCATTCTTATATACAAATATAATTGATAAATGACTTCACATCAATGAAAGCTTTCTCAGAAGTTATTTACTTATCATTAATTAAGAAATCAGTTACTGTTTAATTGCAAAGATAAACATCTGTCTATACTGTCTGTACTTAGAACTTTATTGACAGTTATATTTCTTTAATTATGATGCACACTGAGTTCTCAGTGATTTGAATGATTCTTTTGACAACATCATTTTAAATTAATATGTAAAACACTGTATATTGTGATGTAATGTTAAGAGACTTGCATCAGTCATTTAAAGTGAACTTTAACTTTATTTTATTGTTACTTTATACAGCAAGAATCTTTGCATCAGTCTGAAGTTTAATCTTCAATCATCATTTTTATAATGTCTATAAGATCTCATTATGTCACTTTAGCAGTATTATTTACATCTTTCAGAAGTGATTATCTATTATCTTTAGAAAGTACTGATATTTATTAAATAATAAGAATAATAAATTATATATATCAATGAAGATAAAAACAAGAATGTTAACTTTTCTTTTGCTTACAGTGTAATTTTATTTGTTGATGAACTTAATTAAAGCATAAATCTCATACATATTCTCATTGTTCTCAATGATGAGAATTGACTTTTCAAGAATTGTCATCTTGTAAAGATTATACAACTTTGCAGAATTAAGATAAACAAATTATTAATATTAAAGTCTATAAATCTTAATCTTTCTATTCAATAATGCAGTGTCAACATCTAAGAAGTTAATCATAAGATTATGCTCATAAGTCTAAATATGTAAGCTTGCATCTGAAGCAGCAGCAGAAAAGATGATCTCTGAATGTAATGTATGCACTATAAATATTAAAACAAATTCATTAAGACTCTTTATAATATACTTAACTATATAGACTTCATTTTGCTCTGATGTTTCTATTATAATTTTGCTGTGCTTATTATACATTTAAAGACAGTGTTGATTAAAGCTTTTATGCAGTTTCATTTTGCACATTTACTTTTTTAACAGAAGATTGATCTTAAGTTTAAATACATAAAGTGTTGAACTCAATCTTACAGAATTTTCTGATCTGACTTGCATAATAATTACTTCACAATAATAAAAGTATAAATGTTTTCTTTTAACTTTAATTTGCTGACATCTCATTTATATAAAAAAGTCACTGAAGAGTTAAAGTTAATCAGTTATATATAAGAAGAATTTAGAATCTATAATTCATTTAAATTTAAGCATTTTACTGACAGTCTTTTTAAATAAAACAGTAATTTCATTATTAACTTTCTCTTTCTCTTTAGATTTAGAAAAGAAGTCATTATCATTATTGTTATTAATTTTTGCATCAAAGACTTTATGTCTCTTTTCTTTTTCTTTATAGACTGACTTCTAATACAACTTAACTGCAGTTAATCTATACAGCTTAATTATAATTGATCTGCTTATCTTCTTTTAAGTATCTTATTTAATGTCAGAAAGAAATTTACAATCTTTAATGAAATAAAAGTTGTTGCAAAGAAAGTACTTAATAAAGCAGCAAAAAGAATGATCACTGTTTAAATTAAATGATCTGCAATAATGTTGCTTAATATTAACTATGCAGTAATTTAATAAACTGCAGTTCTAATTCATTAAACATTAATTTTCTTTTTATTTATTTACTCACAAAACAATAACAGTCTTGTCAGTCTTAAACTGTATCTCTTTTTTCTAAAGCTTTTATAAATCTTTCTTGATGTCTGAATTGTTCTAAGTGTTAATGACATTATAGATCATAATATACTTAACTAATAATGCTTAAAGCAATATTTAAAATCATTGTTTTAATTTAAACAACTCAATCATATCAGACTGAGTTGCAGCAATCTTTTTATTAAGTTTACTTAAATAAGTTTATACTTCTTTAATAAATATATTCTCTGACATTCTGTATTCAACAAACTTTATTAAATATTATTTCTCAGTCATCTGCAGCTTTTTTTTGTACTTAAACTTTAATGTATTTTAAACATTCTTTACACTAATTTTGTTCATCAAATATTCTTGATTATCTACATTTATGCAGATAATAAATTAATATAAAGTTTTTACATCAATTTTCTGATTTCTAAAGCTGAGACTACTGAGAAAAAATGAATTTAGAAATTCACTGATCAGCATATTGACTGTTAAGACTTCAACAACATTTTATAGATTTTCTTTTATTAATTATCTTTTTATAAAAGTAAATCATTGATTGCAGTTCTTATAAGTGAGAATTGAGATGAATTGTTGCTTTATAAAGAAGTTGTTGAAGTTCATGATGATGATAGTTGACACATAGTATAAGAAGTGAATAAAGTAAAATAACAATGTATATATTAAAGATAATATAAGTAAAACAAATAGAAAGCTTTTATATCTTTTATTTTGTAAAATAATAATGTTTATTCATCTTAATGACTTATATTAAGCTGCTGAAGAACAGTACTTTTTAAGCAACTATAAATGTTAATTTTTGTTAAAATTAATTCTTTATGAATCTTTCAAATTAAACATACTCAGATATTGCAGAACAGTGCTTTCTGAGTAATTATAAATGTTAATTTTTGTTGAGATTAATTCTTTATGAATTTTTTAAATTAAACATACTTAACTATCACAGAATGCTGATTCTGCTAAAGCTAAATGTATTATAAATCTTAATAATTAATGATACTGTTAAAGCTAAATTGACTGTGAATCTTAATAATTAATGTACACAGCTATCATCAATATGCTAATTCTGCTAAAGTTAAATTTATTATGAATCTTAATAATTAATGATACTGTTAAAATTAAATTAACTGTGAATCTCAAAAGTCAACATACTTAACTGTTGTCACACTAAAAGTATACACTTTCTCTGAGAAGCTTCTTGCTAACTTGAGCTCATAATTTATTGAAAGAAATGAATATTCATGCTATACTATACTGTTTAGTGAAATCTTTAAACTGTGTTGTTTATGAGCACATCTTGATTGAGAGAGTTACAGAAGAAGTAAAAAGAATGTTAATTATAGTTAATGTAAATAGAGTCTTCACTTAGTCTCTGATGCTAGTTCTATCTTGCTTCATAGAAGTAGCTAAAACATCACTTCTCAACATATATCATACTTCTACAATTAATTCTTGCAACTCTTATATAATATTTTTATTCTTAATTGATTTATCTATTTTCTGAGCAGAATATCAATTCTTAAGTAAATACATCATAATGTGGTAAAGTTATGAATTTTCAAAATATTACTATTGTATGAGATTTTGAGGTGGCTCGCTTAGGTGGCTGGCTCGACTAGGTGGCGAAGACGTTAAGGTAAGTAGGTACCTTACTGCGAGCTTAAACCGCTAGTATGCTAGCCCTTACCATCTTAAGAACATAAGGTACCTACCTACCATAAGGTACCTTAGGGATTGTATATCAGTTAAGAGACAACAAGACTACCTAGGCACAAACAAACCGAGCATATCGCGTAAACTCCTGATCTTTCTTCATCACTTCCAGCGTTTCAACATCCATAAAAAGGATGACCTCCAGCCCACCGTCAGCAGAACGCGGCATGATTAGACCATAACCATCCATCAACGCCATAGCTGGAAGCTTGAAAGCGACGATATTACGCAAATTCGGACCCCAGTAACTGTCCAACATAGAGAAACCCGACAGATTGGTGACATGTAGGTCAGTCTTGCAATTGAGATCCATAGTACGCTCAATCTCGGTGACACGCGGCCAGGCTTCCATTGCGCCAATCAGCTCCCAAATTCTGTCAGAGGACCACCAGTCAATGCTGCTGCTGATGGCTGAGGCAATGCGGTGCAGCGTATCTTCACCCGAAGAACAAATTTCGGAGAGGGGTAAAAGCGTTCTGCTGGGAGCAACAGAGTTACCCAGATATTGAGGATGAAGCGAAGGTTCTATTCGTGAGCGGATGTTGCACGGGTAGTGGAATGATGCCTCATCGATGCCTTGCTGGTCCAGGTGTCTCGCAAGGGTGTAATGCCGGAAAATGAATGCGGAGAGTACGGAGCTTTCCGTCATCTTCGGAATATTCGGGTCCCTGGGCATTGCCTTCTCCTCGATCTGTCGGAGATTCTCTTTGCTGAAAAACCAGCTTACCCCTTTGACAGGTTTAGCTTTTGCACCGCCCGTCATCTCCATACGTTCACCGACATTCCAACACGATTCTCCAATCAGTGACAGACCCCGCCGATCTTGAAAGCTAGAGAAGTCACAGAGTTGGCATCTGGATTCGTTCTCGGGGAAGAGGACTGTGCGGTCAAGAGCTTCGGCTGGTAGTAATTCGGACTCGGGCAGAACTCGACCACCAGACACAGCCGTAACGTGCTTCGCCCATTGACACATTATCGTCATAGCGCCCTCTCCGTCAACAATCGAATGATGCAGATGCGTCGCGAGAACTAGCCCGCCACGGATCAAGTTGGCTTGGATCAGCAGGCAAGGGGCAACGGCATCAGGCAGAAACGACCCTGGGCACAGAACCATAGGATTGAATGCATCCACAGGAAAGTCGGCGCGCTCAAGTTCTTCAAAATCCAGCACTGGGCCATCATCCGCATCTACCATTCTCTTGACTTTGAAAAGTACTCCTCCATCCTCGGGGATTTCCAGAGTGAGAAGGTCGCGTGATTCATCCTGTGTCATGACGTTGCCGGCGAGGAGGGGGATCTCGCTCAACAGTCTGGCAAGAGCCTCTTCAAGTTCAGAAATCATTACTTCGGAGAGCTTGTGGTCTGGCTGTTTGAAGAGAAAGAAGAGTGGTAGGTAGTGTCTGCCATTGAACTGGTCAAAGGGCGAAAGTGTCAACGCTTCAGGCACTAGTTGAGTGGTTGGTCGCACGAAGGTCTCTGTCGTAGCCATTTTAGAAGTGTCCTATGAAGTGTTGGAGATACAAAGTAATTGACTGCTGCTTAAGATGGAGAGAGTCGCAAAGAACGGGAAAAGGAGACACTTTTCTATTGTTGCCCTCCTGAGCCGGCCCGTCTGAAGTTGTGCTGTGTTTTGGTTTCACCTCTGTCCTGATGCGACGACATTAGGGATGATAAGATCAACGATTTATAAATATAAGCATTACATTTAAAATAACGACAACGTATACCAGGGTGAAGCGAGAGGCAGTGATGTCTGCTTTGCGTTTCCAGGGTTTTGCTTACCTTGCTAATCAGTCCCCATTTGGTAGGTCGAGTCATTTCTCCGCTGCCGGGAGCCAAAAAGAGCCAGCGCCTGAGCCGCAGTATTTCGCGAGATTGGGCCTCGATCAGGAATAAGGAAAAGACATTGGTTGACTCTTGAGCCGCTCCGTGGCTTCCCGGCTCTCAGATCGGTATGTAGGTGGGGTCATCCCTCCCCCTACTGGAAGCTCGGGAAAGGCAGAGTCCGAGCTGTAGTTCTCGTGAGATTGAGGCTCAATCAGAAAAATGACAGATGGGTATACGGAGAGTTGGCAGTGGAGCCTCAATAGTCTTTCAATTCTCCTTGGGTTTCAGGTATCCTGAGCCGACAGACAGGCTCGCTATACGGAGCATAGTCTTACATGTTTCCTACACCTTAACCTTTGAGAAAAGGTGCTTAGCGGTGAGGGTCAGCACATAGGTTAGAGCTTACGGAAACCGAAAATGTCTTTGCATCATCGAGTTCTATCTGATCCGGCAATGTGCAACCCCAGAGTTGCGTGAGGATAAGGGCGGTGGATCGACCACCATCTCTCTACATTGGGTATATAGTCATGCCCACAGTCCATACCCCAAAGGTAACAAGATCGTTTCCCCCCAACAAATCTATCAGGCAGGATAACAGGGATATTTTAGTATCGACATCTTACACACAATGACTCGAACCACACAAGGGCATTTGAACGCTTCCGGGCAGACTAACGACTCAGATGGAGCAGGAAGTACTTCTGCCATGCCAATTGCCGTCATTGGCATGGGCTGCCGCCTAGCTGGAACAGCAACTTCTCCACAAAAGCTGTGGCAAATGCTGACGAGAGGACAATCAGGATGGTCCCGCGGAGACAACGCAAGATTCAAGATGGACTCCTTTTATCACCCTTCCAAGGAAATGAGAGGAGCGGTATGTTAGATAGATGACGGCGGCCCTGTTGGTTGTATACAAGCTGATCTGAATACAGTTTAATACAAGAGGCCTATATCTTCTAAAACAAGACGTGTCCCATTTCGATCATCAGTTCTTCCATGTCAGCCCGCTTGAGGCGCAGGCCATTGACCCTCAACAGAGGCTACTGCTTGAGGTTGCCTATGAGGCTTTTGAGAACGCGGGGATGTCGGTCGAATCACTTGCATCTTCCGAGACCGGTGTCTACTGCGCAATGTCAAATCATGATTATGAGAAAATGCAGAGCAGAGACCCAGAATTCTCCCCAAAGTGCGTTTCAGCAAGAGAGTCCAAGTCCAAACGATGTGGATAATCGGCTGTATCAACGGCTAATGGCAACAGTCACCGATTCACAGGAACAGGCACGGCACTTGCATCAAACCGGATATCATACCACTTCGATCTGCATGGTCCTAGCATTTCCATAGATACCGCCTGCTCGGGCAGTCTTGTCGCACTACACGAAGCATGCAAGGCTATCCGAAGTGGCGAAGTGCATCAAGCGCTTGTATGTGGGACCAATCTGATACTTGACCCTGAGGAAATTGTCGTGATGTCATCGATGCAGTACGTGGGCAAATACCTGTCTGTGTCTGATTTGAGAGCTAAAGCCGAATTAGAGTATTGTCTGATGATGGCCGCTGCTATTCTTTTGACAATCGTGCCAATGGATTCGGCAGAGGCGAAGGCGTGGTGGCGGTTGTATTAAAGCCACTCAGTGATGCAATGCGTGATGGAGATCCGATCCAATCGGTGATACGAGCCACTGCAGTTAATCAGGATGGTCACACTCCCAGTGTGATGATACCCTCACAAGCAGCACAGGTCAGGATGATCAACAGAGCGTATGCTGACGCAGGACTTGATCCACGAGATACATGCTACCTCGAAGCGCATGGTAAGCTATGCTTGGCACTGCAGGTACTAGCTGCTTAGGTAGGACAAAACATACTGATGATTTTGATTAGGTACTGGAACGCAGGTTGGAGACAAAATTGAAGCAGGTGCTATTTTCAAGACCTTCTGCCGCGATCGAGCATCGGATTCTCCGCTCTACGTCGGTAGCGTCAAAACCAACATTGGCCATACAGAGGCCACTGCGGGCTTGGCAGGGCTTTTAAAAAGCGTGATGATTCTTGATTCCAGAAAGATCCCTCCGAATTTGAACTTCTCCCAATCCAACGAACGAATACCTCTAGATGACTGGCAAATCAAGGTAGGTGTCTATAGTCTTGCTCTGCGGTTGTCTTCTTACTTTCATCGCAGATACCACGAAAAGTGCTTCCCTGGCCTGAAAATCACGTCCGACGAGCATCAGTGAATAGCTTTGGATATGGCGGGACAAATGCCCATGTCATTCTTGAAGCACCAGAAGATTACTTGGCCTCACACTCTCAGCTGCGTGCCAGCCACAGGCATGCGGCAACAAACGGTACGACAAACGGGGTAAAACCCGTGAACGGAACACCAGTTCACCAGCCAAGTGATTGCGATTCACCCGGAAATCAGGAATGGAAACTCTTGCGTGCACGTGAAAATGCGGACCAGGCCTTTCAGAAGAGGCGCCTGTTTGTTTTCACGCATGCTACCGAACGCGGCATGAGTGCAATGGCAAAGAATTTCAAGCAGTATCTCCAGACGCGGGCTCAGGGTGAAAGCCATATTCTCGATAGATTAGCTTATACACTAGCGATGCGGAGATCTTGCCTCGCATTCCGAGTGGCCGTGAGTGCTAGTAACTTGACAGAGCTGCTAGATGCTCTTGAGGCGGTCTCCAAAGGCACAATACGTCCTCAAAAAGCTCTTAAGAACCCAAAGATATGCTTTGCATTTACTGGTAAGTTCGGTGGCGCAACCTTGAATCATGTACTGATGACACAATATAGGCCAAGGAGCGCAATGGGCTCGCATGGGCCAAGAGCTCCTCAGTGCCTATCCAATATTTGCGGCATCCATGGGAACCGCTGAGCTACAGCTTGCGAGCTTAGGCGCAGAGTGGTCGCTATTAAAGGAACTTTCCGCAAAGCCTGGAGAATCTCGCATCAACGAAGCTGCCATATCGCAGCCATGCTGCACAGCCATTCAAATTGCTCTGGTGAATCTGTTGCGGTCTTGGGGGATTCGACCGACCGTCGTTTGTGGCCACTCGAGTGGTGAAATCGCGGCAGCATATGCTGCAGGCTTCCTTACTGACCATGATGCTCTGAGCATTGCCTTCTTCAGAGGGCAAGCTGTTGAAAACCTTAAAATACGGCACCGGGAGCTTGATGGCGGTATGATGGCTGTGGGATTTTCGGCGAAACAAGTACAGCATTACATTTCTAAGAATGCGTCAAACGATCCTTTCTCGAAAGTTGTGGTGGCATGCATCAACAGCCCAATGAGCGTGACTCTGTCTGGCGACAAATCTGCACTTCAAATAATACGGACAGACCTCGAAAAAGACGGCGTTTTCAATCGTCTCCTCGCCGTGGATGTTGCGTACCACTCTCATCATATGGGACTCGCTCGAAAAGAGTACCTCGGATTGATGAAGGGTCTGAGACCACTAAACTCCAATAACAACATACGCATGATATCCTCTGTGACCGGAAAGGAAATTCGTGGCGAGGCAATGAATGCCGAGTACTGGGTTGAGAACATGGTATCTACCGTGAGATTTTCGGAGGCTCTTGAGGGTGCTCTAGCATTGTCGGACGAGGACATCGATGGTTCACAATCAATTGTGAATATGATTCTGGAGATTGGACCACACTCAGCGCTCGCAGGGCCAATCAAGCACACCCTGAAAACCATTGCACAAAATTCGGCCAAAGTATCATATCACTCCATGCTTTCGAGAAATGTGGACGCTGTTAGGACTGCAGTCGACATGAGTGGCGATCTCTTTACCCTCGGATATAAAGTCTCCTTCAATTCCATCAACGACCCGAACAATGTTTTGGACAAGGGGACATTGACAAATATGCCGGTGTACAACTGGGAGCATTCAACAACCCACTGGAGCGAAAGTCGTATCAGCACGCAGTTCCGACTCCGGCAGTTTGCAAGGCACGATCTCCTCGGCTTTCCCAGCAATGACAGCATACCCACGGAGCCGACATGGAGAAACTACCTGAGCTTGTCCGAAATGCCTTGGCTCAATGGTCACATTATTAATGACCAGGTGATATTGCCTGCTAGCGGTTATATATGTATGGCTCTCGAAGCTCTCCGCCAGATGACGGTAACGAATGGTCGAATGTGGAGGAACATCACTTGTCGATTCCGTGGGATAGTCATCGGAAGAGCACTGCTGATTCCCGAACACTCTAGGGTGGAAACGTTCTTCACTCTTCGACGTTATGCGTCCTCCACCCAGGAATCCTCATCAACCTGGAAGGAATTCCAGATTTTTTCAATGTCGGCCACGGGAGAAGACACTGAGCATTGCCGTGGCTTGGTTTGTGTAGAAAACCGCGACCCTAAGGATGAAACTGAGGCATCACAAGAGGATCTTCATCACGTGGAAACTACCCGAAAGGGTTTCGAGGATGCACAGAAAACCTGCCGACGCACGATCAATGTGGAAAAATACTACAGCGACCTCAAGTTGGTTGGGATGAGTTATACTGGGCCATTTTCGAATCTCACTCAAATTAGCACACAGCCACTTGACGCGCTGTGTACTGTCACAACCCCGGAAACAAGATCCTCGATGCCTCGTGGGTACCAACAGCCCCATGTCTTGCATCCTGCCACCCTGGACATGTGCTTTCAAACTATCTTTCCAGCTTTGATGGCGTCGACAAAGTTGGCCTCTAGTATGGTTATCTCAGGTATCGAAGAGTTGAACATTTCCAGCAATGTCAGTTCCGAACCCGGAAAAAGCCTGCTTGCTCATACTACGATTCAACCTTTCGGACGTTCGAAGTATAGGGCAACTATTGCTGTTGGAGACTCCGACCTCAAAGAGCCTTCACTGATCAGCATCAGAGGGTTGCGTGCAAACTCTACATATCAACTGTCAAACACCCCGCATCAGTCACAGAAACACAATTTGTGCCATCGGCTGGAATGGGGCCTGGATACCGCTTGTGCGAAGCAAGATGATGTCAACCAGCTCTGCCGATTTGGCCTTGAACCTGACCCTACGATGGAGCGAAGAATCACTTTCGATTGCTACATCCGGCATGTCATACAGCAGGTGCTTTCCGTCATCACTGGCAAAGATGAGGCTTCGATGGCGACGCATCACCAGAAATTGGTAGACTGGATGCGCTCACAAGAGCGAGGTCCGATTGCCAAAGTTGATTCAAATTTAAGAGAGAATATTCAGTCACTTGGTGCTGATGGCAAAATGTTGGTGCACGTCGGTGATCATCTCGTTGACATCCTTACAGGAAAGATCGACCCTCTGACGGTGATGATGAAGGATGACCTGCTCTACCAGTTGTATGCGATGGAGAACATCCAGAGATGCCACACTGAACTTGCAAATTATCTACGTCGACTCCAATTCAAGAACCCTCACATGAGGATCCTCGAGGTTGGCGCAGGCACGGCGAGTATGTCAGTCATTGCCCTGAAGGCATTGACTGGCGACCCAGAAACCCGTCGAGCAGGAAAGGGAAAGCTCGACAAGTATGTGTTCACAGACGTCTCTAGTGGGTTTTTCGAGAAGGGCAAGGCCACATTAGCGGATTGGGGAGAACTGGTTGAGTTCAAGAAGCTTGATATCGAGAAGTCGGTCAAGGAGCAAGGATTTGAAGAAGGTTGCTACGATCTGATCATTGCCTCCAATGTTTTACACGCAACTCAGACGATGTCTAAGACGATGCAGAACGTCAGAAGCCTGCTGAAGCCAGAAGGAAAACTTGCACTGGTGGAAATTACGGAAGCTCATATGTTTTGGCACATGACAGTTGGAACCCTTCCTGGGTGGTGGCTTGGAGCTGAAGATGGTCGCATCGACTCCCCATTACTTGCCCTGCCGGAATGGGACAATCTTCTACACGATACTGGATTTTCCGGAATTGATGCTAAGATGAAGGACTATGAGTCTGTGCACGAGCATCAAGTGAGCCTGATCATTTCTACAGCCAAGGTCCAATTTGAGTCGGAGGATCAACCAGCCATAGAAATAGTTTGCAGTGACAAGGAGAACTCCATTGCCGATGCATTCTACAGACAGGTAACAACTGCCAATCAGCAGCGCCGGATTCGCCAGAGCTCCCTCGCCCAGGCTGAATATTCCAACAAGATCTGCGTGGTACTTCTTGAAATTCTGGCACCCTTCCTTGGTTCCTGCACGGAGATTGAATTCCAAAGCCTCAAATCTATGTTCAGTCAGGCCAATGGAATCCTCTGGGTCACGAGGGGCGGTGCGATTGAGGCAACAGAGCCTGAAAAGGCCATCATTACCGGCCTTGCCAGAACCCTGAGGTCGGAAGATCATGCGCTCAACTTTTTCACCCTTGACCTTGACCCCAAAACTGAGGACCCGGCTGATATGGCGCAACACGTCTTTGAGATATTCGGCCAAGCTTTCCGACCTCGTAGCGAGGATGGCTACTTCCGGGAATTCGAATATGCTATTCGGGATGACAAGATCCTGATTCCTCGAGTCGTGGAAAATGGTCCGCTAGAAAGTTATGTTCGGAACGTTGTCGATGATCTAGAGCCAGCGCTTGGACCTCTGAATCAACCGGGACATTCTCTGGGACTCGAGATACAGACTCCAGGAATCCTAGATTCGCTGTACTGGACCGATAGCACCAACCACAACCGGAAACCAAACCCGAATGAAGTTCGCATCGAGGTCAACATGGTTGCGCTTAACTTCAAGGATCTTATGAATGCCATGGGCCAGCTCCCGGGTCTTAGTGCAATGCTGATCGAGTGCAGTGGCACCGTGGTTGAAGTAGGCAGTGCAACTAATGGTGAATTTGAGGTTGGTGACCGTGTTTGCGCCATCCATCCCGATGGTGTCGCTACCGTGTGTAACATCGACTATCATCAAGTCCAGCGTATTCCAGATGGAATGTCTTTGGAACTTGCTACAGCCATTCCCATTTCTTATGGCACTGCACTCTACGCTTTGAGGGATGTGGCCCGTATCGAGAAGGGAGAGTCGATCCTCATCCACGCAGCAGCCGGGGCATTAGGACAAGCAGCTATTGCTATTGCTCAGTACTTCAAGGCTGGGGAGATATTCGTGACTGTTGGCAGTCCAGAGAAAAGAGCACTCATCAAGAAGAACTTTGGAATTTCCGACGAGAACATTTTCTCGAGCCGCACTCTTTCGTTTGGTCAAGGAATCAAGAGAAGGACTAACGGCAGAGGCGTGGACGTGGTTCTCAATTCCCTCAGTGGTGAGGCAACGCGTGAGAGTCAAAACTGCCTCGCACAATTTGGACGTTTTGTTGAAGTCGGTAAGAAAGATCTCTTGTCGAATGCTAGAATGGAAACTCAATACCTCGAAAAAAATGCTACCTTTTCCGCGGTGGACTTGGGAATGGTGGCACAATATATGCCGTTGAAGTTTCAGGAAATCCTTGGGACCGTTATCGACCTCATTCATACGCAGAAACTTCAAGCTGTGGTTCCCATTACAGTGTTGCCCATCTCTGAGCTAGAGACTGCATTCCGTCAAATGCAGACGGGGAAACACGTCGGTAAACTTGTATTGCAGATCGATCATGACTCTCAGGTGAAGGTATGTTGTAGTCCCAGCAGATGATGGACCCATTTCACTAACGTATTCCCAGGTTCGCCATGCACCTCGCTCGCCAACGAAATTGAAGGATGATCAGACATATCTTGTTGTCGGCGGTCTGGGAGGCATTGGTAAGGCACTCGTTCGGCATCTGGCAGGTCTAGGTGCAAAACATATCGCCACACTGTCAAGATCCGGCGCAGATAACGAAAACAAGAGCGCATTCGTCAGAGAGATGCGTGAAGCTGGAGTCAACCTCATCATTCAGCAAGGAAGCGTCACTGAAATCGAAGACGTCAAGAAACTCAAAGACCTGGTTGGGAAGCGATCGATTCGTGGTATCATACAAGGAGCGATGGTGCTACAGGTAAGTCAAGTTGGATATGAGCTGTTAGGTGCTTGGAATCCTAACAGCAACGCAGGACTCCACTGTGAGCAACATGACTCATGCCCAATGGCAGACAACGCTTGGACCAAAGGTCACAGGGACCCTAAACTTGCAATCCGTTTTCGACAATGAACTCGACTTCTTCATTCTCCTATCGAGTGTGAGTGGGATCATTGGTAGTCATGGCCAGGGCAACTACAGCGCGGGCAGCACATTTCAAGATGCCTTCGCACGTTGTCTGTCCTCGAAAAATCAACCCGTCCGCACCATAGACCTATGCGTTGTTGGCTCCGAAGGCTACGCGGCAGAGCACCAAGTAGCAGCGAAGCACGCAATGCGTTACGGCGCAGGTACCATCAGCATGGAGGAGCTCTTTGCGCTCACGGACCATGCAATTTCGCACCCGCTTGCTAGCGACTCAAGAACGGCGCAGGTTCTCGTCGGAATCAATCCCGCCGACCCAACATCTGGTTCTGAGGAGAGTGCTGCGCAGCGGCCTGACCCCCGGCTCTCTCACATCTGGAATACTTCTTCGCGCCAGAGTACAACGAAGGCGGGCACCGGTGAGGTTGACCTTTGTGCGGCACTCTTGGCTACCACGACACAAGAATCGGCTGTTCAAACAGTCCTGACTGCATTCACGGAGAAGCTGTCGCGGCTTTTGGGAGTAGCGGCTGAGGAAATCAACCCTGGGCAACCGGTGTCGAGCTACGGTATGGATTCACTCATTGCAGTTGAGCTGCGAAATTGGCTGTTGAAGCAGCTGGAGTCGTATGTCGAGACTGTTGAGTTGATGAGTCCACTGTTGATTCGGGATCTGGCGAAATTGATGGCGGAGAGGTCAAGATTGGTGCCTGCGGGGTTGTTTTCGAAGAAAGATTAGTGATGTATTCATCTTGACTTTAGGCTAGGTCGCGGGTTCCAGGGGTCGGGTTGAGGAATACCCGACCCGGAACCCGCGCGGGTACCAGAATCCTTTTGACTGCACACAAATCGTAGAGCCTTGCGTGTCCAAAACTGGATTGCATTCTAACTATCAATTGTATTGGGCTTTGCTTTGATAGAGGCTCAATTGCTAGACAATCATGGTAATCAGTCTACCAGTCGATGTTCTACATCTCATCTGCGATCAATTATGGCATCAGCGCGACTTCAACACTCTGTACAGCTGTGCCCTCTCAAGCAGGCAATTTGCTAATCCAGCCATTGTAAATCTCTATCGGTAGGCTCTCCCTCGACATTGGTGTCACAGAGCCGGCTGCGCAATATGCATGATGCTGATCAGTAGTGTAGTATGCACGATGTAGCGCCCGTGACCTCCGGAGTCAATGAAGAACTTGAACTGTCTCGGCACGGTAGAGCTGGAGCTACGAACATCAGGAATAGGGTGGCACAGCAAGAGCGGATTGTACGCAAATGGTCACAGCTATGGAGATCGATCATTCTCTCAAGTTTGAACAAGACGGTTTTCCCATACTGCCGTTATATTCGGGCTCTAAATTTCCGTGATCTTGGTTATCTCTTAGAGGATGCGAGGTTCAAAGGGAAGATAGCCAGGTATCTGTGGAACTCCAAACTCACTAAGAATGGGGCCGTAGCTAAATGTTGTAGGGACTTCTTCAAGGATGACCTTGCGAAATTCCACCACGACGTGGGAAAGGGGGGCCGGTCGAACGTCATAGTAACCATTGAAACCATTGGTGAAGGTCTGACGCCTCCACCCAGACCTTATGTTCAAACCTGATAATTACCAGTGGTGACGCAGCAGACACCGAACCTGGAAGATCTGTCAGGGCACCGTGGGTTCTGCATCATCGCGATTCCAGCGCTCACTCTGATTTTGTGCAGTGCCGGATCGCGCCCTAGTTCGTTGGGTATCTAGGCTTCCCCGACTTCAAGCCATGACTTTATACGAAGGTGCGGCACTCGCTGAAGGCGTCCAGAGGTCCATTCATGTACATTGTCCGCTCTTCAAAGCCCTAACAATCTACCGGTGGTCCGTACGGATTGCCCCATGATTTAACCGGTATATCTACTCATCAAGAACAGGCGCGATGAGCAAGCAGATCATCAGCTAGCGATGTTCCTCAATGGTTTGCGCGAGAACACGCTGGAATCTTTCGAGATCATCAGTTACGCTAAAATTGGCGTCGAAAGTTTCCTTGCGTTGGGTTGTCACCGAGATTCACTTACGGAACTGAAATTGTCAAGTCTCACGTATGAATCGACTGTGGCACTTGCCATGCTCAAAGGATGTACCTCACTGAAGATTCTCCACCTGCAGGATCTTTCCTGCACGGACCTTGCAGTTACACAGAAAGATATCTACCTCGAGATAATGGCTTGGCTTCAGAGTTGCAAGCGCCTCCAGGAGATATCCTTAGAGGGGTTCTTCAATGCTACAGCGGTTCTGATGCCACTACTTCTTGACGACCAGATACACCTTCTGAAAGTTGCTGTGGAAGGCTATTTCGTGCGAGATAATCTCGGGATCCATCAAGCATTGGCGCACCAGAAGACACTGGAGAGTCTCAGGCTTGGAGGTGACGGCGAAGATGTGGTTCCGAATGATGTTGACATCTTTGTCGAGTCCCTTTGTAACCTCACTCACCTTCGAGAGCTAAGCTTGAGAGACGTATCGGACTGTTTTCAGGATGAGCACATTTGTCAGCTGGCTCGAAATTTACCTGAGCTCGAAGGACTCTGGACGAGTGGATTCGGGATAACCGATGCGATCTGGGAGGACGTGTCCGGCCTCAGCAAGCTCAAGAGACTCGACATCGCCGCCATGACACGCTTTTCTGCTGAAGGGATCCTGAACTTCATCTCGGAGCTGGGACCAGGGAACAAAGGCTTAGTACTAGTAATCATGAATGCGGACGTCGATAGCAATATCAGTGATGAATGGCAAGCCGTCATAAGGGAGACTCTGGCGACCAAACTGGACGGGAGGTGGGACTTTACCCCGATGAGAGGTATGACTAACTGGACCCATTTCATGATGTCGTGCTGAGGTCTTCTTTTGCAGATCCGGATATGTCAGAATTCGAAGGCGAATCTGATTAGCAGCCGGTGGAGGCCGGCTAAACTGCCTATGATCGTTCTGTTTGGAGAACCAACACAAGCAACATTATTAGATTCCTCTGAGTAAGTATGCGTGCGACGAGATGAACTTCTTGTCCAAGAGCAATCGTAACAGCACTGCCCGTTGTAATGCAGACTCGCCGGTTGGTTGACGTTCGCTCTCGCTTGTACTTTAGCGCGATACTGTAATACGAATATAGATCTTCTACTCTTGAATAGATGAGACTGGGAGGCGAAGATGAATAGAAGACGGATTTTAGTGGTAGCAGGCTCGGACAGCTCTGGTGGAGCGTAAGTGCAGCCAACAAAGCCTCCCAGGCCGGGATCTGATGGTTTTGAGAAGTGGTTTAGAAGCCGATCAGAAAGTAATAGCGGCTTATGGATGCTACGCAATGACGGCTACCACAGCCCTGACGGCACAGAATACCCAGGGTGTCTATGACATTCACCATACGCCACCAGAATTTGTGAAGAAGCAGATTGATGCTTGTGTTGATGACATTGGTGTGGATGTGGTCAAGACGGGTACGCCTGTGGGTTTAAGCTTGAGACTCTTTGCATGCTCTCCTCGTCGTTTCCGTGACTATCTAATCAGTCCACAGGCATGCTGGCCTCGGCGGAGACCATAGAGATTGTAGCAGATGCCCTTGTAAGGTACAAGCTGCCAGTGTCTGTTGTCGATCCAGTACGGTGCTATATCATCTGCTCTTGTACGTTCTATCTGATGCCAGCAGGTCATGGTATCAACGAGTGGAGCACAGCTGCTCCCAAACGAAGCTTTGCGTTGTCTTCGCGAGAAGCTCCTGCCCTTGGCGACGGTCCTGACGCCCAATATCCCAGAAGCTATTTTATTGCTACAAGACGCTGGGGAAGATGTGAAACGCCCAGAATGTCTCGCAGACATTACTGAACTTGCCAGAGCTGTGCACAGGCTTGGTCCAACTTACGTCCTGCTCAAAGGTGGACACTTACCACTGGGCCGGGACCATACCGTATCGAGTGGAAATGCTGGAAAGCGTTCTGCGATTGACGTACTCTACGACGGTGAGACTACGGTGCTACTAGAAAATGATTTCTCAAGCTCCAAGAATACACATGGCACAGGATGTTCGCTTGCGTGTACGTGCTTGCAGCAAATCTGGAGTCTCACGAGAGATACTGACCTTACCCGCAGCTGCAATAGCGTCTAATCTCGCTCTTGGTCTTGACGTCCCACATGCAGTTCATGCCGCCAATCGTTATGTCGAAGCGGCCATTCGGGAGAGCCACGACCTCGGCAAAGGCGCTGGCCCTATCAACCACTTTCATTCGAGTTACATGCTCCCCTTCGCGCCGTGAGCATTCCGTGGTGAGCGTTGACAGAAGAAACTCACTGATAGCAATGAAGACGACGATTTGTAGACTACCTCCTGAACAGGGCGGAAGTGAAAGATGCTTGGCGAGAGCACACGGAGCACGACTTTGTTAACCGTTTGGCTGACGGTACTCTTCCTATTGAAAGCTTCAAGTATTATCTAATCCAGGATTATCTTTATCTTGTCAGTATTCTGTTGTTCATGACAATTGCCACATTCCGGCGAGAGTGGCTTACAGATACTACAGGTCCAATTTGCCCGGGCGAATGCCTTGGCAGCATACAAAGCCAACAGAATTGACGAAATCTCTGCGGTAAGAACATTCTCCAGTCCGTGGTACCTACTACACTGACTCGCATACCCGATGCAGTCAGCAAAGATTGTTCTGCATATCGAACGCGAGATGGCTTTGCATCTCGGGTACTGCAAGGAGTTCGGGCTTTCCAAAGAAGAAGTTGAATGCCAAGAAGAGAGCCAAGGTTGGCCTCGGAAATGCGGGAAAGTACAGTATCGCTGACAAGATCGTAGCATGTACAGCATACACCAGATACATGCTCGATATTGGACAGTCGGAAGACTGGCTTGCACTCCAGGTGTCCTTCGCCCCCTGTCTAATTGGGTACGCAGTCATTGCGAGAAGGCTTTATGACGAACCCAGAACTATTAGAAAAGGCAACATCTACTGGAAATGGATTGAGAATTACACCGACACAGATTATACGACGGCAGTAAAAGTCGGCTCGGGTGAGCTCCAATGCACTCCCTAAGCGTCGGCTCCACTAATCTGATCCCAGATCTCCTGGAAAGCCATGCAGTAAAGCAATCGCCATACCGTGTCGAGCAACTCGTGCGAATCTTTCTCCACGCTACGCGCGTATGTGTTGCTTCTTCTGTGCCCACTGATAGGCCGAACTAATGAGATTTGCAGATGGAGACCGGATTCTGGGATATGGGTGCTGGTGGCGGTAAGACCGTTAAAGGCTCTTGAGCAGTATCTTTTTCCAGCGTATCTATCAATCAGACCTACATTTGTACATAGGATAGAATCAACTTGGAAGGCTGAATCATTGCCCGTATTTCTACCTTAGGTAAGATACCTTACCTTATCTTAGTTAGTCAGACATTGTGCCCACATGACCGATTTGGCTAGCGCCACGTTAGCGCGTGAACACATTTCAAAAATTTACTTCAGGCGCGGCAGACTTTTAACCTCACTTCACCTCGACAACTCTCGACCACTTGCGAACCTCACGAATATCTTCTTCTACTTCATCGGGCTAGATTCTTGATATACATTTTCATAACGGCCTTGACCTGAGGAATATATTGAAATGTCGTACGGCGGGTCTTACGGCGGCTCGCGTGGCGGCGGGTACGGAGGCGGTGGAGGTTATTCTAATGGGTACGATGACTATTCCAGAGGCTATTCCAGCAACTACTCCGGCCATGATCACTCCCAAAGCTACTCCAACGGGTATGAAAACCTTAGGCTTAGACGTTGATTGCTTCGAGTTCCAAGGCACCTCACTCGGTTGAGGTTGCCTGTGAAACTTCAGTCCTGGGCTTCTCTTCCCTCAGAGCTGAAAGGAGCCCCTCCATCCAGAAGTTTTATCGGCTTAATCTTGATAAGCCCTGCGTTTGATCTCTTCTAGACATGTGCTGACTCTTCTTGCAACGTCTAGCGGCAGTAACGGATACTCTGGTGGCAGCAACGGCTACTCTGGTGGCAGCAATGGTTATTCAAACGGCTATTCCAACGGCTCGAGTCACGGCGGCGCGTCAAATGGATATGGCGGTGGAGCTTCCTATGGAGGTGGCGGAGGTGGCAGCTATGGTGGAGGCGCTGGTGGTGACAGGATGTCTAACCTAGGTGCCAGCTTGAAGACACAGCATTGGGGTAAGTCTTTCTGACAATACAACATTTCCTCGATATTAATCTGGATTCACAGACCTTGCTACGATGCCAAAATTCGAAAAGTCCTTTTACAAGGAGGATCCATTGGTCGCAACCCGTTCCGAACGAGATGTCGAGGCTTTTCGCAAGGTCCATGAGATCGCTATCCAGGGTAGGAATGTGCCAAGGCCAGTCGAAACCTTCGACGAGGCCGGATTTCCAGGCTACGTAATGAACGAGGTAAAGGCGCAAGGTTTTGCTAGGCCTACGGCGATCCAGTCTCAAGGTTGGCCTATGGCTTTGTCCGGTCGCGATGTTGTCGGTATTGCCGAGACAGGGTCTGGAAAAACTTTGACCTATTGTCTGCCAGCTATCGTTCACATTAACGCTCAGCCTCTTCTTGCTCCTGGAGACGGACCCATCGTTCTTGTCCTAGCTCCGACTCGTGAGCTTGCCGTACAAATTCAACAAGAGATAACGAAATTTGGCAAGTCCTCTCGTATCCGCAACACGTGCGTCTACGGAGGCGTGCCAAAGGGTGGTCAGATACGAGACCTATCGCGGGGTGTAGAGGTCTGCATCGCTACTCCGGGGCGCCTGATCGATATGCTGGAATCTGGAAAGACTAACCTGCGCCGTGTCACTTACCTTGTCCTCGATGAGGCTGACCGTATGCTTGATATGGGTTTCGAACCCCAAATTCGAAAAATCATTGGCCAGATCCGCCCGGATCGTCAGACTCTTATGTGGTCGGCTACCTGGCCGAAAGATGTCCGCCAACTGGCTTCAGATTACCTGCATGACTTCATTCAGGCTAATATTGGATCCATGGATCTCTCAGCTAATCACCGCATAACCCAAGTTGTGGAGATTGTTTCTGAGTTCGAGAAACGGGAACGAATGGCCAAGCACCTTGAGCGAATCATGGAGGACAAAGACAATAAGATCCTAATCTTCACAGGTACGAAACGCGTCGCAGACGAAATCACTAGATTTCTCCGTCAGGATGGCTGGCCTGCACTCTGTGAGTATCTCCAAATGCCAGTTATATTGAATGTGGCTAATCATGGTATAGCCATTCATGGAGATAAGCAGCAAAACGAGCGTGACTGGGTCTTGAACGAATTCAAGACGGGCAAGAGCCCCATCATGGTTGCTACTGACGTAGCCTCGCGTGGTATTGGTATGAATGACTATATTCCTGCACCCATCCGTTCCGTTCCTTGCTTGACGTTGCTGTCGCGTGGTTCTTGAGGTAACGCTATGCTTCTTCATGCTCATGTGCTCCGAATGAGTATGCATGACCTTGTCCAGGCTCTACGTGTCTTCTTATGGTTCTCTAGCCAGGAGAACCTTGGATATCCAGTGCAGCGTGGTTTGCTCCGCTGCTGATTCCGTATCTCTACGTACCTTACGGGTACAGAGGCGGAATCGGTATTTCTTGACTTGTTCAAGCTGCATTTCCAAGGCTTCTCCAGGACCACGATAGGTTGCCATGCCTCGGACTTGGATGCTATGACTTCTGCATTGTCGCAAGGAGAGTAGTGCAAGCAGCATGTGCAGCTTCATACAACCACCGACAGGACTTCTTTGCTTTACCCACTGTTGCTAAGAATGCTAACCATGAATGAAGATGTCCGCAATATCACTCATGTGTTCAACTACGATTACCCTAACAATTCAGAGGACTACGTTCACCGCATTGGTCGAACTGGTCGTGCTGGTGCCAAGGGTACTGCAATTACTCTCTTTACGACCGATAGTAAGTTCGGCCTGGTTCCCCAAATTTGCGTCAGAACATGGCTAATGTCACTGTGTCCAGACTCTAAACAGGTGTGTCTATATGGTTGTACGCATCTCATACTCATACTGACGCTTTCATTAGGCTCGCGACCTTGTGGCAGTTCTCGTAGAGTCGAAGCAGCAGATTGACCCTCGACTCCATGAGATGGCTCGTTATGGTGGCGGAGGCGGCGGAAGTCGCTACGGAGGTGGAGGCCGTGGGGGTAGGGGAGGTGGTCGTGGAGGTGGATTCACGAGCTCGAACAGTGCTCCTTTAGGCGGCGCTCGACGTTGGTAGAGCTTTACCTCCGACACTTGGACGACACTTTGCTTGCTACTGGAGGCGCTCCGGCACGCTCTTAGATTTCTTTGGCGTCCTCTTCCTGAACTTTCCACATAGACTGGCACGTGGCCGTTACCTCTCTGCAAGGCTTGCGGCCCCTTCCCCTTGCGCTAGAATTCCGCTTACCTTTCCTTTTACTCCTTTCGTTTGTACTTGCGGAGGTTCTACTTTTCATGGGTTCCGAGATCTGAGCAGATGAGGGCGTGTTCGTATGTTGACTCTCACGTCATCTGAATATCTACCCTAGACAAGCATCAGTCCGAATGCAACCTAGCTAGGTTTTCACTACAGCTTCGAAGGAACACACCGGGTTGACACAGTATTGGGTAGCTAGTAGGCTAATCAGAATGAATTGCAACTACCGTATCTTCGTTTGTTTTGTCAATAATGGTTGCCATGCCTCGTCGTGTCCTCCGACTGAGCGTTTACAAGAAAGAAACATGAATTTTCCGCTTGTCGATCAAAAGATGCTATCGGCGACCAATCTCACGGCATAGGCGCCCTCCCAGCTCTCCGCACCCGAATACTCGACGTCCAATGACTTCCGCATGTGGGCTGCGCGGCTAGGCACGTGTAAGATGCAGTCGACGCACCTAAGGTAAGACGCTTGAACTCTGGATTGATCAAGACCTCGAGCTGCAGCTTGACGTTACTTGCCGTGTCAACCGCTGTCATGGGCATTTTGAATGTGGGTATTCAACGACGATGTGTGGCGTTTCATATCTCTGAAGCAGGGTAACGGCCTCTCTGCCGTCTTGGCGGTTGAGGTTGGGTACCAAGATATCTCCGTTCCTTCTGCTGAGAGTTGACATCACCGCTTGACAAAGCACCGGTGGGGTGAGGGGCATTATTGGACGGTTCAGCCGCCATCCGGCACAGAACTCTTCAGGAACCGGCAGCCCGACGTCGCAACCAAGCTTTTCGCTACAATTCTCCAACACCATGGAAGGTAAAGGCAGGCAAGGTACTCTACATGTGAAGGATATGCAGGTGCGTTGCATAACGGCACACCTCTTGAGATCATCACACATGCTTCCTCCAATCCATTCTGCTGGAGAACGTTTACGATCAAGATGCCGTTGTTCCAGCGTCATTGTCATGGTTTTTGATTTGTCAAGAGAAAGAAGGTTGTAACTCTATACGGGACCATATCCAAGCATTTCCAGGTCTTCTCGTGTACAGAATCATTATATCTAATCGCCACGCTTTCGGAGGGTTACCGTATGTATGCGTGGAGCAGGGGCATGTCGAAATCCCGCGAACGTTGATCATCTGAGAGCACAGCATGCAGGGACTGTAACCTAGGTATGTAGCGACTTCGTCCTTCATACTTCGTACGGAGACCTTGATTTCTGTCTCGGCTCTGTGACGCATGATGCGGGCTGGCAAAAAGGAGCGGGAATGGTCGCAGAACGGAGAGTACCCCGACTCCCTGTCCACACGTGTCGCGGGGTCCTTGCCTTCACGGCTGGATATCATTCGCAGCTTATAGACCTTCCAGTTCCGGTGGATGGGATTTTGGAGGAGGTACCGGGGAATGATGCAGCATCCGCTGGCCTGGCACACTAAGCGTTAGCACACGCGCAAGCGTGCTGCTGCTGCTGCTGCTGCGAGCACAACCCAAGAAAGTCAGAACCCCGTCGCACGCACACGACAATATAGGAACCGGTAAAGAGACGGACGAACTCCCTCTCCTGAGCGTACCCTACATACAGTACATATCCACTAACCTAATTTATTCTACCCGACCTCATGGGCTGAGATGGCTGTTGTCTCCCTTGGGAAAGAGGCAAAGCCACGGCCACAACGGGTCGCTCGCATACACGATCCAAGAACATGCCATAGCCGATGCAATCAGGATACAGAATCCAGGAGGAAGGGAAAGAAAAAAGTCAAACAGATGAGAGTCCGATCGAAGACTTCCAGCCACCACCTTACAAGAGACCTGAGTCCATATCCATATCAATTCACCTGGGGACCCCCTGGGTTCAACGTCTTCCATAAGATAGATGACGGTAATCGCCGAGGGTATCTGTTTATCATTATCAATCGATATTACGTACAAGCGATACATGTATCTCGAAGCAGTACGGAGTAGAGTACGGAGTAATTTTCCCGTGTCTGTGCGAATACGCTGTACGAAGTACGCTGGAAATCAGGGCAGTCCTGCCTCCTGAAGTAGAAGGAAGGAAAGGGCGCGTGTGTGTTTACCTGATATCATCCATGAAAGGAACCGATAAAGCAGTCAACACAAGGGCATTCGCCGGGACTCCTCTTTTATGCTTTTCCCTCTATGCCAGACAACGGCAGGTGGGCTTGGATTCTCAGCTCCAACAATCTCAATCTCAATCTCATCACAATTTCATCTCTCATTCCTGTTACCGCCGCAGCCCGTTTCGCCTCAGCCAGCCAGCCTCCAGCGATCACTTTTCAGCCGTCTGCATTCTGCATCTGGAGTATAGATACTGTCGACTGTACAATATTTGCCTTTTGACTGGACCAGCAATCGGGTTCACATGCCGCAAATCCCGTCTACTTTTACGGAGTACGCTCACTCTTACCCACCATGTCTGATGCGAAGCGAACGACCTTTGATACCACCTGCCATGTTCATACAGCACACCACGTATGAAAGTCATCCACCAGATTATGATCGGACTGATACATGTCCTCGGCTGATGCGTCACGGCGTTTAAGGAAGGATGCAATGCTTGTTATTGGAATTAACGATGCCGTAGGTACTGTCCGGATACAGTTGCATCAGGCATGTGTATGCGCAATGACTCTGTGCCCAAGGACCTATGGTGATAGAGGAGAGGCGAAAGCACTGGACAGGAGGGCGGAGTAGGAGAGAAGAAATCTCCAGACGACCCTGCTCTACCTTGTGATACACCAATGCACAGCGATCAAACGCCCTTGACAGAGCCCTTCTGGGCATCTTGGTTTCCTTCTATCTTTGGAACTTGGAGGTTACACTCGTGTGAAAAGTGTACGACATGCCTCTGTAGCTGAAGAGCTGTGCCACGTTCATATTCCTACTGTACCTTTAAGCTGTCTTTTGTTTCTTTTTCTCATTCATATGACCATTTCTTTCCAGCACATAAGCAATCCTACACGTCTTTCAGACGGAACATTTCCCATCTGCGTGCCGCGCTTCGCTGTGCCGTATACCTGCTCAATCAATATGCCCTCTTTATCCCATACGCATATGCGAGTCGGGAACACCACCATTTCTCCTCGTTGCTTCCCCGTCATCCATGCCTAGTGACCACTTACTTTTCTCTTACACGTACAGTTTTATGATGACAACCACGCTCGATCACATTGGAGACAATAATCACAGCTCGCCGCAAATCTTCTGCTCATCTAGCCAAGATGTTCGGGAGAAACGTGGAGGTTGCGTGCCTACCTTACATACCTACCTTACCTCACCATAGTCACCGTCATCATTGTCATCATCCTTTAATCTTTTCATATGGCATCCTGCAGCATGACCATAATAACGAAGACTTCTCAGCCTCACGAAGTCCACCTCGAAATCATAAAACACTCTCAACCTCGGTACTTGTAGTGTTAATCCGGGTACCGGTAGTTTACTTTACCGTACTTTACCGTACCTTACCTCACTGCCTGCTGTACAGTACGGAGAGTAAATTAGGTAAGCACCTGCGGGCCCAGGCCAGTCCCACAGTGGAGGCAAGTGGCTGTCTCCGCTATCTTTCTTGAATCTTGATGTACGATACCTTACCTTATCTTACCTTACAGTACTTTTCCTTGCCTCACCAACCTTAACCTTCCCAGACTTGTTCCGACTTTCGACGATATCCCTTCACCCAGAACCCAGCAATCGGGCCTTCGAGATCGACCTACCTTACGAAGTGCAAGGTCCGATTACCTAAGATAAGGTACTAACTTATACAGTATAAATAAGGTAAATAATACCGTACTTTTATCTTTAATTTTCCAAGCAGCTAAACATTTAAAAGTGGCGCTAAGGACGCGACCGGGCCTACCTAACACAACCTACCTTACCTTACCTAGCTAGTATTTTTTCCTCACTTCTGTCGTCGTCACAACCTCCCATCTCTCGTCTACCGTCTTTCGGCCCAGTCCAGAATAGAAAAGGTGTCGACGTGCTAATTTAGCACTCGACTGGGTCCGTACTATCAGTGGCAGCCGCGCGGTGAGTCGCGGAGGAGCTCGACCTCATTGAAGTACTTTGTAGGTAGGTATCATTACTGTGCACAAGGTACTGGTTCCTCGTATTGACTGAGCAAAAGTGTTAGCACACAAAGCAGAGAACGCGATCTCACTTCCTTGGTACACACTTTTGGCCGGAGCATTACTCGACCAACTCGCATACCTTACCTTACCTTACGGAACATAGCAATCAAGGCGCCGACACTGTGACAGAAGGAGGAAAGCGTCCACAGCGCCTCAAAGGCTTACCCTGCGCAAGACATCGTTACGAGCAAAACGGACGTGAGGCGCAAGGGCCACCATACCACGCGAACGCAGCTGTTTCCTGAAAGACTTAGACGGCCACCGATCCCATTCCAAACGCGTCCTCGATCCTCGACGACACAGGCCATTATTGCTGGCCTCGAGAGTACTGCCAGCTTCAAGTACCGTAAAGCCACTTGAGCAAAGTTCGAGTGTCCGGCCTTTTACATCTACCATTGACCATTCACCATCGCCATACACACAACCAACACCAACACCATTACCTATTACGAAGTAGGTACCTGGTATTCACCCACAACACAAGGGCCTCTGCACTTCTGGGAAGGCTACAGCACGAGCTATACTACCTTGAGGTAGTGTTACATCCGACAAACCAACACCAACGCCTTCCTCGTTACAGTTTTAGTTACACATTCAGCCAAAGAATTCTCCGGCAGCTGTATCCCAATCGCACCGTCAACAACAACTCCTGTCGACGGGTACGTTACTGTACTGTACTCGAACAGGGTAAACGGTCTCTATCAGAACGCCAAACTAAGCACATAATCACATCTGCAACTTAATCCCCCGTGGCGCTGCTTTTCACTCCTCTCTCTTCTTTTTAAACGAACCGGCCAGCCAAGCACGGCCCCTGCAAAGACGACTCCTACTCAATTTCAATTTCCGCTAAACTTAATCTCTGCTCTACCTTTTCCTCGGCCCCAAACCTAACTAAAGAAATCTCCCGCGACACTGCGCCGTCCCATCCATAATCACACAGGCATTCATCGACCATACCAGTTGCAACACCAATACCAACACCAAGCATCGGCACCAGCGCCAGCCTTTGACCCGGACTGGGGGCCATCGTCTTTTGGTCTACCCAATACCACAATTCGAAGACGATCCAAGCACCCGGCCCCCGCTGAGGCTAGACGGTCTACTCCTCATCAGGATCCGCTTACAGTACTTCACTTGTCCACTACTACTACTTGTGGCCATCTTCCTGCAAATCATTCTTCCCGTCCTGGAGATTTAGCCGGTTCGGATACAGAACCAAGCTATCTCCCACAAGCACCACCACCAGCACCAGCACCACGCAACACCCTCGGTTCCTGGGTGCAGACGGGATTCAGTACTAGTTAAATCAGTCCGCCTGTTTGGTCGAAGAATTTCCCGCCCGCCTGGTTTAGTCCTCATTTCTGACAACCTCGTTGTCTCCACGCCTTGTCTCAGAGCTAAGAGCCGCCGGCGATATTTCGATCTTCGAGCTTCTTGGTCGTAGTACGTCCACGGCCTACATCAATCCAACCGCGCATAGTCACTCACCGACTGTCAACGTAGCAGACCGAGAGGACGCGCGCAACGTCAGCTTATGGACAGAGGTGCACCGGAATACACGCAGCCAGGTTTGCACTCGCCGTACAGCCTTGCGCTCAGGGATTCTCAATCTGAACGTTCTTCATCGCCAGATCAAGCATCTGCTGCGCAGTATACCAACACGCCCCAGCAAGACGTCCGACCCGCGAACTTTGCGTCGTCGTCCACGCCGACTTCCGACTACAGTGTCAACGCGTCCTCGGCGCGTTCCGCCAACTTCCCACCCGATTATCTGGCGCGTCAACAACAGTACGCGCACCATCAGAACAGTTCAAGCGCCGGCGCAGGGAATATGGCTCAAGCAACAAGTCCGTCAATGTCTCTGCAAGATGGACATCAACATAACCATCACAACGCTCCACACATGAAGTCTGACCCGGACGTACCTATAGATCCCTCGATAGCCGCCTCGAGTCCCACCTTTCCCGGTCATTACTCGCCGTACCCGCCGCCGGGTAACGACATGGCACAATATCAGGGTCATCCGCCGCCGCAGATGTACGGTCGCCCCGATTGGGCTCCGCAATACGCACAGCACGCGCATGGTATGCCTGGTCCTTACAGTTCCCCTGGGACCGCCGTCTCATCTGCATCCTCAGTAGCAACGGCTGGGCCTCGCCCCGGACAGGTCAGCCTTTCCCCACCTCTTCCGAAACTCCCATCTCATCCTGTCGCACAGTCTCATCCGCTTGCTCAGGTATACTCCTTCGTCCCGATCCCCGGTGCTCAACAGCACAAACGACCCCGTCGCCGCTACGAAGAAATTGAGAGGATGTACAAATGTGGGTGGCATGGGTGCGAAAAGGCTTACGGAACGCTGAACCACCTGAACGCGCACGTCACGATGCAGTCGCACGGTGCGAAACGTACTCCAGAAGGTAAGCTTATCTGTTTTGATGTTTTTCGCAAAGTCGCGAATCTGGCTAGCTCCGCCCTTGCATGGCCTTAGTCGCGTTACACAGCGTGAGCCTTACGTTGGCGTTGCGGCTACGCCTCACGCGCATTTCGAATAGCTTCACACCATCACGGAAGCTAAGCGCAAGGCTACGGTCGCGGCACAGCTAGCGCAACTGCTCATATTCTCCATCCATCTAGTACCACGGCTAATCTGAAGTTTTCAAACAGAGTTCAAAGAGATCCGTAAGGAGTGGAAAGCTCGTAAGAAGGAGGAGGAGAACCAACGTAAGGCTGACGAAGAACGACAACGCGCCGCGGCGCAAACCAACCCCGTTGACGGCCAAGCACCTGACTCTGCGCAAGCACCTTCGGCGCAAAACTACCCTCCCGGCGTCCGCCAACTTCCGCCGATCGGCTACGGGCCCGCCGGTGCGCAAGCCCCCGGGCAGTACCCTGGAGGAGTGGACCCGATGTACCAGCAAGGCAACGGGCAGATGTACCAGCAGTACCCACACTCGCCCTACGGACAGGGCCAACCGATGTACCATCAACGTCATACCCCCATGCTAGGCAGAGAAGAAGTCGATGCTGACGCCGCCCTAGATCCTGATAACCAAAGCAGTTACACGACATAGACTTGCTCGCATACGTGCTCCGTCGTTCACCGCGTCCGATGTCGATGTCGACGGGTCCCGAGGAGTTTTCATCAATCAGGTGGGAGTGGAGGACGGGTAATGAGGCTTGCATGCTCATACGCGCCAGGAGTTGCATTCGTCAAAATGTTTTGCTACCTGTCGGCGGCGGTGTCATACTGCAGGTGACTTGAAGGGGGGCGCACAGAACCGTATGGCGAGGATGACTGATTATTACTTTTATCTTCGATCTGGTCATGACCTTTTTTCACTTCCCGTCGAACCGACTTTGTACCGAACGCACGAATCACCCATCATACGTCCTGGCGTCAATGTTCCGTGGGCTTTAGGTCTACCTTGAGTTATTATTCATCGGTCGCCCAATTGGGTCTCGTCCATGCCTCTGAACTTACGTGTGCACGGGGCTTCTTTCCTGGCGCTTTGTGACAGTCCTCACTGAACATCCGTGCAATGCCTCGTCCTTATTACCCCAACCCCAGCATCTGGACGTTACCGTTGTCCTTGTATTTCTACCAGAGACACGTTGGAATCCCAACGATTGAGAAGTGTATCACTCCGACTTGATGCCTTGACGTGGCCGCTCCATAGCTATCGATCTACTCATCTTGCTTTATTTCTTACAGAAGAAAGTCGTACGGATTCTTGCATCCCAAACCAAACCCATTCCAAACCCTCGCGACACCATAGTAGTATAAGTCTTCACCAGCGACTTTGCCGAACCGCAGCTCAGCCTACCTACCCTAGTACCTATCCTTGAAACCCTCCCCCTCCCCCAATCCACCCTGCACAACCTTACCAACCCGAACGTCCTCACAGCAGAGCAGAGCCGACGGAAGCAGACCGTCAGCGCTTCTCGAATTCCTAACACGGAGTTGACTAGTCCCGTTGGCTCCAACCCAGTAAGCTCCGACGAAGACCACCCTGAGGACTAGCAAAGACTCGGAAAGATCGGTCGGTCATGGAGCAGACGATCGATTCTCTCGCGTAGTCGGGAAGCCCATCCGTATGTAGTTTGCAGCCAGCCAGCCAGCGAACACGATGAAAGACACCGAAACTCCCGCAGCTTGACTCGGAAAGGGATCGAGAACCAGGCCGTCTTTACTACGGAGAAGCGCTGGAAGTCTACATGCCCATCCCCACCCCCATCCCACACGGACCACCCACCCACCCATGCCATGCCACGTTGCGCCAAGCCCGTCCGGCCTTTCCCGATCGCAGTAGCCACGTCTCCATCCCTCCATCTGCAGCCTGAAATAGTTTTCCTGTTTCCCAGCCGCAGAACCAAGGCCGTCGACGGCAAACGCCATCTGACCGCCACACCTCACCCCGCATGAAGGTAGGGTCAACCACCTCCCACCTCCCACCTCCCACCTCCCACCTCCCACCTCCTCGCCAACGGCTTGTTCTCCCTCGCGATCACTGAGAGACCATCCATCCCTCATCTGCTCACTGACGCCGGCAAAAAGTCCCCGCCCTCGTACGTCTCGAAAGCGTAGTTGCTTTCTATTTAGCAAGCCGCTTGAAGCAGCCAGTGGTTTTCGATCCAAGCTCGACTTGTTTCTTCTTCCTGCTTCGGCCTCGCTTCCTCCGATGGGTTCGGGGTGTCGGATTGCCCGCCCGTCACGGTCATCCCTTGCTCTTCCGAGATATTCCTCTTGAAAGGTCGGCAGTCAATTGTCCAGTACGGTTGTTTCCGGAGCAGGTAGAATGGATGGGCGACAGCGTAGTTTTAGACCACTTCGGAGGTACGAGATGACTTTTCAGCGGTTCGATATCTGAACCCTGGCGTCGGGAAATTGATCCGGAGGAGCGAGGTCTAGCAGCATGCTGGATTCCTCCATGCTGAACCCATAGACTGTCCGAGGCTCACACATTGGCGTCTGTGTCGTGGGAAGAGGCACGATCAGGTGAAGAGGCAATGTCATCTTCACCCGACGCCAGGCCGAAGGGGTCAAGAGCGTAAGTCTCCATACTCAGAAAGAAGTTGAGTTTGAGCTCCAGCGATGTGACCGGGGCCGTTTTATTCTTTGGGCGCGGTCGAGCTCGTTATCTTGGGGAAAATGAGTCGACATAAACTGCGAGAAAAGTCGTGCTGACCTTTGAAGTGGTCACTTCTGCGTATAGTAGCTCAGTTACAAGACGAAGTCAAAAGAGAAACCTTTCAGATTGTCCTGCTAGAGAGCTTTGTAGGAGGTTATATCCACTCGTTGAGTAGCTTCGGAACCGATAACCCCCTGAATAATAAGTACACAACACAGAAGTTTGGTATGATCGGATTCGCTATATGTGGCCTGAGAATATGATCAAAGAACGCTTCGAGCACTATATTGTGCTCGATAACCATACAATGCTTTGTCCCATCTGCGGGATGCGATAGCCTATCCTTATATTGTTTCTGTAGGTCCGGAAGATGCTACCGCAGAAAGGGAAGGTAATGATAGTCACAATTGCAGGATTGAGTAGATTGCCGGTATCCCCCGTGCATTGTTGTATGACGGAGGATAGGTCAACCTTTGTCAAGAAAATCAGTGGAAGCGCTTTTGTGTACGAAGCGTACGTTCCCCGACACATCACCTCGCGTTCAGTAGTATGATGGAGCCAAACACCTCAGTATCTGACGTCTAAACCGACGTTGCAAGGTATGATGCAACAGATCGAGCGGTTGAAGAGACCAGCTGCGCAGGATCCGGAGGTTGTGGGCGTGATCAGCAACAAGTCGTCGAACAGCATTAGGAATCCCGTAACTCTTGTTCCGTTGTCCAAGCCGACTCAATCCACATGTACGTACACATGATGTTGCCTTAGCTTTTGATTTCTCCCGTCCGTCCACTCTCAGTCATAAATCCAACCCAGTCAAACTCCTACCCCAAAGGGGCGTACCGGAACCACTCCCTCTTCACTTCTCCGCCAACCCCAAGGGACTCCCCACAGTCTGTTTCCGCTACCCTTCAGTCCGCTCGACTCAAGCGGATTATTCGCCATTTGAATAGTTGTGGGCTAGCTCCACGGGGTCAAGGTGAGTGTCAGGGTTGGGGGCTTTCTAGGGAATACTGGATAGGTAACGTTATGCGGTGGGCTTACCAATATATATTTTAGGGCTTAGTAAGTAAATAAATAACTTTTGGTAGTCCATGTGATTTAGCTAGACCTAACCCGCTGCAGCTAGCGCACCTGCGGAGCGGAATCTGTGCGGGTTCCTCGGCTTGTTTCGTGCACCAACCCGACACTTGAAGCTTCACACAAAGATAACAATACTGGCCATACATAAGGTAGGTACCCATGAGCAACTTGGCCTATGACGGGGCTGGTCGACGCATCTATAGTGGATTATTTAGATCAGAGGAGAGTAGATTGAGAGTTCTCTACCAACCCACATAATCATCAACCAAAACGTGGCTGCCCGATGTTGAGGATGCTACTCCAAAGACACGGCAGAGATACCCCATGCTGCCAGGAGCCGGGTTCTCTATTGTACATGAACGCGCCCCGCTGCATGACCCTCTGGGTGCTGGCTTTTCATGCGTTTACAGTACATCTCATCTTCAGAAGGAGTATAAGCCATACGGAGTAGTGCCCTTCATCCTTCATAAATTGCTCTGAGTGGAGGCGGGGAACGACATCTCATAGGATGATCGATACCGGCGAGTGCTCTGCATACTGCATATTTGCAACATATCTCGATCGGCGTGCACTTGTACCTTCAGTTGAGTAGGGATTCTTCCTCGGGCAACTTATCTGCCTCTCGGTGGTGGACGAAGTGGGATCTGCAATCGCCAATCGCCCCTGCTCAGAGCTCCTGGGTGCTGCACCTTTCACCACCTTTGGCTGAATATATGATTTTGCAGTTGTGCCAATCAAAGTGTTAAGAATGTTTAGGCGTGCAGCGTGCTGGGTTCCCCTCCTTCCATTTTCTTTACTATTTGAGGCCATCATGCTGCCTCCATTCCTCAACTTGAGAAGGTCCACAACTCCATTTTGAGGAGCGAAGCTCGCATCTAAAGCTTTGTCGTTCTTTGTTGTGTGTTGTGTTGGGTAGCTACCATGATGCTTCATATCGTCGCCCCATATCTTTTGACGCTTGCTACGGCTGTCACTGTGTTCTATCTTATATATGTAGCTGTCTATCGTCTTTACTTCAGTCCAATTGCTAAATTCCCTGGCCCGAGATTGGCGGCATTGACTTTTGGGTACGAGTTCTACTACGATGTCGTCAAGAGTGGTAGATATACATGGCAGATTGGGAAATTACACGAGCAGTACGGTCAGTCAGCCTTATTTCGAGAGAGGAAGTTGTCACTTGCTCGAAGACCTAGTCTTGGACTGATTGTTTGCTTCCCGAACAGGTCCCATTGTGCGTATCAATCCATATGAACTCCACATCAACGACCTGGAGTATTATGGAGAAGTCTACCCTGGACCCACCAAAAGAACCAACAAGTGGCACTGGTCGGTGAAGATGTTCGGTTATGATAATGATTCTGAGTTCGCCACTGTGGACCATGACCTCCACCGCCGGCGACGCGCTCCCCTCGCTCCATTTTTTTCGAAGCGCTCTATTGCCAAGTTTGATGGCACCATCCAATCGGTTGTGGACCGACTCTGTTGGCGACTTGCCGAGTTCCAAAAGACTGGCCAGCCCCTTGACTTGGGCTACGCATGGGCTGCGCTGACCGCCGACGTCATCACGGAATATTGCTTTGGCGAGTCCTTTGACCAAATGGCGTCGCCTGACTTTGGAGCTGCACATTATGATATGTGGTTGCAAACGTCGACATGCGCGCATTTATTGAAACATTGCGGATGGCTACATCAGGTGCTTGAGACGATGCCAGAATGGCTCGTAGCATTGACAAGCCCACCGATCATGCAACTGCTCAAAATCCAGCAGGTCCGTAACTCTGTCTCTGCTGCCCTTCGTGTCTAGCATACCAAGAAGCTGATATGGATCGGTGGTGGTAGAGGATGGAAGCGCAAGTGCGGATCATCCAGGCAAGCAAGTCAGACGATTACAGCAATGCGAGTCATCCGACCATCTTTCACGAGCTCCTCAACTCCGACCTGCCGCCGGAAGAGAAGAGTATGCATCGTTTGGTGTATGAAGGACAGGGGCTCGTCGGCGCCGGTACCATCACAACCGCACATACTCTCAAGACCATCTCATTCCATCTGCTAGCCAATCCCGCCACACTCGAGAAGGTGAAGAAAGAACTTAGCGAAACCGAGCCGGATCTAGCCAACAATATTCCCCTTCAGCGTCTTGAACAGCTTCCATATCTATCTGCCGTCATCAATGAGGGCCTGCGACTGGGTCTCGGGGTCAGTACACGTCTGCAGCGCATCGCGCCAGATCGAGCCCTCACTTTCCACGACTGGGTCATCCCACCCGGCACTCCGGTGAGCATGAGTTCGATGTTCATGCACCACAACGCCGAAGTCTTCCCTGCATCACATGAGTGGCGGCCGGAGCGGTGGCTCGAAGATAACGCAATGCAGCGACTGGACAAGTATCTGGTGCCCTTCAGCAAGGGGACACGGGCTTGTCTTGGCATGAATCTCGCTTACGCCGAGCTGTATCTGTCGATTGCAGCAGTGTTTCGTCACTTCGACTTGGAACTCTACCACACGACGAGGGACGATATCGAAACTGCCCATGACTTTGTCAATCCGTTTCCACGTTTCGACTCCAATGGTCTTCGCGTTACTGTCAAGAGCGTAAAGGGTCTAGCTACACGCCAAGAGGCCTCTTGAATATCGATGGTGTAATCGATGAACAGAGGTAGGTTCAGCATATGCAGTATATGACAGCAGTTGTCCTCCACTGGTCGAAAGCATCATTATGTGGGATAAGAAAGGATCATGTGGATCTATGAACTCTCCAACGGTTTGAAGCCTCAGTTCCCTAGTGCGCAGGAATCGGGAATTTGAACATACATCTACGCATATGTCGAGCAAGTGCAGCAAGCCCCATGTTTGGTGTTGACAAAGTGTGACATTGCCGAGAGCGGTATTCAGAACACTCCCGACTATCGTTGTCCACTAATCTGAAGAGAGTCCTACCTACCTAGCAACTATGAGTACGTCGTCGAGAAAGTAGTTGACCATTATAAGGATATACGGAATGGATGAGGCCGTGTTTGTTTTCGTGTATTGAGGCTTAAAGTATTATTACTGATGCCGGCATCACCACTCAAGATATTTGAAGTATCTGGGATAAACGGCCTGGCTGATCACATCCACAAATATATGTCTTATAATGTGCTTGAAATCATGGTTGTGATCTATGAAGACACTGTATTGGTGACCATATAGATTTCAAACGAAGTTTATATATAGACGCTAGCAGACGCTAGCGAAGTTGAGAGGTAGTTGAGGCTCAAAATATAAACTTAGGTACACCGTTCTTCTGGACTCAGCGTATGCCTGTTGTTGTGTTTTGCAAAACCGTCAATGCTCGAATGCAATGCATGTATACACAGGTGCATCCGAACCATACTCGCCGATGTCTTGCCCCGGGGACGTCCTCCACATCCCTCCTACAGACGAAATACCTTCAGCTCCCTCGCAGCGCGATCCGCTCACAAGGCATATGTAAAAGCGGCCGTCGCCGGGCAATCATCTACACCTCCAATCAGGGCAACTTGGAGGGCAGTGAATCAATATGGGAACCAGAAGGACAACGCAGTCGCTCGAGGGATGCAGTATCCGAGAACGGCCATCGAGAAGGAACTCTGGCATCTGAAGGATCCTCTGAAGCTCGCAAATCATATCCGGGACACCCTTAGGAATGACGACGAGAAGAAGGCGCTGGAGCTCGTCAGGGCGGCGAGTAAGAATGTCCAGTGTACGGTTAGCTGGAACCATTTGATGGATTATGGGATGAGTAAGGGGAGGGTGAATTCGTCGTTGAAGCTCTATAACGAGGTTTGTCTTTGAGCTTTTTCACTGCTGGTTGATATAAACTGAATGAAATTATGTTTAGATGAAGAAGCGTGCTCAAGTTCCCGATGCGCATACTTTTACCATACTCTTACGAGGGTTGGCGGAGCATGTGGAATTCCCACAGTCGCTCCCGAGGGCCATCTGGCTCTATGAGTCCATGTTCGCTTTTAATTCGCACGTCAAGCCATCAGTAAAACACACGAACGCCGTCCTGAAGGTGTGCGCTCGTGCCAAAGACCTGGACTCGATGTGGGCTATTGCGGCCAAGTTGCCCGCTCGCGGCTTGGGGGCACCCGATAATCTGACATTCACGACGATCCTCAATGCAGTGAGCCAGGATCTGTCCCCTCGCCTCCGTTCATCGATTTCGGATAATGAAAAGTCGATAATGATAGAGAAGGCTGTACTTCATGGAAGGAGGATGTGGGATGATATTGTGGGCAGATGGCGGATGGGCGACATCTGGATCGACGAGGAACTGGTTTGCTCGATGGGGAGGCTTTTACTCGTCGGCCTCAGGCCGACGGACTGGGACGATGTCTTATCTCTGGTCGAACAGACGATGGCAGTACCACGTTTGCTACCGCGTCTCGGCACCCCAGCCCGAGAAGAAGCCCGAGCTCCACAACTCGCCGCCCCAGAGGACGTCACCTTCCACAGGAAGGGGAGCACAGACGGCGAACCAGAAGTGGGAGGCGAATTCGACCCTGTTGACATCAGCAAAGTCATGACCCGCCTTCGAGGTGGCGCTGAACCCGCCGTCTACGCCCGACCAGGCGCCAGCACCCTTTCCCTCATCTTTGCAGTATGCCTCAAAATGCGCGCCAAACAGACGGGGCAAGAATATTGGGCCCTCCTCACCGACCCAAGCGGCTACGCCGTCGTCCCGGATCCAGAAAATTACAGCGCCTACATGCGTCTGCTCCGCCAATCGCGCGCCAGCAAAGAAGCCGTCACGGTCCTCCGCTCGGCCCTTGCCTCGTCCCCCACTCTCTCCCCAATACTCCTCCGCAAATCCTTCCGCATCGCAATGAGCGCCTGCGTGCGCGACATAAACTCCCCCCACGCCTTCAAACACGCGTCCCAAATCCTCGACCTCATGCAGTCCGCCCTTGCAGACCTGGACGTCCGGACTTGTACGCGCTACCTCGAACTCGCCACCCGCACAAATGACGGGCCAACCATCGCCACCGCGCTCGAACGGCTCAACCGGCATACCTTGAACCTGAAGAGTATGCTCTCGTACGGGTCGGCGGAGGACGCGACGAAGGTGCGAATCGACGAGGCGAAGGATGTGATCGCGTTGATGAAGTTGCAGGTAAGCTGCTGTGATCGGTTGGTGCGAAGAGGGGAGGTGGGCCGGGAGGAGTATGGGACGTATGCGATGCGGAGAGGGAAGTTGGCGGCGTGGGTAACCAGGTGGAATACAGGCGGGGGGTGGGCGAAGAATCAGAAAGAGGAGGGGGTGGAGGGTGGAGAGAAGGCGAAGGAGGAGGAGGATGGCGCGGAGAAGAAGAAGAGAATAAGGAGAGGGGGGAGGATGGTGAGGGAGAGGTTGGAGAAGAGGCAGCGGAGGGAGGAGAGGGAGAGGAAAGAGTGGATGGAGAGGTCGATGGAGACGCAGACAGAGACGGCGGTGGTGGGGTTTTGATACGACTGTGGTTACCTCGTACGACAACTGTTATCTCGGGCAGCGACCAAGGATGTTCGAGCAGCATAGACAGAGAAAAGAAGGATCTGCAAATCACGTTCATCGACACGGATCGAAGTTCGATATACCATCTTCCGCCCAAAGCTCCTCCCAATGCAAGCCCTCAACATCCATCCATCAACACCGCATTCATCTACAGTCTCACAACATCACATATGACGCAACCATAGCTCCCCCAGCTATATACGAGTACACCATCCATACCCGCACAATCCGATGGACGTCGATGCGTATGGGTCATCAAGGGAGAGAGAAGGGGAGCGGGAAGGTACCGTAGTTTGAGGCGGACTTCAAGGTCACTTTTTGATTCTGGAGTAGCAGGCTTTCGGTTGGGGATCTGGAAGGCTTTCGAAAATTGTATTATATGAGTCAATAGATTTGTGGATGTATGTTGTATCCGTAGCTCTGGGTTGAGATACCCTACTCCTCCCAGCCTAAGGCTAACCTGTAACAAGAAGTTCTGTCCTATCTCGTTATTCTCTCTACCGACATCAACCTCTCCCCATTCCACGCCCAGCCACGACTGATCGTCTTGCATCGTGCTCGTCACAGCGGCTTCCGTCCAACCACCAGCTGAGGGCTGTAGATAAATGTCACGTTGCGTTTCATCTCATCGGACGACGCCTGGATCAGATTCCGAAACGCAGCGCCGGTTTCTTGGGGCATGCCAATATAGCTGGCTTCTTCGTAGGCTGCGAGTTGCGTGTTGTTGGTGAAGGCGCGCAGTCCGGGGGCGATGGGGTAAGCGTCGGAGGTGATGGAGGTAGATCCGACTTGCTGGAGGATCTGGAGGAGGCGGGAATCCAGCTATTTCAAGGTAGGTTAGCGGGTAAGGGGATCGTGTTGCTGGTGGGCGACGTTGTTCGAGGTCCTTTGGCGGTAAGGGCTCGGGCGGGGGGAGCGTTGTGAGGTGTTGAAGAGCGCTCCCTGCATTGCCAAGGGATTGCGGTACTGCTAACCTGGTCTTGGCCACTCGTCGCATCTGGTCGAGGACTTGCTCTGTGGCTGTGCGTTGCAAGGAAGGATCCGTCGCGGAGACGGACAGATTGTCGTGGTCTTGCTTGACCCATTGGATGTGTCCACCCGGTTCTGGGATTGCGTGGGACACGAGTCACTTCATGGTGAGCGAAGCACGGGAGGCCGTGAGGACTGCAAGAAAGGATAAGGGTTGCTGATGCAACATGCACATGATAATCTCCAGGATTGGAGTAGGGTCATCATCTCGGACAACAACGATAAATAAGCGAACGTTGACGACATCGTATCTCCCAACACCATGCTCCGGGACAGGCGAGAGTGCGTCCAGAGTCCTTAAGAAAACATTGGGTGGGCAGCCATTCTTGTGGCCGATAGTGCTCCTTCGAGATGTCGAGCCCGTCGAGCTGAGGGGAGGGAAGCTGTCGGCTTGGGTCGATCGGCCAGATCCTAGCGGCCTTTCAGCCTCCGTCCTCATAGGATAGTAGATGGGTTTCTACCCTGTGCCTTTTCCAAGGTCTGCAATCCTGACGTCGACCTCATTCCTCAGGGGAATAGCCAGGATGAAGATTATAGCCAATGATGTGTTTCCAAAGGTAATGCTGGAGGTTCAATCTTTGATAGCATTCTCTTTAGCATGACTTCGCCCACGCAATTGACGCATGAGAGACATGCCTGACCTTGTGGATGTCGCGAAGCCTCTTGTAAGGGCAACCTGATCGGAATTGTAAGAAGAGTTGGTCCCTGAAGCCATTGGAAAGAGCAGTGCGCCAGTCGACACGGGAGAGGTATTTCTAAGTAACTCGACATGGCAACAGTCGATGCAGACGATATACTGCTCTTTAAGGCACCTCCTCCCTCACTATAAATAGAGGAGAGGCGATAGGATAACGTCTGGCACGGTGCAGTGAGACGCAGTTGGATCCGAGCTAGCGTCACTAAATTTAGCATAATGTGGAACTTATGTAGTAAATCCTCGCAACAGTGAGGTCATTTGTGTCATATGGAGTATAGCCGAATTGAATACCTTCGTAGTCACAATCGTGAGAAAGCCATTCAGGAAGCCCTAAAAACAACCTACCACCCGTGCTTAGCTTATGTAATCAGCACTAACGGTGGCACGGACCAGGGCGCTTAATCTGCCACGCAATCTGCAACTCAGCCACCCGTACATGTACCTTCGTACCTTGTAGCTCCTGAAGCTCTGGATACGTCCCCTGAATTCTAGATTCAGCTTAACAAACATCCAACGTCAGCTCTGACTTGGGTCCTGGTCAACCCGGCGAGATGGCAGATACTGTAATTATTGACAAAGCTTACTTCGAGACTATACTACGTCGGTAAGTTACACTGTCGCTATAACGTGGTCCGACGCGGATAAGGGATAAGGTTCGATGTGCTAATGAGATTATTCGTAAACAGCGCAGAGTTTGTGAGCAGCAGCGTCATTTCTTACCTGGTGAATCGTGAATCACAAGAGCGGCCTCGCTGACGGTACCGCTTCAGCATGTATCTGGTGTTGACCTCAGTACCCCGGTGGATCTGCCAACTGTTACCATTCCCAAAGTCGACCACGTCAACTTGGTGAGCTTGGGAGATATCTCTCCTCTTCTTCTCTACGTAGCAAGAGCTGACGGACGCCATTGACATAGTTACGTATGGTCAAGGAGTACAGTACGTACAGCAGACTATTCCCATGTTAGACAGACCGCCCGCTGCAATGGTTGTTACATCAACGACATACTTTGCTTATGTTACCGGACGGCTCCGCTTCAATCACTGACGGTCTCTCAGCCGTTCTACGAGACGCCCTATTTCGCGGTGGTATAACTTCACAGACTCTTGAGGTACAGCCGTCACCGGCTGTCATCTACGCAAGCACCACTAACGGTGTGAGTGAAGGTTTTGATCAATGGCGAGGGTTACGGGCAAGCCAACAACGACCACAACGGAGTGGTAGATGAGGATACTGAGTCCGGAGGTGTGGCTTTCAGTCGATCGCAGAAAGCTTCCATTCAGATCTCTAGCCCATCGGAAGGACAAGATCGCTGGCTCGGGAATGGTCGTGGGCCCCCAAGAAGTGGATTTACCCCCAGGAAGGATCGTCCTCATGTGGCCAACCGACAGCCTAGTTGTGGAAACGACGATTCCTCGTTCTTGTCGGATATGGACAAGGATGACCACTACTTTGCCCATTTGGAGGTGCCCAAGTCCGAAAAACAGCACTACGGCCGCAACGAACAACGCACAGTTGTGATCAAGAACTTGTCGGATCGCACTACACATAAAGATCTGGCGGAGGTCATTCGTGGTGGAACACTGCTGGACATTTACCTTCGATCTCATGACCGTATTGCAAGCGTGTCCTTTCTGGAGGGAGCTGCCGCTCATGATTTTGTCAACTATGCAAAGCGCAACGATATTTACATCCATGGCAAGAGGGTAATTGGACTTTTTCTGCGATTGAGGACAGTGCTTACGACTTGTAGGTTGAGATCTCATGGAACGACCGCCAGTTCATACTCCCAGGCCACGTAGCCAACAAGATCGGTATGGGTGCTACCCGGAACCTCATCATTCGCCATGTCCACCCAAACATCACTGCTCAGCGTCTCCGCGACGACCTTGAGCATATCCACAACCTTGTCGTGATTGATATTACTTATCAGGATGGCGACGTCCACATTTCGCTAAACTCAGTCCATAATGCTCTCTTCGCTCGTACCTGCATGATGTCTCGGGCTACGTACAAGGGATTGAAGATTGAGTGGTATCCTGATGAGTGTGCTCAGCCTTTGCCCAAGGTACAACATCCTCCAAAGAAGGAGAGCAGCGCGCCGCCTTCGAAGAAACTCTATCCGATGGTCAACCGCTTTCAGATGCTCAACATGGACGGCACCGAAGACGGCTCTGAGGAAGATGAGCCTGATGGTCTAGGGGAGTATCCATCTATCGGGCACAATACCAATTGGGCCACTGAAGGCATCACAACATAACCTTCTCCAGAAACCGTTCACCGAGCTTCGACATCGCTTCGCCTCACGCTTGTTACTTGTGGTGAATATTCCCTCCTAAGCTCCTCTCACAACGAGCGACTTCTCATACATACCTTCTTTCTTCGGTTCTTTAACATAGCGGCTGGCTTCGTACCAACTCTCATACAGTGTTGATTTCTTACGGCGGAGTTCTGGCCTTAATAACGAAAGCATCATGACAGGTTACTCTTCGGTCTAGATACCCCATCACTGTACTCTGATATTCTACCATTCCCGCGCGGCCCGCTCTAAGAGTCAGAAATAAATATGTTTCTCGTTCTCTGTCCTCGTCATAACGAACGTCAGTCCGCATTTGTCCAAACTATCAAGTACAATCACAAGTTGGCTCTCGGCTTTCCGTGTCGATAGTCATAATGCCAATCGTCGCTCGCCAGATCCTCTCTGACTTTGTAGTTGTCCTCCGCCTCTCGCAAGATTTCCATGTCCAGATCCACAATGCTCATATTCTCCTCACTACTCTCTAATTTGCCTAAGGATCCGACTAGTGGCACGGCCACTTGTGAGAGTCCGGCGTAGCCTTGGCTCTCAGGCCCACCGGCATTAACGAAGATGACTGCGCAGGTATTTTCAAACGTCCGTGACACGACGGTGCTATCCAGGAAGAGGGCTTCGGCCCGAGGATTGCGTCTCAGGCCTGCTGGAGAGCAATCGTTCAGCGTCCCTACCAATCGTTCTTGTCAGCTACCTCTTATTTTTGAGACGGAAGCCGAACTAAGAAGGAAGCCGAGTTTAGAAAGCGAGAGATATTTACAGAAAGTTGGGATTATGATAATCTTCGCGCCCTTCGCGATGAGCTCTCGGAAGGCTTCGGGGAAGGCCAGATCCCAGCCTAAGATGCTCGTCAGTATTGCCTTGATACCAGGAGCTGGCGAGAACCACAAATCAGCATGCCGACGCGGCCTAGCGGCGTTGAGAAGACTTCATGGGCGTCGTGGGTGCTCGACGTCAGGTGGGGCCGTTCAGGATGCCTATTTAACCCTGCAATTTAGAGAATGGCGTTACCCAGATCTGGAACGACGCTTGGGGTACCATAAGTTCTTCTTCTCATATCGCCCTAAGATCTCCCCATGGTTGTCGATGAAGTATGCCACATTGATCAATTTATCGTCTTCTGCGTCCGCGTCGGAATGTTTCTCGACGATAGTGCCGGGAACGATGCAGATGTTGCATTCTTTGGCTAGGGCTTGGTACTTGTCAAGGTATACTTTCCATTGATCGCTGAGGTCCCAGAACTTGGGATCGTCCGGAAGCCAGTTGGTAAGATGGTATTCTGGTAGGACAGCTAACTGAGCGCCTTGAGACGCGGCGGATCGGATGAACTTGGCAGCTTTCTCGTAGTTTGCCTCGATTTGCAAAGGCTGGAGTTATATGAGTTTGGGTAGACTAGATCAGATTGTTAGGAACTAGCCTTTGGGTAGAGCTGTATTACAGCTATCTTATAGACAGGCGCCATGATTGAGTAAAGCTACGAGCTGTGCATGCTCTGCCAATGTCAAGTGTTGAGAAGTTGAGTCACAGGATATCCAAACATGAAGGCTTTTGTACCCCACACCGATCCGCGATCCGAACTTACCTTATCTTATCAGAGATCTTATCAAAGTCACGCTAGGATACTTGTAAGTTAGCGCAAACGGCCAGGGCTGACCGAAGCGAAAACCCTCAGAGCCTCACCAAAGAACTAAAATCAGAACTGCATATCAGACAACTTCTAAAGGGTCAACAACAGCCAAGATGGCTTTACACCAGAGAGCGCCATATCAGACAGCCGATGCAAATCAGATTCCTAACGATGAGTCCGACTTGGAAGAGGAGGCACTTGCCAGTAACTACAAGCAACAAGTTCAATTTGACGATGGCATGAGCGATCTAGACCGCGTGAACTCATTGGGAGCAGGGAGCATCGCACAGGACATGCAAGCACAGTTGGCTGCTGCCGCAACACCTTTAGAATATCAAGCGACGCTCGAGACGAAATTTGCGAGCTATGACAACTATTGCAGTCTTTTCCATTACATTCTCAATTCCGATGGGCCAGTGGATCTGGACCCGCCTTCAGTGAGTTTCGTGCAATGATTTAGGGAAGTGTTGGCTCATTTTTGATAGTACTACTGGGCGTGGGATGTCATCGATGAATTCATCTACCAGTTCGAGTCTTTCTGCCGTTACCGCAACCGCGTCGCTCGCACTGCCCCCAGTGAGGAAGAAGCCCAGCTTCTGCGCGACAACCCTAATACCTGGGGCTGCTATTCCGTCCTTAACGTCTTATATTCCCTTATCCAACGCTCTCAGATCAACGAACAACTTGCTGTCATGAAACGAAACGAAGACCCGATAACAGTCGCTGGGGAATACGGTTCAAGGCCGCTATATCGGATGCTGGGTTACTTCTCCATCATCGGTCTACTCCGCGTGCATTGCCTGCTCGGCGACTTCAGCTTGGCATTGAAGACACTGGATGACATCGAGCTCAACAAGAAAGCCATGTTCGCTCGCGTCATGGCCGCCCACTTCACTACATATTACTACGTCGGTTTCTCGTACATGATGATGCGCCGCTACGCCGACGCCATCCGCATGTTCAGCCACATCCTCGTGTACGTCTCGCGGACCAAGAACTTCCAGAAGAACGCGCAGTACGACAGCATCACGAAGAAAAACGACCAGATGTACGCTCTGATCGCCATCTGCGTGAGCTTCAGCCCCACCCGACTAGACGATACGATTCACACCGCGCTGCGAGAGAAATACGGCGACCAACTCAACCGACTGCAACGAGGCGGGCCAGACTCCCTCCCGCTCTTCGAGGACCTCTTCCGCTCGGCCTGCCCCAAATTCATCAGCCCAACCCCGCCCGACTTCGACAACCCCGAGATCAACATCGACCCCGTCGAGCACCATCTCGGCATCTTCATGGAAGAAGTGAAGAACACGATGTGGAATCCCACCGTCAAATCGTACCTCAAACTTTACACCACCATGGACCTGAAGAAGCTGGCTGGCTTTCTCGAGGTCGAGCCTGAGAAGCTCCGCAGCTGGCTGCTCGTTAACAAGCAGCGGAGCAGGCAGGTTCGGTGGAGCGAGGGCGGTTTGCTGGATGGGGAGGTGGTGAATACGAATGATTTGGATTACGCCATGCAAGGGGATCTCATCCATATCTCGGAGGCGAAGGTGGGCAGGAGATTGGTGGATTGGTATTTGAGGAATCTGGCCAGGACGTACTAAGAAACAGGTGTGAGCGAACTCAGCCTTTCCGTCGACGATACCAGGTATTACTTAGAACCCTTTGTCTGTGGCGTTAATTCCTTAGGCCCCTACTGCGCGTCGGCACTCTAGGGGGCCGAGATTTCTCTCGTGCTATCAGATAGGCTCTTCTAGTCGCGAAGACGCAAAAGCGTCTGAAGTGCTATTTCCTGTGACCCGAAAAAGTACTTTTGAGATCTCACGCTGTTCGAGTATTTCAATTGGGACAAGCGGTCGAGGCGCGCCGTGCCTGTTGAGCAGACTATTGTCCGCTGCCTTCGTTACATGGTAAAGTATCATCTGCTTCATACCGGTATAAAATAACGTACTCCAAGTCCAAGGCTAGATCTCATCTAGAATTTCATTTGATTTCGCTCCACCCTTTGTCCTCCCTTCCTCCCTCAACGCTCAAACTCTCGTTCCTCTCTCCCTCCGCCTTCCCATCCCTAACCTCAACCGCCCTCTCACACGCCCCCCTCCAAATCCTCACAAACTCCCACACCTCCGAGAACGTGTTGTACAACGGTGCGGGCGCGACCCGGACCACATCCGGCCTGCGCTCATCGACCACGACGCCGCTGTCTTCCAGCTCCTTCATCACGGCGTCCAGTAGGCCCGGTTGGAGACGGAGACTCAGCTGGGCGCCGCGGTGGGCGGGGTCGGAGGGGGTCAGGATTGTGAACGGCTTCTCGTTGGTGGGGGCGTTTTCGGTGGAGGGAGCAGAGAGCGGGTATGTGAGGAGGAGGTGTTCGAGGTAGCCGGTGAGGTGCACGGATTTGGCGCGGAGGGCGGACATGGATGTTTGCTTGAAGATGGAGAGGGAGGCGAGGACGGCGGCGAGGTCGAGGGCGGAGGGGTTGGAGATCTGATAGCCTGCTGCGCCGTGGATGGGGACGAAGTCTGGGGAGTGTGTCACGTTAGTGTTTGACTATGTCCAGTTGAGGGGAGGTGGTATGCGGGCGTGAGGGATGGGGGAAAGTGGTACTGTTTTCCATCTCGAACCGCATCGTCTTGTCGCCGCCCCACCAGCCGCTCAGGCGCGGTCTGTAGCCTTCTTCGCCGCGGGCTTCTTTCTCCATGTCTACGAGGCCGTGCTTTTCGTGCACGAAGAGGCCGGCGATGGCGCCCGGGCCGGAGTTCATGTACTTGTAGTTGCACCAGGCGGCGAAGTCGACGTCCCATTCGTGCAATTTGACGTCGACGTTGCCAACGGCGTGCGCGATGTCCCAGCCGATCAGAATGCCTTTGGAATGCGCGTGGGCGGTGATGGTTTCGATGTCGAAGTATTGGCCGGTGTAGTATTGGACACCGGGTAGGAGGATCAGAGCCAGTGATGAGGCGTGAGCGTCGATGGTGGAGAGGACTTGCTCGGTAGAGATAAACGTGTCGGAAGATGATTTGGGCTCGACAAGGATCATAGTGTCTTTGGGATTGAGGCCGTGGTGTCTTATCTGGGACTCCACGGCGTACTGCAGTATTAACAGTCAGCAGGCCCCTCCCCTACGTCTCCTTTCTCTAGCATGAACTCGTACATGATCACTGGGAAACGCCTTTCCTTCGATCAAAATCTTCCACCGCTCTTTGTTCGGCCGATAGAAGCTCGCCATGAGGAAATGCAGATTCGCGGTAAGGCTCCCCATGACGGCCACTTCGCTCCTGGACGCCCCCACGATTGGCGCCATGTCTTCGGCAGCGACATCGTCGACGTGTAGGAATGCGGGGAGAGTCGAATCTTCATGGACGAAGAAATGCCCGAGTACGCCTTTGGTGGCCCAGGCGGAGAGATGGGATTGAATTTGTTGGCTTGTTCGGCGAGGTTGAAGGCCTAAGGAGTTGCCGCAGAGATAGATACATGGTTCTGAAGACTGGTTTGCGTTCTCTATAGGTTGAGTTAGAGAAGATATGGGCATGGATAATTGCAAGCGGTTACCTTGCTTTGCCAATGTTTTGCGCTTGAGGTCCGCCTTCGTGGGTATGATGAACTCTCCGCGAAGATCCTTCAACGGATCTTGCGCATCGAGCGATTGGGCATATTCCCTCGTGTGTGCACGGATGTCGTCTTTGTATGGTAAAGGCGGTCCATGTTTGATTTGATTGAGATGATGTCTGGAACCCATGGTTGTACTAGTGGGTCCTTACTTTTCGTCATCTACACCATCAAGGGATGCATCCTCACGGATTCTGCCGCCCCGCACTATCCGATAAGGTCTCACCGCCTTCGCGTGCTTACCAAAGCCTCGACTATAAGGTAATTCTCCCAGTGCGTTGCAGCTATCATCCGTTCTCACTTTACTCACAATATGGCGTCAGCAACGGTAGTACGTCCATCTTTCCGTATCGCCTTGACGCCCCGCAAGTTTCTGCATGACTGGAGTTGTAGTGGTTCCAGATCATGTAGGAGCCTACATACTTTCGGCCATGAGAGATGGACCGCCACTCCTCACCAGCCGGTAATTCTCGACGTCTTGATGCCTCCTCGAGCCAAGAGAGCGCCGAAACACCAATCTCCACTGATAAGGGAGCAACCTCCATCAGCTGCGTCACAATGGCGAAGCATCTCTACATCATCCCTGCGCCGAGCAGTCACAGTAGCGGCAAACCCCCGCAAGGACGAAGAAGGCAACGACATGGTTATAGACATAACACCGCGAGCCTCGAATGTGAGCTTCTAAATAATCACCTTATTTTACTAGCCAGGCGGATAGTACTAAATCTCTTCTCAAACTAGCGTCTCAAAGAAATAATGACTGCCGATTCCAACCCAAACCTCCTACTCCGCGTCACCGTTGAATCTGGTGGATGTCACGGTTTCCAATATCTGATGTCTCTTACGAACGCCAATTCAGTCTCTGCGGATGACGATACTGTCTTCGAAGCGGGGGACGGTACTGGTGCCAAAGTCGTGATGGATGAGCCGAGTTTAGAGTTGCTCAAAGGGAGCAAAATTGACTATACGATGGAACTGATCGGTAGTCAGTTCAAAGTTGTGGGGAATCCGGCCGCGTCAAGTAGTTGCGGTTGCGGGACAAGTTTTGATATCAAGAGTTAACCGTACGGGATAGCATAGGAACGGTGGAGCTGGCATGGAGTTGGCGTGCTGTTGATATTGTACTCGGATCGTGGTCCTGTGAGCATTTTCTAGCAGTATACCATGACTCGTTGACATCGCTGAACTGTTGCTACCCTCGGCTACAGCAAGTCGTCTTGCCCGCCTGCCACAGAACTGGGTTCCATTCGAGGAGGGGGGCTCATAATTTTGAGAGCTTCTTCGCCTCAGGTTGGAGAGTCGTCTGGTACCCTTACGCCGAGACCGCGTTATATCGTTCTCTCGTCCTGCTCTACTATCATATGTGAAAATCTCATCATTCCAACAACACAGTGGCGGACAACAGTGCAACAACCAAGGCCGCAAACGAGAGCGCACCATCCTGGGCCCTACCCAAGGAGCCAATCGGTAGCGGTTGAGGAATCGGGTCATAATTCGTACACCCAGTTTGGGAGTTTTCAGCCGTCGATCGAAAATCATGGTGACACGACCTGTTCGTATCAACGGAAAAGACTGGGCCACGGGACGGGTTTAGATCGGATCCACCTGGGGCATAACTGCTGTCGATGTTTGTTTGGTAACTGGAGGCTAGGATGGTCCTGTTGTGTAACTGGTCCGGGGTCGTATGGTTGAAAGTGTATGTGTTCGTCGCGGTCGCTCCAGCCGTTCTGACGCCATCTGTTTCTCAAAGGTCTGAGTGGACGGTTTGAGTGAAGGAGAGCAAAACCACTCACTGGGTATCCATCCGTTCAAAGTCTTGTTCGGCAATACCAGGTCGTGGTCGCACGTTTGCTGCCCTAGACTGGGAGATAGCCATGCGATTCCGACGGTATCGCCGATTGGGTGTCTGTTGTTTGTGATTCGCGGATTTTTCCATGATATCGTGCCCGGGTCATGTGCGCACAGTCCGGGTGTTGCAGAATAGTTGGCGACGAGGATGAGGGCCGCGAGGTGAAAGAGTGTGGTTCGCCATGGGAGCATTTTGTGGAGGTGTGTGATGCGATGATACAAGGACAATGCAGAGGGAAGTGGACATAGCACATTTGCATTGAATTGTTCCAGTATGTCTCCTATACTCTCGTACAACAAAGGGAGATGATACTTTGTATATATCACATAAATCCTCCGAGACCAGCCCCAGAACGCAATCTAAATGAACACCGCATATCATCGAAACCCAACCCAACGGAGAGAATCTAAAAGTAACACCCCAAATTGCAGTCTTCTTACTTCCATGCTGACTGGAAAACACGTTTCAGAAATCATGAGGCTGGCATAGTTCACACACCGCCCCCAAGTGGCTGCGCCGCTGCGACGGAGATATAAGCATTGGAGTAAGCAAGGAGGTGCTGTGCTGCTGTGCCTCTCACGCACTGGGTGTACCTATGAGGTATTCCCAGACCTGCAATCTGACGTAGGAATTCGAAAGAATGACAAGATGGCATCAATCTGAGCTTAAAGGATGCGAGATGATGGTTCCTGCGTGTTTGAATCCAATTGTGTTACAGTATCTATGGATTTGACGAAGATGGCCCCTAAACGCAGACAACATACTCATCGAGTTTCTCCCACCAAGACGCAATTCTGCTGCTGACCTACTGCAGCATTTACACGATGCTGACTGTACCGCTGTTCACGTCAGATGGTGTGCACGCAGGCAGGCAGCAGAGTTTTCTTTGCAGCCCAGCAAGGCTACGCAGCCTTCGGGGAGCTGACGTGTGACTGAAGCTGCATGCTCTTGAAGCACGCCCGATCTCATTTCACGTTCCCCGATTGACTCTCACGCTGGCACACATCATTCCAAGGCTGGAAAGACTGCGCTGAGGCCGTTCCTGCATCGATATCACCCATGTCCGAGCCTTTGGGGTCGAGGAGATACAAGGCAGGAGCCATGAGTCCGAGGACTCTCCGGCCCGGCCGCCACGCTACGATGCCGATTTCACGCCCAAGAGGCAATTGGATCTGCTCGCCACAAGTGAAGCTCGTTCGTCGTGAAATTATGAAGGGCTAGGGATATCTTTCATCGAGCGGCTAGCGTCCTCGAATGACAATATCGGATCCGAGGGATCTGTTCCCTGCAAGGGCTATACTGCCTCCTAGGGCTATACTGCGCCAAATGGATATACTGTCCGAACTGTCGATTCCAAAACCAAAGTGTGGAGTCGTCGCTCCCCAGGGACCCTCTTCCTGATCGCAACTCTCTCCATAGACACGAGTGCGGGTCGGCGGCGCAGATGTACTTCCTCTCTACATTCCACCAAGTGAAATATCCGCCTTCACTCCCTAAGTGCTAGCCCTCACATCCTTTATCACAGCGAATGATATGCGAGACGATTGGACAGCTCGTGGGTGACCGATGAAACGGTATTTAGGCATTTCGTAACAGAACTCCACTCCATTAGTTGGAGACTTTTATTACAAAGCTAGATCGAGGAAAGTTCATGACGAAGCATCGGACGAAGAAGAGGGAAAAAGAGAGAGAGCCTGTAGATATGATGCCGTCGCTGTATGCTGATCCCCACCACCAGACGCCAGTATTGCCGAGTATTCGTAGATGTATACAGCCGGGCGAAAACCTATGGTATCGGCTGTACCCAAACCTGCCCCGATCGATCAGTCAGTAAAAGCATCAAGCAAACATTCAAAAGGAAGGCGGAGGTCCAAACTCACCTCCATCTTCCCCATATCCGACCCCTGCCTTTCAGCGTCCTCTTTACACGTCACGAAGGCCATATCCAGATCGTCTTGGTCGCCCATGGTAATCATGTCCCCGTCGTCCCGAAGCTTGCACTTGAATCTCCCTTTAATCGCGAACTTCTCCCGTATCCTCTCCACAAACTCGGCAAACTCCAGATCCGCGCTGATCATAAGATACCGCGTGTCGTCCGCATGCACTTTGACGCGGATCTTGCGGATTTCCGGTCTCCTAGAGGCGCCGCGACTTGGTCTTCGTTGCCGATGTTGGTGTTGAGAAGCTGTGCCGCCGACGATTTCGAAGTCGGGCTCGTCGAGCGAGGAACGGTCGTGGGTGTCGCTGACGTATTCCTCCTCTTCGTTGATGTAGGCCGGCCATTGGCTTTTGGAGCCTTTGCGCCGTGTGCCGTTGGAGGAGCGAGGACTTCGGTATGTATCGTAGATTTCCTGCGGGTAGTCGTCCTCGGCTGGGGCGCCGTGAGCTCGACGGTTCGTCGTCTCTCCGAAGAGACGGTCTCGGCTAGGCGGTTCCTGCATTCTCGCTGTCGAGTATTTTCTGGTGGGTCCCCGTGGTTCAGAAGCTGTCCGCATCGTGCCCAGCCGTGGCCTCTCCTTCTCCAACCCGATCTTCGTGAGATCCAGCTTTTCCGGCTTTGAGCCAAAACTGCGCACGAACCCCGCTCTCCTCGTCATACCTGGCACGCCAGCCGCAGTTTGGCTACTCGCGAATGAAGCTGCTTTCTCACCCTCCGGTGGCGGCGTTGGCGGAAAAAGATGGCGGTTGATCGGTGGTTCTGACTGTTGCCTGCCTCTGCTTTGCAAGCCTGGCTTTCCCAGGTTGGTTGCACCAAATGAGATGTTCTCAGGGGCTCGATCGTCCCGGCTCAAGTCTTCCCGGATTGTGACCTTCTTGTTTTCTGAACCGGCAAGACCAGCAAACGCGTTAGGCCTGTCTGCAGCTGCGACGAGGCGGGCCTTGCCAAGATAGTCTTTGCTCTTGAGATTCTTCACTTTGGCACTGTTTGGGCGGTAAACGACACCAACCGGGATAGAGAAGACAGTGTAACCCTGAGGCCGTCAGTTCCTTTCCAAGAACCCGATTCTGGAGAGCAGACTCACCTCCCCTTCCTCCCTGATCGCCTCATCAATGACTTCATGTTCCGGCGTCTCCTTTTCTTTCACAGCATATGCAAAGTCTTGCATGCCACCCTCCTTCTGCTGCAGATAGATATAGCATAGACCACGGTTGAACAGCACTTCGCAGGAGAACAGTCTAAATTTTAGCCCTAACTGCTCATAGTCGATGAGTGTGTTCCCTCGCAGGTATAGTAGTGCATCGTTAAAGTTGGCCAGGGCTTCTTCGAAGTCCCCGACCAGAAAGTTCGAAACGCCTTGTTGGAAGTACGCGACAGCAAGGTACTGATCTAGGCGTACTGCTCGTTGATAGCATTCGACCTAGGGTTTGTTAGCAGGTCGGATAGATAGTGCTCTATTCCGATTTCGACTGACGGCTTTGTCGTGCTCCCCAAGGGTGGCATGAATGACGCCGCAATTGAACAATATCTTTGACGTGTCCGATATCCCATCGAATGCCTTGAGCGATTCTTCGAACTCGTTGTTGTCGTAGTGAGCTAGAGCTTGTACCCAAGTCTCGATTTCCTAGTCACCTGTACTTAGCCCACAACTCGTGCTGAATACTGTTCAACTGTTTACCTGCTTCAACGACATCGCGACTTCTTGGCAGCAGTTCAAGCAGTATTGCAATTACCGCAAGTGTTCCAAGATGCTCCACCTAGACCGTTGGCACCACTACTCAATGAAGCGGCGAAGAAGTCAGTCGCAGGGCTGGGGGACGGCGATTGCGATGAGAATAGGAGAATCTATAGCAAGCCAAAGTTCTTCCTGAGGGCGCGAAAAGGTCCTTACGGAATAGCTGCCGGCAGCAATTCGGTTCCGCCCTGGTAGGGTACCTACCTTATGCAGTTGTGTGATTTCGTCGTACATGCATATAACGATTGACTACTGAAGAGCTGTCAATCCGGATAGGGAGAGAAGAGGTGCAGAGGCACGATGACCCTAAGGTAAAGCGCCAGTCGTCTACGGCGGAAGCAGGATAGAGAGAGGGAGAGTGAGCGAGAGAGAGAGAAGAGGCGTCAAGCCCCAGCGCGTACAAGTTCTGACCTAACCTAGGCACTTTGGCTTTGACTTATAAAGTACGGAGGTACGGCATAAAACAAGAGCACCCGCATTCACATTTGTCGATCTCCGCTCCAAAGCTGCAGGAACGCCAAGCTCGGCTGACGGTCAGATCTGACTGGCTCTTACTCGGAGCGTTAGTTAGTATTACCCGTGTTACTTCCAATCCATTGAACCTCCCCGAAGCTCCCACCCCGGACTCGAGCGTGGCGGCGGCGCGTCGTGACAGGGGCTGGCGCTTACCAGTGGTATTGAATCCTTCGTAATCCGTACGAAGGCTTACGAATTTAGGCGAGGCTAGAGGAGTAGCAAATACCTTAGATTGGTGGGGTGCCCGACAATTTTGCGAGTGGCCTTCGTACATACATACAATACTTTGTTATGGCGAAGGAATTGTCATGATAAGTTCGACACGGTCACAGTACAGTCAGCATTCCTTCGTTACCTTACCTTACGCCACGATCTGATCATGGCCACGTGCTTATAGTGTCCGTACCGTTCATCCGTGACTATTGTCCCGAAGCCATGGGAAAGGGTGACATACAGTAAATGGTATGCATGCTCGCCTCGGCCCGCAGGCAGACGATATGCTACGTGCACGTATACCTGTCGAGGCTATCAAAAACAATAGCTAATCCTCCTATCGTCTGCGTAGATGAAAATGACTCCACACCATATATCGATGGAATTTAAAGACCCCAAGAGATGGTTGTGCGTAGCTGACACCGAGGAGGAGTAGCCTGACACCAAGGAGGGTAGCTGAGACCGAGGAGGGGTAGCTGAGACCGAGGAGGAATAAGAGCAAACCATGCTTATCCCAGCATTTAAATCATTAGTATGGGTTCGAATTATAACATCCCCTTCTTGACTTGATCCTTCCGTTCCTCCCACACCGTCTTCCCAGAACACGAGCAGACAGTCTTCTCGTTATCCCAAACACCCGCGCTCCGAGCGATGACCCCCACCAGCGTGTCCGGGTCGTCCGGCTGAAACTTTCCGTCCTGCTGCTTCGACACCACCATACCTCGCCCGATCATTTCCCAGATCTGGATTGGCCTGTCCAGGAACACCGTCCCTATACCACTGCTGCTGACTTCGACTGTGCCGAACACACCTTTGGGTGTTGCCTTCCGCTCCGTTTCAGCTGAGATGGCATCCCACACTCCTCCCGTCGAGATTGCGCCTCGTGATATATCCCCGGTTTCCCTTATGGTGGCAAAATACTTCCCAGGTGACAGTCCTCGGACCGTGAGATCCACAACCGTCATGGAAGGTGAGACCTGGACCATACGGACGAGACCGCGGACCTGGTCCAAGGCTTTGGGCGAGTGCGTCTCGAGTATACAGACCGCTGCGCCTGCCGTGTCCAGTCCGTTAGAGCGGTCGCTACGTAGGTGTTCACGGCAGCTAGTGCCCCAAGCCTTACTGTTTGAGCTTCCACTGCCTCGTAGGATTGCATCCCTGCCGGTGTTTTGTATCACTGCCACGATGGCGGACGGCGCCGCGGTGCCTTCAATAAAGACCAACTGGTCTTTGAGGTTCGCCTCCACATTTTGTATGCCTGGAAAGGAATCGTCTAAGCGTGTGGCGCTTTGATGAGCGAGTACTTAGTAGTGATGGCGCAATACCATTCAGCTTGTACAATGATCCCGAGACATCTTTGATGCAGCTCTCGCAGCTCAGCGGCACCGCGAAGGTCGTTTGGAACGGAGCTATCATGGTAAGCGTTTCGAGATTGGGGTCTTCCGGAACCAAATGCGAGTAATCTCGTACACAAATGCTTTGCTGAGGACAGACGCAAACTGATGTACCCTACCGTAAGTCAGGTTGGCTACGAACGTCCCTAGTACGCCTCACGGAACATTCCGCCCACGCCAAATGAAGCTCTAACGCTAGTGCTACAAGAAGGGCTCTGATATATCACCAAGACAGCGTTCTCCCTTAGAAGCTAGCGACGACTCGGGCGTATTACCAAGCTTAGAAAGCTCCTGCGATAGCCCTCACAGGCTGATGTTGTCATAACACGTCCCCCTCACGATGTCACAGACCATAGGAAAGGTACGTCTGCACGCTTTCCAACGGAACTCGATTGAACATTAAAAATTAATACCACGTCTCCATAGACCAACCTCGCATATTCCCGAACATGGCATCTCATCGACGTTGGCACTGACCCCAGGTCACTCGGCCGCATCGCCTCGTCCATCGCCATCTTCCTCATGGGCAAAAACAAGCCGATATGGGACCCATCGACCGATTGTGGGGACTATGTCGTTGCGACGGGATGCCACGATCTGCATACTACAGGGAAGAAAAGGTTCCAGAAGAAGTACTATCGGCACAATACGAGGCCGGGTAGCTTGAAGGAAATCACGATGGATAAGATGTTCGCAAAGTGGGGCGGCGCTGAGGTGCTGAGGAAGGCGGTCAGTGGGATGTTGCCAAAGAATAGGCTGAGGGATAAGAGGTTGGCGAGGTTGAAAGGTGAGTTTGCGGAAAGACTGGTGTGAAGGGATCGACTTTGCTGATGGGCTGTGGACTTAGCTTTTGAAGGGACCGCTCACCCTTACAAGGAGAACGTCGTGAAGTTTGAAGGGAAGACTAGGATCGCACAGCTGCCGGAGGTACAGGCGGAATTACTGAAGGCGAAAGAAGCATAAGTCGTTCAGCGTTCATGCATAATTGGAGTTTTAGAGATACGGGATAGCAATTCGATAACTACCAGGCATATAGGACAGAGGGTAGAAAGCTTCCCCAGGAATTCAATCCTGTGATGAACGTTCTCTTTAGATTGCTAAGTGATTCCTCATCAACGTCTTGATTACAACTTGGATGACTTCTCTAGTCTGGAAACGGTACACTGGATCAACCCGTTTGGATTGGATTGCGGCGCATACAATTCGGCATCTTTCCCTGTGTTTCGGAGGCCTTTATGCCAGCTCAAGTCTGTTATTCTCTGTTAGTCTAAACTTCCAGCATTTGGGACTGCACGAGGATATACCAATCTCGAAGTAATGCCTGTTGGGAAGCAAATAATTAACCGTCATAGCATCAGGCACCGCGTCCAGAACCTGGCTGCACATTTTATACATGGTATTCTGTACGCTGGCACTGCTGTCAGTCGCGAAGGTCTTGAGGGTGATGGACCTTGCTGCATCCCATGCAGCATCGAACTTGGACGCTTCGGCCTTCACCTCCTCAACGCCGCCGAACGGCTTCCACGTCCAGCCGCAGTCGACCTCGGTGCTGAGGATCCTATCAGAGACTTCTGGGAGTGTGGTGTAGTCATCTCTTATGAACCCGTGGAATTGGGAACCAGTGCTCTTCAACACCAGGAGTCCAGCGATCGCGGATTGGATAGATATCCCCTGCCCCTCCCTCGCAGTGATCTCTACATTACGTGTCTCCGCGCCATCACGCACAAAGGCATGTGGATGTGGGACGCCATCGGTCGTCAGCCTCGTCCACCGATGTGTGACGACCTTGACGTGTGCTGCATGTATATGCGTATATGTATTGATAAAATGCGTCGAAACGATTGAGGCGAACAGCTCAGGTGGTGTGACAGGGTGCTGCTTCGCCATTATGTAGACAGTGTTCTTCATCGTGTCAGTTGCGACAACGACGCTGTTGTCTGCCTGTGTGTAGCTGTTCGGTCTCCAGTCAATGACACACTGTGTCAGTGCTGCCGTGAGTGCCTACGACTGTTCGATGTCCCCCTCGAGAAGTACGCATACTTGTCATTTCCACTACTGTCTGGACGCCTGTCTTCTCATCTCGGTGGACTTTATAAACACCGATGTTGTCTTTGCCATAACGTGCGGAGGTGAGTTGAGACATGGTGAGAGCAACTCTTGGTATCAATTGGATAATCACAAGCTCCTGCTGTGGTTGCGAAATCCAGGGTTTGATGCAGGCGCCGAAGTGGTGGGCTCTCGGATCATAGTTACAGTACCTTATGGGTGGACATCTTTATCAATCCTTATCAGTTGCAAGCCCTCCAAAGGTGGAGACGCCAATGCCCGAGCGGCAAGAGTTGAACCCTACCTTATGGAGAGGTGATCCAATTACCGCCATCGACGCGATTGTTGAGGACCATCATTCAAATGCGCAGCCGCGAGGTAGCTTATAGCTTTCCAAGGATTCTTGTCTCGGCAGTGTACCTTCGTACTTCGTGCAATATCAATTAATGTACTGTAGGTACGCGTAGATCATCATGAAAGTTTTATGCTTTGACGCGAGCTACTATCCAAAACGGAAGACGGCCAACTACTGTAGCTGTAAACGCCATGCATTTAGGAAGAAAGAAATTGAAGTATTGTGAATGATGTACTCCGTAGATAGAGCCCTTACGTGGCTTTCCCCATGATATAGATCGCAAGCGCAAGCGCTTGCGCTTGCGCTAGAACCTAAGGTACCTTAGCTTGCCTTAGGTACAGGGTGTAGAGGTACCCGTAAGTGGCCTGCAAATACATACCTACTTTCAACGACGCCGACGATATCGACAGCACGTTCTCACTTCTTGGAGATATAGTGCTTCAAAGACCATCCAGCAAGCACTGGGCACTTGACTTTACCAATATTAGAGCACCGGATGATCTGTCGAATCCGCCAGTAGCCGTCTCCCCTGTGCACTTGCGTGATTTCCCTAATCCTTGAGCGGGTATGAGAGACGACACTTGGCTATACTCATGACCCAATCATATTTATGTGACGAAGGAGGTTGATCAACGTTCAGTAGATGGATCCCTATGTCTCCCTCGACCGCCCTGAGCTCATCGGCGACGCCAACCCAGAGTACGATGCTAGCTCAGGGACGGTCGACGTCTCATCAAGGACCAGATACGTTTCACGAGAATGCAGGCTTATATCCGCCACAGAGATACGGCAGAGATGGTCGCTCACTATCAAACTCAAGCGCGGGCTTCGGGCCCAGGGGCGCTTCGATTGCATCCGCCGCTATACCACCCGGCAGCTTCAGCTCTGACCTCAAGTCTACAGCGGTACCGAGGGGTGGAACACCACGGCCGGACCTGAGCTGGTCATACAGTGGAAGCGATTTGCACACCGACGGCCGCACGACATCTGAGCAACGACAGGCAGACTTCCGAGACAGGATCAACAAAGAGATTAAGATCAGAACGGGAACAGAGAACATGCTGGAAGCACTTATCTCTAAGAACGCGAAGCAGACCAAAGAGCAACGACTGAGGGTCGAATCAGAACTCAACTCGTCAAACCGGAAGATCGCGGAGCTGAAGCTGGAACTCGAGGACGAAGTGCAGCGCTCCAAAATCCTAATACAAACTTCGAGAAGTCGACTTTCTAATCTCTTTCGTGGGAGCCCCTTGCGCTCTCCATCGCGAACAGAAGCGGATCCCTCCACAGATCGGCAAGATGTTGAATTGGAGACGGAGTCACCCACGTACGTTCTGGCGGAGATCCTGCAAGCACTCGAATTGGAGGGTATGCAGCCGGACTACTACGTGGAACGTGCGAACAGTCTAGTGGATCTTTTCAAACGCCATCCGACCCTCAAGTATGATTTGGCTTGGTCGGTCTTTGGCCTGAGAGTACAGATGATGCTTCTGAGTGATAGCAGAGAGGTAATTGCTGCTGGCTACCGCGTCACAAGGTACGCCATGGCCGACCGTAAGTCCCTACAGATCATTCGAAAACTGCATACGGACGACATTGTGATTCTGTCACTGGTGAAGGAGAGTAAGGCAAGTATCGAGCGTGAGCAAGCCTTAAAGTTTGTCCGGGCTTTCCTTGATGTCAAGGATGGGATTCGAGAATTATCCCGTGCTGTGGTGCGAACCATTGTCTCTGTTGCAGAGCACTACGAGGATCGGCTGCGCAGTATATGCAATCTCACTCTCGCTGAGATCATGATCAAGGATCCAGCTCTCCTCGTTTCTGCTGGTGGCATCGGAGCGCTCACGGATGCCCTTGCAGAGGGCACATATCACGGATCAGAGAGTCTCACAAGAGCATTCCTGTACCTACTTGACACGCCCTTAAGACGGAAGTGTCTAGCTTCTGGTAGTGAACTGGAAGCTGTCTTTGCGCCCTTTACAGATTCTCTTGTCATACACGGACACGAGGAGAAGCTGAAATCCAACGCCAAAGCAATCTCTGCCATGCTCAAAACCTGGCCCGGTCTCATCACCTTATCTGTACACCGTTTCAAGCCCATCCAATCTTTTCTAGCAGCCCTATCCTGTTCGTCCGCTGCGGCGAGGAATCTTATACTGGAGACAATCTTCGACGTTTTGCGTATCAAACCACCATCATGGTCTTCTTCATATTTAGCCGGGAGACGACTGACGACTTACGGCCGTGTTGCGCACCTTAAGACTAGCTCTATACCAGAACGATTGAAGGTCGAGTCTAATGATGATGGAGAGTTCAATTTGATCAGACATTTTACCGCGTTCGTTCTCGCCGTTTTTCTTGAGTCAGGGCTACTTAAGGTGAGATCTCGCACTGATCCCTAACGCATTTTCAGGGCTGACAGGCGCTTAGGCTTTGGCCGACCTTATCGAAGAGACATCAGACTCTGCTTTGAAAAGAAAGGCAGCTCTACTCCTGGGCGAGACTATGAAGTTAGCCAATCAGGTGCTTCCGGATACAATGAGCTCCAAGATTCATGTTTTGCCTCAGACGTTGTCTGCAGCTGTCAAACTGGACTCAGGGAATAATTCCGTAGCGATCGGCATGGTATACCAGGTTGACAGCATTAATCGCAATCTTTATCGCACTCCCCGAAGTCAGATAGGCCACATAGCCACCCAAGATGGAGAGCAGAGAGACATCGCGCGAGTTTCTGAGCAGACAGGTTCGACATTGAATGTTCAGATGGACGAAGCACAGTTTCGGACGATAGTACTCGACACCCAAGTCCTCAGTACAGTGAACTTTATCAAATGGAGATGGGACCTGATACATGAAATCGTCGAAGGCCCATTACTCAATCCAAAGCGATTGGATGAGGCCATAAAGGCCTCTAAGTTCGTGAAGCGTCTCATCGGCTTCTATCGTCCTTTTAAATATCGATTCTCGGATCTGAAGAATACGAAACCCAATCAGCGCTATGTTCGAACGGGATGTGCTCTGATACGTGCTTTGCTTCAAAACCCGGAAGGAGTACGATATCTGGCTGAAAATAAATTATTGAGACAGATGGCCGAGTGTCTGGCACAGCTTGATCGGGTCAGTGCACTGTTTTGCAATTGACTTACTGTTGCTTCCGTATTGCACTTGGCCTTGCCCCAATTCTGGATTGGTTGTTAGTACTAACTCTCGCAGATGAGTGGCTTGACTTCTACGTCCCCATTATTCTCACCAAGCCGCCTATCTGAAACCCTATCAGGCGGCTACTTTGCCCTTCTCGGAACCCTTAGTGCTGATCCGAAAGGTCTGGTCATGATTGAGCGATGGCGCATGATCAACATGTTCTATCACTTGATTGAATTGACAGACCGCGATGATTTGGTCCAAACGCTCTTGTCCAACATGGATTTCAGTCTGTAGGTGGTGAGCTCGATCTCTGCTGTCGAGTAGCTGACAATATGAAGAGATAGTCATCTTCGTGTAATGCTCTCGAAGGCTCTTACCGGATGTCAAAAGGTACAGATGACGAGTCGTTCATAGAATGAAACTAACGAGCCTTCACAGGTAATTCGAATCTCGTCTACGAGATTATTGCGTAAGTACGCCATCCGGGGTGTCCAGAGCGAAGAGCAATCACAGCCCAATGTGAGCGGTGCGGAATGGGCTATTCGTCTTCTTATCACACAACTTTACGATCCTGAGGTAGAAGTCTGTGAGGTTGCTGTCAGGATACTTGAAGAAGCATGTAACCAAACACATCACCTTGAGTATGTCGTCAAATGTCGGCCTGCTCTGGACCATCTGGGTGAAATCGGCGCTCCACTCCTCCTTCGGTTAGCCGGTCTTTACTTTCTTTCTCCTGCCGGACTAATGTTCTTCTAGATTTCTGTCGACGTCAATAGGGTACCATTACTTGGACGGTCTCGACTATATCACGCAAGAAATGGACGACTGGTTTCTGGTAAGTGGACACGTCGCAGTTCGGATCAGCGATCAATACTCAAAGTCCACAGGGACGGAATGACAGCTACGCAACGCTCGTCGAGGCATCGTTGGCTCGTGCCTCTATGGACCTGTCAGATCGGTCCCGTCAAGATGTCGACCTGGAGCTAGAATCTCGAGCGACTGGAGTTGCTCCTCCCCACTTCTACAGGGAGCTGACACGCACGGCTGAAGGTTGCAAGCTGCTCGAAGAGTCCGGCCACTTTCTCGAATTCGTATCCACCATCCGCAACTTCTGGGCGGAGAAAGATGACCAAGAGATTGTCCTGAAGGTGAAAGGCTGCTTGTGGGCCGTAGGCAATGTCGGTTCCATGGAGCTAGGGGCCTCCTTTCTGGAAGAATCCGATGTCATTCAGTGGATTGTGAAGATGGCCGAGAGTTCCGAGGTAGTGACACTAAGGGGAACCGCAGTCTTCGTACTTGGCCTCATATCGCGAAGCCTACATGGTCTTGAGTTGTTGAACGAATTTGGTTGGGACTCCAAAACCACCATGTTGGGTCAATCTCTGGGCTTATGTATCCCCGGAAGTATACACAAACTCTTCTCGGTATGCTATACTCGCTTTCCTACAACTGCTGTGCTATCTGACCCTTTCTAAGACGGATCCATGGAAGCGTGCCATCAGTGCGCCCTCGGAACACCCGATAGACCTTGTATCGAACTCCACTGCGAGCGACAATGACCCGGTCAATGCGCGGATTCTCAGTTTGGTCGTAGACCTGGGGAACACAGTACTAACGAAGAAAGCCGCCAGTGATTTGCATGCGTACGTATGTCTGACTCTATTTTAAATTGACACTGATTGTCAGTAGCATCAAGGCCAAGAAGCCACATGGCTTCCAGCAACCTCAACTCTTCCATAAGGTCATGAATCTTCTCGAAAGGCACCACTACCGTCTCCCTGTTCGACGTTTTGTCATTGACCTCTTCGACAAGAGTTTGATGCGACGCGTCGTTCTCGAGGACGACTCAGAAAGTGACTCTGAGACCAATATAAACAATGCCCCGTCTTCTACCTCCAACACTCAGCACCCTCCACCTTGAATGCCTCCTTTCCTTTTGGCAGTCATTTATCAGGAGGACCAACGTCTAGAGCACAATTATAAATTGGGTTTGGACGAGGCGTCTGGCGCTTAAAATTAGACACACCTGGCGTTGTACTGCTGGCAGGGCTTCGTTAAGAGATATAGGCACGGGCGTCCGCACACTCTCAAGCTCTTAGATCATCGATCCCCTTATTCTGTGAGCGCAAATCATGCGGCAAGCAATGGGCTTCTTGGATACTGTTTGGCAGTGCCTCAATGAGACTTACATACAGCGCTTCTCCGATCTTCATTATGACTCGTCTCCTTGCTTGAATTCTAGCCATGTCCACAAGGCTAGGAATGGATAAGCTCACCGGGCACTGCCATAGCGGGATGTGGTCGTGCCCTCTCACTGGGGATAAGGCGATAATCACCCCTCAGCAAAGGAGACGGCTATTTCAATATATGGGTATATACAGTGGACCGAGCTGATGAGGCCAACTACTGGAAAACGGTTCAAGCCTCACACAATCAATAAGTTCTCTCTGCTTTATTACCCACCGGACAGGTGCTCATGAAGGCAGTGTCCCACCGAACATCCACCTCGAAGTTGCGAGGTCGAAGCTCTCGAGGTCTGAGAGCTCGACCTTCAATTATGGCTCAGTATGCGCGACCCACTATGCCGTTGAGCAGGGTTAGTTTTGAGGCAGTTCGGAGAGCCGGACGAACTATGTCTCCCTAACCCAAGACAGCATATGTAGCTTACCTTTCGAGCCAGCAGTTCGGGCAATGGCAGAAACGGTTCTTGACATACAATCTGCTTCCAACCACGAGTGTAGGGAGGTCTCCCTTCACCTATTCGCAGAGGCATTGGGCGGGGTAGTATCAGAAGTTCAGGGAGGTCATTTTGGACCTGAAGGACCCGACATGCACGCCCAGTTCGGCTTGCCAGCCATCGGAATCTCTTCTGCCTTTGCGGTTCTGGTTGAATCGAGCATCTCCTCGGGCTTTGAAGACAACGCTGACGATACAAACCGTCCGGCCAGGTCGTCTACGGCCCGAAGTTGCCGCAAGGCATCTCCAGGGAGCCATTCATTGTGGTCATGGTACGGAGTCTTCAACGACTGTACTTCTATATATACATCGTCGGCCTCTCGAACGGAACACCGGTCTTGAATCTCTATATTGCGCAATCATTGCTCGTGTACTCGGCGAATAAGTCATGGAAAACTGTGTTCCTTTTCCTATCCCAACGGTGGTGGGTTTGCTATGATTGCGCAATGGGATCTGGTTGTGCTGTTGAAAGCAGCTGCATACAGTATGACTTGTTTCGAGTAAGATACGATGGACAGTAGGACGAGGCTCTCGATGGAGACGACTGGGATACTGTATCAGAATTAGGCACTGTACGGTCAGCGAAGCTTCTGACCCGCGGAAGGACATTAGCCGTAGATCGGTCGTGCATCGGAGAAAGGTTGACACGAGCATGATGGAGAAACGGGGGCAGAATAGAAACACCCCACTCAAGGCCGTTCACGTTGTACAGAAGAGTGGCTGCATTTAGGTAAAGGTACGAGATACCTTACAGAAGACAGGCGGACGACTAAGGTACCTTAAGCGAGGAAAGTGTGGCTAGTGCTCTCAATTAAATTTACTAAATTTATATCAAACGATGACGCGTGCATCTGCGATCAACAACATCATTGACAACGCAGGCGCATCGTCAGTCATGTGACTGTCCAGTAACCACCTCATACAGCTCCTTTACCTTACCTTGCCTTACCTTTGGAATGCACTTTGGGCCTCAGGCTTCTTTGGTAACTCGGGTCATCACCTCTGTGTTAAGGTATTACCCATTACCACCGTACCGTGCCCCTTCGTACAGGTATCCTTCGATTAACGTACAGACAGTAGAACCTCAATTAATTCGAATCTTTAGCCGCCCTTTCTGTCAGCTTACCAATCGAGTCGTCTCTTCTCTCATCTCTACAGTAGTATCTCTATCTCAATCTACCTGGATTTAGTTCGGAGGCTATTCCGCGCGGTGCATATCATCTGGCGCATTTCTCGTCTTCTGTCGCACCCCAGCAATAGTGTTGTCGTCGTTGATATTTCCCACCCAGACTACCATTTTCCAACCGTCCAATAACACGCCACCATTTCCTGACATTTCCCGCCCTGTTGGCTGCGAGGCAGTAGAATATCCTTTCATAAGGACAGGCTTTCGGGCACCATCTCGGGGCCTACAATCCCGTCTGAGAAGTCCAACAATTGGCTCATTTATCTCGTTCCTTTAAGGTGTGACCCAGTCCCAGGTTACGGTCCTCTCTACAATAATACCGGACCTCTTCACTCCTCATTGTGATACGGAACACCAATCTCCCAGCTGGGGACTCAATCATCACATGGAGGCCAGAGAGCCGTCTTCGCCGCACGGTCGAACCTGATCGGGAGAGCCATTCTCAGGGACAACGACACGTCCCACATCGCGCAAACGGACGGTTGAAACGGGCGGCCTCACGGCTTCGCTTTGGACTTGACTGTCTTGATGGGCGAAAGTGTTCCTCCTGGCGAGAAGAGCGTGCTGTCGGTCCCTGGTTTGGACGCCTTCAGAGATGCGAGAGCGATAGTGCGACTGCTACAATGTTCACGATGTTCACTACCGTTGCGCATGCCGATGACCTTACCGTGCGGCAACTCGTTATGCCGAATATGCCTGCCGGAGATTCACAAAAGGGAGAACATATCTTACCCCATGACGCCCAGCCGGCAAGAGGGATTCACTTGCCCTTTTGACGACTGCGGCAACGAACATTCGCTGGGGGATTGCAGTCTCGATGTGACCTTGGCCAAGGTGATGGACGTAATAGGGACGGAGCTGTCTAGATACAAACCAATAACGAGTGATACTCCGACAATGCTACAAGAGAAATTGCGGTGGCGGAACATAGTGGACAGTTCCTCGGCGATGGACACATCGAGGTCGAGAGTGCTGTGTGGCGGCCGGCTCATGGCAACGTATACGATGGTGGAGATGGGAGAGTTGGCATACACCTCGGAAACTTTTTACCAGACAATGTCGCCGACTGGGGACGAATTTCAGCACTTGGACGTCGCAGTCCTAGAACACCTGAAAGAGGCGACGCGGAATGAATTGGATTGCCAGGTCTGCTACGCCTTGATTCTGGATCCTCTCACGACTCCATGTGGCCATACATTCTGCCGAAAATGTGTCGCGCGCATGCTTGATCACTCCAACTTATGTCCAATCTGCCGCCGCGTGCTATCAATCCCACCGGACGTGAGCAGATTACCCGGCAACAAGCGACTGGATCGACTGCTCAATGGATTATGTCCGGATCTGGTAGCGCAACGTGCCGAAGCGGCCGCACGGGAAGAGATTGGCATCCTCGGGGATCAGGATGTGGCACTCTTCGTCTGCACGCTTGCATATCCATCCATGCCAACATTTCTCCACGTCTTCGAACCCCGTTATCGCCTTTTGATTCGCCGCGCCATCGAAAATGGAAATCGCAAATTTGGCATCATGATGTACAATCGTGCAGGCACGCCGCAAGGGGACCTTGGACCGACACAGTTCATGTTGTATGGTACCCTCCTACACATCGTGAGCATGCAGTTGATGCCGGATGGACGAAGCTTGATCGAGAGTGTTGGCGTCTCCAGGTTTAAAGTCAAGAGTTGGAAGATGTTGGATGGTTACATCGTCGGTAATATAGACAGGGTAGATGACGTTTCGCTTGCAGAGGAAGAACGTCTGGAAGCACTGGAGACAAGTGCCGCACCGGCGCCACCAACGGATTTACATGGTCAATTGGATAGGCTGTCGACCAGGGAGCTACTTCAGATCGGCATCGCCTTTATCGCCAAGATGCGTGCTGCATCAGCGCCCTGGTTACACGAGCGTGTACTGGCTGCATATGGTAGCCCGCCTACGGATCCAGCACTCTTTCCTTATTGGTTTGCGAGCATCCTCCCCATCGCTGATGAGGAGAAATATAAACTGTTACCCAGCACGTCCGTACGAGAAAAGTTGAAGATTACGGCGCGGTGGGTGCGGCGGATCGAGGCCCAGAGATGGTAAGCCATACACCGCTCCTTTTTAGTCGGCCTAAGGCTTCGGTCCTGACAAGTGGCATAAGCGCATCACCGCTTGACGAAGATGACAATGATGAAGATGACGATGAAGAGAGCAATAACTGACGAAACGGTGCGGAACGAGCAGGTCTTCGAATAGTTCCTGTATAGTCCTGTGACTCTTAGTAAGCGTTATAGTAGCGATCCTGGCAGTTCTTTGGTGTCTTCGTCATCATTGAGAGTGGCAGAGGTGGAAGGAGTTTCTTGATTCGACAGGAGGTCGAATGGTGGAGCGAAGGCGTTCCGGCTGCATTGTGTGGGTGTTGGTTATCTTCTTATTTCCCCCCCGCCGTTGGGGCACTATTGTTGGCGTCGTCCGTCAACATTCATTCTCCCCTTTTCCGCTTCTTGTTCCCGCCTGTATGTCTACCACAGTCTCATCGTCACGAACTACACTCCTACAAGCGTTTTCTCTTACTCTTGTCTACCTGACCGTCCACACTTACCCTGGGTTGTTACATTTATACCCCTACATCAGAAGGCATTCTTGATGTTACGCTACCGTCTACACTATACTATATATAGCTCCTCTAGTCTCCGGTTGAGCAAGCCTCTGTGGCTGCCTCTCGGCCTGTATGGGGAGAGGTTTAGAAACTGACGTTCTGTTCACATTTACTATACTTGTTCTGGGTGCGGAGAGGTTCTTGCAGCTTAAAGAAGTTGAATCGTTGTCTCTTCTCTCTACCAAAAGGATTCGGCGGTATCCACTCACTTCGTCCAGGTCGAGACAATCACCTCCCATCCATTGCAACCTACCCGCGCAACGTGCGGACACCACGAAATCCCATGTCGTTGCTCGTCGCTCATAACACAAGGTTTACAGCAAGCAGCTAATCTTACCTGTAGGTGCGCACTTCACCACTTCTACCAAGCAAGCGACCAAATTGCCACCCTTACTGCAAAAACAGGTGCCCAACACCTTTTGGGGCACCCCAGCCCCAGATTCAAACCTCCAACTCCATCTCCCTCCCTCCTTCTGTACTCTCCTTAGCCTCTCTCTCCTACATCTTCAACCTACTCTTCCTCTGCGCCTCTTCACCCTCTCCTCCTCCCCTGAACTCCCCCCTCCTCCAACCCCAACCCCACCATCAATACCTCTCTTTAACCTACCCACAGAACCTAAACGTATGCATTGGACCCACTTCCGATCCCAACCTACCACCCACGCACCAGTGAAATCCCTCGTGTTCCAGCTCCAGCTCCAGCACCAGCACAGCTCCGATCCCCCTTCCTTCATCACGCACGCCTTGTGCCGCCTTTTCTCACTTCCTCTTGTTTACGTCATGTCGGTGCCGTTGTCTTCCTTTCGTCCTCTCCTCTCCTTTCCTTGCAGTCCTCCCTTCTTTACCCTTCCATTCCATGTCGTTGCGTTCATTCTATTCTGAGTCCCTCCGGGTGGATCAATCTATCCCGTTATGACGTGCGACGGCCAGGTAGGGGTGCGTACTGGTACGGAGGGCTCCACTCCAGTTAGCGGAAATGGAAGGCGAGAGGCAGGAATTTCATGTTGGCAACGGCGACGGCGGCGGCGACTGCGATGGGAAGCGGGAGGGTTGTGGTGGCATGAGCTGGGAAAGTGAGTTTATGCCTTGACAAAGTTTCGCAGTAAGTGCAGTGAATACACGACGACTCCACTCTCCTAAAACCGACCGAACCACGTCAGCTCTTCATTCCTACAAAACTGCATCTTCGCTTTCACTCGCATCAATCAACTAAACAACAGCAAACAGCGCAAGGTGAAAGATATGGCTGTATGATTCAACAAGCTACCACAGTAGAAGACTGTTCTTGCTAACCTAGGTGGCAACAGGTTGAAGCAGGGACGTTCCGACCGAGATTGCACCCATCTGGTGGAGGAGAACATTGGCTCGGGAGACGAAGACGACGGGAAAGAGATTGACGACGCCGACATGGAGGATGCTGTCGCTAGAGACAAGGGGTAAGACATCGACCCGCCGCAATGATATGGAGGATCGATGATAATGAGACGTGGTATCTTTTTGCCCTTCTGTACTTTCGTGAGTGACAATTACATCATGTTGTCTCATGTTCCTGAACCCTAAGTAACTCTAGGCGAAATCACTCACACTATGGAGAGTCCGACAATCTTCCTAATTCTATTCTTCACGCCGAGTTCACTCGAGAGGCTCCACGGTTCCAGTTGTACTCTGTTCAGCTCGGCACATCGAATTATACTCACCTCTGCTCAACGCACCGTGTTCTCGGGAGGACTCCAGTATTCAGGTGAGTTCTCCCAGAGAGCTTCGCCTGAACCTCAGACTCAGTTTCAATAGCTGACGTTATGGTGGCGTCACGATAGTAATGGACCGACGAACACGGCGGCAACAGTTCTGGGAGCGGACTTGTAAGCAACTCTTGAAAACCAAGGCGATACCTGAGACTGATTCATCACACAGGCCGTAATAGGTACCATCGCCCACAGCCCCCAGCTCGTAACCGGTCACTATCTCCACCTTATCGCCGTCGTCGAACCCGATCTCCATCTCTACCACGTCAGCGTCGCCAGTCAAGAAAACCATCTCCGCACACAAACAGTCGTCGATTTGAAGCGCGGTCCCCGCCGAGTCGACGTCGGGGGACCCCAAGATCACCCGAACCCGAGCTTTGGCGCCAGGGATCACTTGAAGCTGAGGCTCTACCAGAAATAACTCCACTAACCCACGAGCCACGAAATGACTCGGGGCAGTCAACTTGGGGCAGTCACTTTTAACCTATTTTGGTTAGCATTTCCTAGCTGCATTGGAGGCATTCACTTGTAAGATAGAGCATTCACACCTTGCTGTGACGCTCGCTGTCATCTTCACTGTTATCCTCGCTGTCCTCCTCACTTGCTTTCACCCTCACTGTCACTCTTGCTTGAGGTCACCCTTGTCGTCACTCTCACCATTGTCTCCACTGTCATCCTTGCTGTCACTACCTCATTATCTCATCCATTTTATTGTCTCTGTGACGGTGACAGCAAGAGTGACAGTGAGAATGTCTTCACAGCTAGCAAGGAGCCCCTACTAGCAGACCCAAGTTGACTGCCTCAAGTAATTCCGCACGAGCCAGAAGCATCCGAATGTCCATATTCAGATTGGGCCACGTTATTTCTCTGGATTCTTGATAAGGAGGGATTGGAGCTCTCAGAACGTGTCAAGTGCTGGCAACAAATCGCCATTAGCGAAGATCATGTACTAAAATGCTGGACGCTCAGCGTTAAAAGTTCTATCATGAAGATTGCTGCGACTCTGCCTAACAGGGAAGAAACACTCTCATCAAATCACCCTTAATAAGATGAAGTTGGTGCTTGGCCTGGTAAAGTGGCATAATGGCTTTACAGACAAAGAGATCAAGGCGGTAGCAGAAGAGAGTAAGTGAACTCACTTTGACTTGACCAATCATCATAGATTGACCCGTGACAACAGACATGCATTTATCCCATCGGTGCCCAGGAAACACATTTTGTTGCAAGAGCGGCGCACTTGTGGGAGGTGATGCTCTAGACAGTCACTTCGTGGTCGAGTCAGCAAGTCGCAATAAGGCCCGATATTCCCATCACAGAGGTTCAACGCGATGCGATTGTACCATACCATGTCTGACGAACCCGGGATTCGACTGGGACCCTGTCGCTCGATGTTGAAAGCAACCTACCACTCTGTCACTATCGGCCCTTCCCAACCAGCACTGATAGCTGCATTTGAGCCTACTGCCTCCGAGCCTACCCCTTCGCTATTTACGTGCGACCCAATGGTTACCTCCGAGCCTACCTCTTTGCTGTCAGCGTCTGATCCAACAGTCAGTGATGCTGTTCATCAAGATCGGCGTCTTCGAAATGCCTCCCCTTCACTATCAATATCTCATCCGCAAGCAGCACCGATAGCTCCGTCCGAGCCTACTGCGTCCGAGCCTACCCCTTCGCTGACAGCGTCTGGTCCAGAAGTCACTGACTCTACTCACCAAGATCGACGTCCTCAATCTGCCTCCCCTTCGCTATCAATGTCGGTTCCAAAAGTCACCACCATGATTAAATGGCTTCCCCGAACGACTCGGGCAACATGGGGCATTCAACTTTAACCTATTTTGGTTAGCATTTCGTGGTTGCGTTGGAGGCATACACTCTAATCAGACAGACGTGGCTGCTAGTAGGGATTTCTTGCTAGCTGTGAAGACACCTTTACTGTTGCCCTTGCTGTTGCCCTTGCAGTTGCCATCACTGTCACCCTTTGTTTCATTCTCACTGTTGCCCTTACAGAGACAATGAGGTGATGACAGACAGTAAGGGTGTCAGTGATGGTGAGGGTGACAGAAAGGGCGACAACGAGGTTGACAGCAAGAGCAACAATGAGGTTGATAGTAATGGCGACAGTGAGGGTTGTCGGTGAGGGCGAGTGCGACAGGAAGGGCGACAGTGAGGGTGACAACAGTAGTAAGGGACCCCTATTAGCAGTCACGTCCATCTGACTAGAGTGAACGTCTCCAATGCAGCCATGGAATGCTAACCAAGATAGGTTAAAGTTGACTGCCCCATGTTGACTGCCCTGAGTCGTTTCGATGGCTTTCGGTGCATGAGTCAACAGATTGGATTCTAAACGAGGATCTGAACAAGAACATAATCAGTAACCAAATAAGAAACATGAAAGCAAGTCGTGCCGCCATGCAGCGAGGCACCATCGACGAGTCGTGCGTGTCCTTGTGGTCGCTAGGCAGAACGGATGATCCAATCGGAGTGTTAAACCAGGTGCTCGGGTTTATGGCGTGGACACAGATCGAAGATCACCTCCACTTGATAGCACGGAGAACGGCAACAGTGGTAAGTTTATATAATACAACAAGTGACACTTACCTTGCTGACACGCACGTTATTGAAGACGCTCAACACGATGGTGACTGCAACTTCGAAAGAGCGAAGGGAATGTCAGAGGAGGACTAAAGTTTCCAGGACATTGGTGGAATGTCTTCAGGGATTGAGCATACCAACGATGTCATTTGCTCTGGTATAAATACCTGATGCATCCGTTCACAGCGAAATGGAGTGCAATTGACTTTGGGGCAAAAATTGCCCCACACTACAAGGCGTGTTACCGGAAGAAAGAGCAGTGGAATACCCTTGCTGTTGTTGAAAAAATCGACGTCTTTGATTGGGAAGAGTTCCTCCGAACCAATGTTGTTGGCGGACCATTTGCTCTGGTACAAATGCCTGATGCATCCGTTCACACAGCGATGGGGCAAAAATTGCACAACGCTACAAGGCGTTTTACCAGAAGACCCAAGAGCAGTGGAATAGGAATACCCTTGCTGTTGTTGAAAAAATCACCGTCTTTGATTGGGAAGAGTTTCTCCGAACCAATGTTGTTGCTGAATCATCAATCATGTCAGAGAACTTCCTGTCAGAGCACCGGATTTCTTGACGTCGTCAATGACCGACTTCAATGCTTCTTCTTCAGACTAGAACCATATAGCTTTGTACTCAGTTGCGAAAATGTATTGCTTGGTCTATCTATGAAGGTACTTACAGTAACGTCCAAAGTAAACATACAACACAGCAAAGACAGCCCGCAAGCCCCCCGGGATTCCCGACCAACATACCCCTGTCCCCGTCATTATTGTGTCGTATTGTTTCGTGTCGCATCGCATCCCGCCTCCCGCATCCCGCACCACGTGGGCTCGCTTGTGTTGTATTGTGTTGCCTCAGTTGCCTTACCCTGCCTTACAAAGTACCTTACCTTACCTGCTTTCCCTTACTTTACCTTGCCTTGCCTTACCTTACCTTGCGGTCGCCTAAGCCGAGGGCCCGAGCGGTTGGGGGGGCTTGGTGAGGCGCTGACGAGAGCGGCCCCCCTCGGCCCCGGCCCCCAATTTGGGGTCCATGCACACAGGGTTGAGAGTTGGGCGGTGTGAGACGGATGTACGGATACAGGTAAATTACAGTACTTGTAGGTGTGAGGTGTGAGTCAGCTGGGTTGGGGTTGAGGTTGCGTGCGTGGTGGTGTACGTTACTGTACGGAGTACTTTGTACGTATCGGGGGGAGGTATTGTAGGAGGGGTGGTTTGATGGAGGATTATTTGGGAATGGATGGGATGGGATGGGATGGGACGTCTGATGGTGATGGTTTGCAGTGGCTGGAGTGTTTGTAAAGAATAACATGTGTAAAGGATTAGGAGGGAATGTGGTGTGGATCACACCGTCGAGTTCGGGTTTACGAGTAATGGCGTGGTATGTTGATCTGGCGTGTCACGAGAATTCTCGGCAACGAGGGGTGAATGGGTGTGATGATGAAGAGATTTTGATTTCGTCTCGACTTCGACCTCTTTAATAGAGGGAAGGAGGAATATGCTACCTAGGTCTTGAAAACCTAACCCCAATCGCCGAACAATGTTCTCGATTCTTTGAGTGGAATGTGAAATCCATCGACCCTCTGACTCGGTCCAGTCGTCCGTCGACAAAGGAAATAGGTATAAAGAAATGGGGATAAAGCGCCGTTCCTTTTCCGGTAATCCCGCCAGCGACCGCTTGCCTATCCCAATGCGCTCATTGATATCATACAGAAGAAGAGACTCGCCATGCTTGGTATCGTATCGCATCGTATCGTATCAAATGGTAGGAACAGAACGTCACAAACAAGACGTGAGACGAAAAGTCTTTAATAAGCATTTATCATCGCGGCCGGCTGTGGTGATGGCGTTTGTCTCCGGGGAAGGTAAAAGCCCTCCTCAAAGAACGACGCTTGTTCCGAACTCGACAACGATGCCGTTGTTGACGACGCTTGCTTCTGGTAGAACGATGTAGTGGCGATGGCTTGTCTCTGCTTTTCCGAAAACGCATCGAGCGGAACGTTGGGTTGAGGCGGTGACGGTGGCATTGAGTCGTCGTCCGAGTCCGAGTCGGATTCGTGTGAAAGCTCGGGTGGATGTGCTGACGATGTGCGGGTGAGGGTGAGCTCGGAGTAGTTTTCAATGCCGTCGTCTGAGTAATCGTCGTCCGACTCATCCGAGTCCATTTCGACGGTGGTGACGTAGGCTGGTGGTGACGGTGCCCTTCGAGACGGTGATGGAGCCGGGACAGCAATGTCCATCTCGTCCTCGTCGTACTCGCTGTCGCTATCGCTGTCGCTGTCCGAGGAATCCATCCTCATCTCCTCGGCCGTCTCCTCGGCGATGCTGTCGGCCCAGACGATGTGTCTCGGCTCGGCCGAGGCCTTGGCTGCACCCTTGACGGTTTGGTTGAACCAGGACTCCTGTTCCCGTTCGGCGTCGGCGAGTTCGAGCATCAACGAGTCGAGGAGGTTGGCGTGGCCGACGAGCAATCGCAGGTCATGATCGGCCCGGGACGCCTCGGTGGAGAGCTTGCCCCGGGCACTTTGGGCGAGGTAATAAGCTTGGGTGATGCTCATCCTCTGTCTCTTTGGTGGTGGTAGCGGTGAGGTGGGCCGTGTTATGGTAGGATATATCGAATGTGTTGGGAAATACAAAGAGGTTTGGTTTCGAAGATGTGAAGGCATCTTGGAAATATCAAGCAATTGGATTTATGTATGCTGTCGAATGAGTCAGTGCCTGATTTTGATGGAGCTTAAAAGGACCTTAGGCAGCTGGAATCGACTCACCAATCAGAACGGAGTAGCGGAAGTGTCTAGTGGTAATGCAAGTGTATCCCGGTACATGTACGTAGGTATTGATGATGATGTCGATTACTTTGTACTTTGACTTGATCGGAGATGCTTCTTCGACCTTGTACTGTAGATGTGGATGTAGAAGTAGATGTGAGAGAAGACTTTCTTTGATGAATGTGAATAAAGACAGGATCTGACAGGATCTGGGGGAAGTGTGGATGACTTTATCTTCTTCGATTGGGCTGAGGACAGCATACCATCCTCAGCCCTTTGTTCTCTTTTGTCTCCGCTTATCTGACCGCCGGTGGACGCCGAAAGGACCGACTTGGCTTATTAAGTGAACAGTTCCATTGCATTTCCAATGATTGTTTACGGATCTCATCCTTACACCGCTTACGAAGCTACAGTACCTCTCCTCACCTCTCGGAGTGCATAATTTACAAATCCCCGTCGGAACACAGGCAACCGAACTTCGAAAGAGAGTTCAAAGCGGTGACTCTACAACGTCGGCATTATTAACTAAGGTGATTATTCATACCTGCCTACCTTGTGCTTCTTCAGTACCAACATCAATCAGCATCATCTTCGATGGATAACTGACTGACTTGATCACCTTCTTCATGGTTTGGGCTTGCTGTAGGCTTGCTTGGTATGCTTGGCTGCTGGCTGGTAATCTCTCCACTTTTAGTCATCGTCGGCTTCTCCGTACGAAGAAACGAATCAGCCCTACTGTACGGTATGCGGTTGTATAGTACCTGGATCTGACTCTTAATCTGATTGCGACGCAGCGCTGCAACGACAGCCAGCCAGCCTCGATGCTGACAGGGCTTTGTTTCCTTACCGACAATATTAATTACCAACTACCTACCCTAGCCCCCAACTTTCAGGCAGCCTTTCGCCGTTTGCATGATTGTGACGCGAACCAAGGCAACGCAACGCGAAGCAACGCAACCTACAAGGCCGAATGCAATGTAATACGCATGGCCCGCAAAGCACAACAACAGAATCCAATCCAGGTTTTATTGCATATCTGCCATCCGATTGATTATACAATTTATCGTTGTGATCATTACTCACTCTTCCATTCCAATCTCGTTCGGATAGAAGAACCATCCATGAGCCCAGGTCCCTAGCTGGTAACGATTAAATGGTTTATCATCATCTTCAGAAACCCGACCTTACCTCCATCACGATTCACGAACGAAACGGCCGCGACGAATAAACGCCGACGGATCCGAGCATTAGGGTTTCCCGTTTCCGGCCGGATGACTCAACTTCCGTCCTCTCTCTAACCTAAATTTCAGGAGCAACTACCTCGGCCTTGACGTTGTCTTATCTTAGCTCCGTATACTCCGGCCCTAAGATACAGTACGAAAGCTGTTTACTAAATTCTGGAGCACACCAAGAACATATTATGCTACTCCTATAGTGTCGCCTACATTGGTGGGGTGCCCCAGAATTTAGTAAACAGCCTTCGTACCTAGGTACCTACACTTACCCTTTCCTCATCTTATCTTATCTTATCTTATCTTACTTACCTCAACTGCGTTCCGCTCAACCAGGAGCATAAAGAGCTCCTCCAAGTCGAGGAAAGGCTTGCTGTCTGGCGTCAAGCTCGGGCATATCTTGAGAGCTCTTCCAACCGCAACCACCTGCCACCTAGAAGGATCCCGCGCCTGCTTCAGTTGTTGACACTATTGACACAGCATCGCACTCTTAATTTCCTGTAGGATGATTACCAAGCCTGCGACTGCTATCCAATTCTATCTTCACATGTATGCCGCATGTACAAGTACTTTCCTCCACTTTGGCACAGCATGTTTGACCGCTTTCGCGCAGTCATAGTCATCCTATCGTTCCATTGCATTGGCATTCAACTGTACTTCAATCCCCATAACGACGCGGTGAGCCCTTTAGAGAACCATTACCCTACCCTGGCTGTCGGGCCGCTTTTCAAAACTAGCTCTCCAGTCATTCCTACATGCGGAGTGCCCTGCGCCGGCTTTAGACTCAATTGATAACAAAACACCCACGTTAGGAACCATTGCGGCGTAACTTCTCCCATTCTATCTCAACGGAAGAGGAGGTGAGCCGCGGGTGGAGGAAGACCAATGCCGTCGACGTCTCTCGCGTGCTTGCATCACAGTCAGCGCGGCGCATCAACTTCTCCACTGACTCATCGTACTTTTCGCTCCAGCTGGCGGCATTGATAACATGTCTGGTTCCAATAGCTCGCCGCACATTGTGCTCTGCTTCGGAGTCGAAATGCAACTGATTCGCGGAACCGGAGGGGATCGTGGACGGAGCTCCCTTCATCACCAAGTGGCCTTGCGAAATGTGAAAAGGGTCTCGGCTGAGGATGGTCCTCGGTACTCCGACGTCAGAAACTCTAAGGTGGAGACGAACAACCATACCATCTGCGACGGACTGCTTGTTGACCGCGCTCTGGTGCAAAGGATATCAGACTCACGCCTGCAGCGAACCCGACTACCTGGTCACAGACTACCCGCCAATTACTTCTGGTAACAGGTGTCGTACAAATCGGGTGTGTTTTTGTCAGCTATGCGCCCTCCAGGGTGGGCTCTTGAGGCTCTTGACAAAGCGAAGGAAAACATTTCCTGGTTTTCCGCAAGGTAAAAAGAGGGTATGTCGATTAGGGATCTCAGTGTTGACAAAGCGAAGGAAAACATTTCCTGGCTTTCCGCGAGGTAAAAAGAGGGTATGTCGATTAGGGATCTCAGTGTTGACAAAGCGAAGGAAAACATTTCCTGGCTTTCCGCGAGGTAAAAAGAGGGTATGGCAATTAGGGATCTCAGTGTTGTTTGGCCAACGACAAGAACGACGCCGAATACTGTGCCCTCAACGCTTTGGTGAATCTGAAGCGAGTTTTGCGGGTGTCTATATCAGTCTCTTGAACTCGAAGCGGTTTTCGAGTACCGACGGAAGCAGCAATGCTTCCAAGACGCCGAGGCGTCGCTGATGTTGGGAGTTTTGGTCCACTGCAGGCAGGGCTGGTTAGACTTTCGTTGCGCGCACGTCTGTACGGTGCACGGCGAACGGTAGGTGTCTCTTGGGCCTGTTGGTGGATTTGCGCCGAGAGTTAGGGTTCGGTGGCTTTTGCCGAGACTGTAACAGGGAGTTCGTAGTTGGTCCATGCTGTAGAGTTTTGGACGGATGAGAGTCGCTCGGCGTACTTGGGAAGAAATGTGGTAATGTTGTGGTTAGGCTGAGCGAGCCATAGAGATTTTCCGGCTACATAATGACACGGCGGAGGTCAAAAATGAGGCCTTTCTTGACGGCTCTATTGAGTGCCTAGCACCACATATAAAATCACAGTTTCCCGCAAGCCAGCACAGAGAGCCGTGAGTCCCAGGTCCCACCATAAGCAAACGCCTGCAAGTAAGATGTTACAACCTCTTTCCCAATTCGATATCGTCCTCCTCCTCCCAATCGCTCCCCCCTCCCAGCTTCCTCCCCACGAAAATACCCGCCGCAGTCAACGCCGAGGCCGTCAGAAACCAGCCCTCGAACCACCGATCCACCCACCCCATCTCGACCACCTCGCCCGCACCCAACGCCGAGCTGATGACGCTGCCCACCTCCCTGGGCATCATGCCCCGCAGCAGCAGCGCCGAGCTGATGACATACATGCCGCAGACTTGCGCGACCAGAAGGGCGAGATTCGCCTGCGCGGTGTAGAGGAGCGACGGCGTGAAGCGGGCGAAGAAGTGGAAGGTCTGAAGGACGCTGGAGAAAGAAGCGAGGAGGATGATTCCGGATAAGAGGAAGGAGATCTGTCGGGACCAGGATACCTGATCGAGGCTGGGGTCCCAGTGCTTGGCGAGGAGGGCGAGGACGTTGTTGACGGGGTCGCTGCCGGAGAAGGTGGATGAGGCGGACCACCAGCGGCGGATGGTGGTGACGGATGTGGCCAGGATGCGGTAGAGGCAGTAGAAGGAGAAGAGGTAGGATGTGAGGATCAGGACTCGGCCGACGGCTGTGCCGGCACGGTGTTGTTGGTGCCGACGAGTTTGGAGAAGAGTGAGCGAGGCGTGGAGGGAACGAGCCATGGTTTCGAGGCCGGAGATCTCGAAGAGGAGACTCTTCCGCTCCTGCGAGTCCGCATTGCCGCGAATAGAACCGATGGCTTTCTTCAGGAAGCCCTCGGAAGGCGCGTCGGACATTTTGCGCTCAAGAGCACGCAGGCGCGAGCGTTTCGTGAGAAGCATGTCGTTTGTGGCATCGAGCCCTGTTTGCTTGCGCGCGATGTCGGTCTCGGTGACTTGCTTCGGTTTGGAGCCGAAGTTCTGCCACAGGGAGCTGACGGAAGCGAAGCCCGAGAGGAGAGCCATGAGGGATATCCCGATGACACCGATCCGCTCGAGGCATGCTTCGATCAGACTCTGCAGCCTCCCAGTCGCGTTGTGGTGTGCTTGAATCCCCAAAATGCCTTGCCCGATCCACCAGAACCCGAATATCCATATTGAGAATCCGGCAATCTGCAAAGCCCAGGCAAGCCTCAAGCGGCCTTTCCCACCGCCACTGAACTTCCAACCTGCCGAGGAGATGAAGGAGTGCAATTCCAGGAACGGAATCGCGATTACGAGTAGAACCAGCAGGGTCGAGACCGTGACTTGAAGTGCGACGCTGCGAGCCGCCGGGTCGAGGGTATTAGAGATTTCGCAGAGGATCAATTCCGCCAGTACAGCCGACAGAGCAATAGTAGTCGAAAAGGTTACGGCGGATACGCTCTGAGCACTGTAAGCCGATGGAGATCGAAAGCGGAAACTCGACAGTGACAGTTGGTGTTCAGGCCGACTTTTGAGGGACGCAGCACTGGACAAAAGTGGAAACAGGCGTTCGAGGACGATCCCGCTGACAAGCAGGAACGTAAAGACGAAAGGGAGCGATGAGATGAGCATTGCGGTGGTTGTATGGCTGTTGAGTCCTCTCCTCAGGTGCGATGCAGTGCAATCATCACAGTCCTCCAGCTTGAGCGCCATGACGACTGTATGGTAAAAAAGATGGAGGGCCCTCACTCCTTGTGATAGACGTTTTCGACAACGATGGTGTTTGGACAGTACCCATTCGGTATAAATGTGATCCCGTCATTGATGGGCGAGAAGGTTACACATTAATCTATCAGCAGAAGTTGTCCCATCTCCCAGCGGAAGCCTGCTGTTTTGATATGATATCAAGCAATCCACTAACCAATTACTCTGTAACTTAGTCTAGGTGTTTGTACCTTAAAAGCAACGCTAGAAATCTACACCGCCTGCGGGGAGCTATCAAGCTTCCGGCAGAAAGATAAGCCCTGCCCCTGCACTTGGAGTACAAAGTAATGTCAAAACATCATGCCTTGTTCCGTTACCTTAGTGGTTCAAAGCCCTACAGAGGTTTCAGGAACATGCAGAGTTTGCTAGAATAAACAGTTTATTACAGATAAAGTTTTTTCTTTTGTCAATTGAAGGCCTTCTTATAGGATTACATTTTCATAAAGTAGCTAAACACTTATGATTACATGTTCATTTCATTAGTCACTTCTTCTATGTTTGACAGAGTATAAGCTTAAATGTATATTGATATTTATTTATTTATTAAGTTATTTGTTTCTATTTAAAATGATGAAAGAAAAACATCTTATTGTTATTGTTATTTTATGAATGCTAAAAAGAGCTCTTTAAGAAATAAAGTGAATTTAATATATAATGAGAAGTTATTCACATCAAATCATTATAAATTCACAGATAAAACAATTAAAAATAACTTTTACAATCATTTTAAAGTTAAATCTTTATGTTAAAAATAACTTCATCATTAATTTAGATGTTCTCATCATACAAAATAACTACAATGTTATATAATCTCACATTTTTAAAAGTTACAAAACTTAAGAAGTCAGCAAATTATTTATTATAAAGAATGTTGATTAAATACAGTCTGATGAGTGCTGAATTATAAGATTTAATAGTAAAAAGTGATGTTGAACTCTCATTAAAGTTAGATGTTTTAAGTTAGTCAGTAATGACTGAAGAATCTATATCTAAAATAACAATAACTACATTAATAATCTTAACTGACATTACTTAAGCTAACTGAATCATACAGAACAATAAAATTACAGTTATTATTATTTTTACTGTTAGCTTAAAGATCACTGTTGTTATAGATGACATAAAAACAGCAAAAAAGATGTAAAATCATCTTGTATATCTTTATTTATTTTATAGATTTAATCTTAAATACATTTTATTTAATAATTTATATGTCTGTCAACTCAATCAATACTTCTTTATCAATGCTTATGCTCTGAAATATAAAACACTTTTATAAGAAATTGTAATCTTTAATCTCATTATTGATGAAATTTTAAAGATTATTACTTTTTTATTAAATCTAGAATTCTTCTACTCTCAATAAGTAATAATGAAACACTTCAGAGCTCATAATGTAATCTTAATTCTTAATGATTTGATTATTAAATTAATTGATGAAGAATGTCTTAAAGAAAGAAATAAGAAGCTTGCTTTAATGAGTAAAAAGAGAAATTATAAAGACAAAAAGAAGAAGAATAAGAAGAGAAATGTTGATAAGAATAAGAATAAAAATGAGATGTACATTTATTGTAAGAAAGCAGTTCACTTTAAGAATAATTATTGAAAGTTATACTCAGAAAAGATGTTTAAAGAGATAAAGAAGAAGTAAGAGATTAAAAAGAAGAAAGAAAAAGAGAAGAAGAAATTCTTAAGTTTTGAAGATAAACAGTATAATGAGAACTTAATAATCTTAACTGTAGTAGAGAATTATAGTCTTGTAATTAATAAGATATCATAAATAGCTGACTTCAACACAATATAATATATATGCTGTGATCTCTCTGCATTTAGCTTAATCAAAATGTTTAACAATGAACTCTCTATAAGAAAAGTGTTTAAAGTGATACACACTTAAGAGATAAAAATGATCAATTTATAGCTAAAGAACAGTGATGAAAAGATTTAAAATATTACATTAATAAACATTTATTTTATATTTAATATAGAGCTCAATCTCTTCTCAATTGAAACAGTCAAAAAGAAAGAGATATTGATTAAAATTAAGAATGAATTACTACATTTAAAGAATAAAATAAAGAATATACTTAATTATACAGTACATAAAGATAAGTTATATTATCTTTAAACTTTAATGATGAGAAATTCTGTGAACAAGAATAAGATCATGTCAGTTATTAAAGATAATAAGATCTTAAGAATTACTTAACATTAATGTTTTAATTATATAGAGAATTTAAGTCTTAATAATGTGTCAAAGAATCTCAGAATAGTGAGACTTAACTTATAAGAATTTATAAAAACATTATTACATTTGTGTGATGTCTGCATGAGAACAAATTAAAAGAAGAAGATCTTAAGAAAATCACAAAATTAAGTTATAAAGATAACTAAACTGATTTACATTGACATTGTTGACTTTATTATACTGAAAGTATATAATGAGTTCTTGTAGTATATAGTCTTCACAGATAATCTTATCTGCTGATGATACATTTATAATATGAAAATGAAAAGTTAAGTAAAAGATAAAATTGAACAGTTTCTTAACATGCTTTTTATTTAGATGAATTTACAAATTGTATAAATACAACTTGATAATGAAAAGAAATTTGAAGATAAGCTCATCATTAAATGATTATAAAGTTTAGAAATTATCTATGAAACAACAGTTTCTTATGAATTGAAGCAGAACAGAGTGACAGAAAAAAATAATGAATTTTTGACAGCAAATGTTAGAATTATGATTCTGAATAGTAAAGTCTCTGAAACTTTATGATTAAAGACTGTCAAAACAGCATGCTATCTTCTTAATTAACTTTCAACATCAGCTCTTAAGAACAATAAAGTCTCAATTTAGCTACTGTTTAAATCTCTTAATAAGAATAAATCAGTGAATCTCATCAATCTTAAACATCTTCAGTGTTTTAAATGCATAACATATATGCATATTTTAAAGAAGATTTAAATAACAGAAGCTAAATTTGAATCTTGAAGCAATAAGAAATTTTTTATTAAATATAAAGAAAGAAATCAATATAGAGTATGACTTTCTGAAAAGAAAAAGACAGACTGAGTAATTAAAACAAGAAATGTATAGTTTGATAAAGATTCATCAATCTATAATGTTAAAGTTGCAGTCTCAATTTTTAGAGTCACTCAATCTCACATTGTTAATGCAAAACAAGAAGATGTACAGTTATCTTTCTTGTTTTCTTTTTAACTCTCATCATTGTCATCATCTTTAAAGTATATATCATCATACTTTTTCATATCAATATTGTCAAATCAGTTAGAAGAAATGAAGAAAGAGAAAGAAGATATTATAAATATTTCTTTTATAATTGACAGATCAGTATCAGCTAAGTCTTGATGCTCTAAAAGAGAAAGACAATTCTTTATAAAGCTAAAGCTTAAAGCAATTATGATCTACTTAGTCATGTTTAATGTGATTGTTGATGTCATAAAAAAGAAAGAAAACTTTAAAGATGAATCTTAGATATTTAAATAGATAATTAAAAGTTATGAATTGAAAGACTGAAAGAAAGCAATGAATAGTAAGTATAATTCATTAATAATTAACTTTACATGAACTCTAAAGACATTATTACTTAATTGATGAGCTTTAAGAGATAAATGAATCTACTATTACAAAAAAGAATCTGATGACTCAATTCTACATGTTACGGCCATACCCAGTAAAGGTTATGTAGTAACTAGATATACGCGGGTACAGCGTATTCACGGGTATAAGGTCGCCCGGCTCGATATGCTCGCGGCGACCTCAGCGAGGCGATAGACCTCTGG
>JAABUY010000260.1_pt1 | contig 101190 bp, 108 predicted proteins | sample 5560271 | NCBI WGS metagenome assembly JAABUY01 (sample SAMN10711886, study PRJNA513374) | rock metagenome | isolation source: Antarctica rocks | place: Antarctica: Victoria Land, University Valley | reverse complement strand
CCACCCCCCCCCCTATCTTGCTCCTATTTTGCCTGTATCAGTGCGCCATAATGATAACTTCGTAAAGGCGTCCATCTCTGGAACTTCAGGTCCAACTTTTGCCCACTAGCAACCAACCCTAACCCTGTACGAGCCCTCAATATCTCGGTCAACCCTCTCCTCTTTCAAAATGCCCACATCACGGGACCTGAGCGACTGCCTCGCCTACCTCCTCGCCGGCTTCAACGCGTTCTGCATCCAAGCCCATCTCACCGCGCGGCTCACCCCGGCCTTCTCCAAGAATCTCAGGACGCAGCTCCCGCACCACAACAAGGCCATCTTCTGGTGGCTGGGCGTCTCGGATGCCACCCTCCGCTACATCTTTGTCTCGTTGAACGCCGGACTGGGATTGCTCCTGGCTCTTCCGGGTTGGAGGAGCGCTGGGTTAAAGGTGGCGCTGGCGTTGTTGTTCGTGGGGTTTATTTCGGACATGAAGCTCAAGTCGGGGTGGTTGTTGCATTTTGTCTCGCATGTGGTGTTGTTGAGCATAACGATCGCTGCGATATACGTGCGGTGATGGGGCAAATGCAAGATCGGGAGTAGTGGTAGTCGGGAACTGCATCTATGTTCTTCATATATGAAATATATCTTCTTCTATATACATGAAATATATCTTCTATGAAGCAGCCAATACCCTCGTTTAACTTTCTAATCTCCTCCCTTAACGCCTCCATCACTTCTCCATACGACGGCTGCCCCGCCACCCCCTCTTGCGCCAGCACAAATCGCAGCAGCTGCGGCAACAGCGCCTTATTCTCCTCCTCCACACCACTGCCCGACTCGCCCGCCGCCGTAGAACCAGAACTACACGGATACCCCAGTAGCACGCCAATCTTGTTAATCAGCCTCGCCACCACCTGGATCAGTATCAACAGGTTCAGGTCCGAATCCTGCGAGATCGAAACGCCCCCGATCTGGCAGCTCGAGAGCACAAGAAGGGCCCGTTGGTGGTGGCCCCTGGAGGAGAGGGCGGCCCGGATGCCCGCAAAGATGTGTCGGCAGAGGCGGATCAGGTGGATGTGGCATGAGATAATCATGAGACTGGTGGGTAGGTCGACACCGGGGACGTTAGTTCGGGTCTGTTGTGCGCTAGTGCCGGCCCCCCCGAACGAAAAGAGACTTGGCACGCAGGAGCGTGAGGGTGGCGTGATGAACCTCGAAGTAGTATGTTGTTGTCTTGGGGGCCGGTTGACCTGCTGGCTCATGGTTGCGGCACGGTTTGCAGATTCGCTGCTGAAACCGCCCCTGCTCGCGGTGCCTATGATCTCGAGAAGGAGGCCGTGAAAGGTTTGGAGTCCTTGGGTCGTGGAGTCCACGGCAAAAGATAGACGGTTGTCTTTGTGCGGGGGTTCCATCAGACCAGGCTCGATATTCCCATAGTCGCCTACGATTTGGCCCGCGATGATGGACTGTTGATGGAGATCAAGATTGAGAGACGTCATTCTCTCGATAAGTCCCTGCAGGGCCGTGGATGGGGTGTTGGCCCCGGACACGCCTTGGCTGTTTCGTTTCTCGCCCCCCGTGGTCAAGGTTGGGGGGTCGATCGAAATGAAGGGCGAAGGCTCTGCGGAGTAGCTTGTTGCGTTAGTGCTGGGAGCTTGAGGGAATGCTTGATCGAAGCCACCGGCGTCGAACCAATCGTCAGATGCGGATGCAGAAGTACTGTGCACGTGGTCATCGCCAAGGGCGGCGTTGTGCAGATCAAGGTCAAAGAGATCTGGGCCTTGGGCCAGATCCCGCGTCTCATCAGGATCGTATCTAAACCACATGTTGTCGTTGGTTTCTGACGCCCACTCAACGGTGGCCGAGAGTGCTGACTGTGATATCGATCGAGACTCCCGCGGGCTGGTTGTTTTCTCTGGTCGCTCGCGTCGTTCCTTGCCAGTGTCACCGCGTTTAGGGCGGCCCATTCGAACATTGGGGTCTACGATGCATATTGCCCCTGTCTTTTGACATCTTTCGCATCCCTGTGGTGTTCGTATATATCGCAGTTTCTGGCCTCTGCATCTTTCACAGGTTGCTGTGTGTTGCCGTTTTGTCTTGGCGACACGATTAAGATCCGATGCATCTGTGGAGGCCATGTCCGTCCGAGACTCCAGTTCTCCATCGACCAAAGAGGTGAAGAAGAGGTAAAAGTGGAAATGAATTTGAACTAATCAGGTATTTCCGGAATTGTGATTATTGCAGGTACAATAATCACAGACTCACAGACCTAAGTCCCCAGTTTTGAAACAGACCCGGGTCGCAGGAATATCCTGGCCTTTAAGCCCGGGTAGTGCTTCTCACGGAATTCTTTTCACCCCCACAGCTGCCTAAAGTATCGGTTAATATTATTGTTTGATCTGAGAGGGATTGGAGGCGTGCTCATCTTAGTACTCTGCTTTGCCAGATTATTGCATGTATTAGCTTACATCTTGTTCCCGTATATGTACTGGCCAACTCCGAGTCAAGAACCCGGCCACTGGGGGCCAAAGGCTACTGTAGGAAGGAACAGTAGTATTCTTGGGGAGCTGACATGAACAGCAAGTCTGACTAACTTAAGGTACGAGGCTCTGGCTACAAGGCTCTGGTCACCACTACCTAACGTTATAGTAAGTTTTTATCCGAGCGATCCCCCGAACACAAATACCCCGCTGCAAGTCATCCCTATGGCCCCACATCTTCATATTGCCCTCTCAGCTTTCGGTCAGCTTACGTGCTCTCGCGTTGTCCACCAAGCACAACACTGGTGTCTCTGCCTCAGAGCGACCATCAGATTCTGGATGCTGAATCTCCGCCGGGATAGGATTACATCGTGAGAGAGGAGAATGGTGGAGACCTTGCGCCACTTTACGGTGAGGTCCAATGACAGGACCATGAACGCGCCTATGCTGATTGCTGGTCAGGAAAATGGAGAGTGAGCCACTAGCTAGGATCGACGAGCACTGAGCAGTGCTAACAAGGTATGGATCAGTTTATTGTTGGACCCCTGGCACAAGAGCATCGCTTGGATGTGAGCAAAACGGACAAACCATTATGTTGGATGTGGAAGATTTCTTGGAGGTGCTCCGTTGTCACTGGGTGACTGATACCAACTCCTTCCCGCACGAACGCCAGCAAGTGATTACCCGAACACACTATAAGGAAGAGGCTAAGTCATATTGTATGCACCGTTGCTTCCCCCTTGCAGACGTTTAGGCTGCAGGGTTGCAGGGATCCCAATCCTGCGGTCTACCTATCCCCCAAAGGTGCTGGCTTTACAGTACCATGGTACAGCGCCTTCGGGACTACCTAGGTAGCCATATCGTAACGATATATTTCAACAAAGCCGGGACAGCAAACACCCGAGTTCCGGGTGACGGTATATGTATCTTAACTTCTTCCACCTAGTACTCAATCAATCTATCTCACCTCTTCACATTTTGCATCTCCTAGTCTACTCAAGTGCCATAGCCTGTAGATTAACAGTATCTCATTCTCCCCTTTTCCCTTTTCATTTTTTGTCGTTTTCTTTGTCAACTGTGAGGCTCCAGAAGATGGCTGTAGACGCCGGGACCGCAGCGACAACATTACCCAGTCACCAACATGACAAAGGAGCCAGACGCAGGCAAGAGCCATCAGAGTGATATCGCCGCAGATACCACCACAGCTGATGAGCAAAACCAGGCATCCGATGACTCTGAGGCCAAGCCAACAACAACAAAGAAGTCCTTTGGCTTCTACGCCATCATCATGGCCCTTGCCCTGACCAGTCTCCTGACCTCGCTGGAGGCGACCATCACATCCACGGCGCTGCCTACCATCACGGCCGATCTTGGAGGTGCCAGTCTCTACGTCTGGGTTGTCAATGGCTACTATCTGACCCAGTAGGCACAACACCTCCCCGTGCGCATCTGATATTCACTAAAAATGGCCTAGAACGGCCTTCCAGCCCTTCATTGGACAGATGGCCAACATCTACGGCCGCCGATGGCCCATGATCACGAGCGCAGCCATGTTCACCATCGGCAGCGGCGTCGCGGGAGGGTCAAAGAACATCGAAACGCTCATCGCGGGCCGCCTCCTCCAAGGGATCGGTAGTGGCGGGATCCTCGTCCTCACCGAGATCATCATCTGCGACCTTCTCCCTCTGCGCGAGCGAGGCAAATACCTGGGCATGATTGTCAGCCTCGTGGGAGTCGGCGCCGCCTTGGGACCACTCTTCGGGGGGCTCATCGTGCAATACTCTTCATGGCCGTGGGTCTTTTACCTCAACGTCCCCATCGGCGGAGCGGCGTGCATCATGCTCTTCGCCTTCCTCCGCGTCAAGTCCGACAAGACACCCGACTACATGCAGCGCCTGCGTCGCTTCGACTGGATCGGCAACGCGCTCTTTGTCCTGTCCATGGTCTCGATCCTCATCGCCCTGTCGTGGGCCGGGACGCAATACGCGTGGTCCTCTTACCACGTCGTCGTCCCCCTGGTGCTGGGGTTCGTGGGCTCCGCGGTCTTTGTGTTCTACGAGGCCTCGAGCTTCTGTGTCAACCCGACCATGCCGCTGCACATATTTGCCAACCGTACGTCGGGAACCGCGTTCGCTGTCACCTTTCTGCACACGCTCTCCAGCGTGTCGGTCATGTACTTCTTACCTGTGTATTTCCAGGCGGTGCTCAACGCGACACCTTCCCGCTCCGGTGTCCAGCTTCTCCCGACCATTTTGTTCATGATCCCCGGTGCTATCGCCGGCGGAACCTTGCTCTCCAAATTCGGCCGCTACCGTCCCCTCCAGCACGGGGGCCTCGCGCTGATGATCATCGGGTTCGGTCTCCTGACCCTCCTCGACGCCGACTCCAACACAGGACAGTGGGTGGGCTACCAACTTCTCAGTGCGTTGGGCACGGGTCTTGCGCTGCCGGTTCTTCTCCCCGCGGTCCAGGCCCCACTTACCGAAGAGGATACGGCGCTGTGCACTGCGACGTGGTCCTTCATGCGCACTTATGGCTTTATCTGGGGCGCAACCATTGCCACGGCCGTTTTCAACAATCGGTTCGACGTTCTGGCGCCACGCATTACCGACACCGCCATCCGTAGCCAGCTCACTAATGGGCGGGCGTACGAGTATGCCACTAAGATCTTTATCAACTCCATCGCGGATCCCGTCACGGTCACGGAGGTCCGGTCCGTTTACGTGGATGCGCTTAATGCGGTTTGGTATGTGAGTTTGGCTTTCGCGGGCCTGGGATTCCTGCTGGTGTTCTTGGAGAAGGAAGTTCCCCTAAGAAAAGAGCTCGACACTAAGTTCTCCATGGAGGAAAAGGAAAAGCAGTCCAAGACAGAGGCATGATTAGACACGGGGTAGATGGAAGCACTTGACGTAGGATGACCGGCCAGATACATCAGGGAACATATTTGCAACATTTGTATCTATATTAATATTTTATTGGGTTAGGGTACATGCTACAAGGTCTGCGGTCCGGTAAACGTGACCACATCACCCTTAGTTGGTTGTTAGCCAATACAATCTATCTACTCCCTCATATTCAGCTACGGCCTCCTAATCCCCCTTTTTTGTATTAAACATAGCAGTACAGCAGACAATAACTAAGAGCAATTTGGAAAATAGCATACAGTGCTGGAAAAAACTCTGGTCTGTCCAGAACACCCAAAAAAAAGTGTACAATAATAAATAGTAAGAGTCAAAAAAATATCTAAGCATATGGTAGTAGTCATGCAAGTATGTAAGAACACACAATGCAAACTCTGCAAGCTATGAGAATCTCACTAAATTATACAAATGCAGTTTAGTGAGTCTTTTATTTAGCTGCTGACTAAGCAGCTGTTAACTCCCTGAGGTACTCAAGTTTAGACACTATATTTAACATGCAACACCTTTTTTTTGAAAGCTCAAAATCACATAAAACCTGTAATTGTAACGGCGCGTACGCATGGCTAAGGCGCGCACGCATAGTAAAGGCAGGCTAGGTTCAGGCAGGTCGTTTCATTGACAAGAGGTCGCTCGATCTTCTACAAAGATGTGAGCGCGGGCTATTTATCTAGATGCAGAGACTTTCAGCCCTACGCCTTAGCGCTGGCTTGGCGCTGGCGTAGGTATCAATCCAAGCCGTGACAATAGGTCCTCCTTCTCTAGATGTAGTCCCTACATCTAGCGTCCTGTTTCCTTACTTTTCCCCTGCTGTAGGCGTAGGCGTAGTCGTAGTGGGGGTGTCGTCTCAAGGAAGCAACAATGGCGGTAGTTACGGGCAAACAGCAGCTGAACAGGCGTACTGCGGCGAGGTCTCAGAGGAAGGCGTGGCAGCATGTTAAGTGGAGCTGTCGACCACGAGAAAGCGTTTCGAGAAGGTGGTGCTGAACCACAGCGAGAAGAAGGCGTGGCGAAGGCGAAAGCGAAGGTAGTGGTTGCAGGCGAAGCAGGGAAGCAGCAAAGGAAGGTCGATTTTTCTTTTTGGCGCAAGCAGGCGGCGCAAGATGAAGTCCGTTTGAAAGGCGTGAAATGGCGAAGTAGACTGATCTTCAACTCCCGTATTGGCAACGGCGTAGGTATCTAGTCTTTGCTCCCCATTCGCTGGCGTCGAGTCGTCAACTAGTAGAGCTCTCGTTGTTCGCTCTACTCTTTCCTTATCTAGCCATCTCTTGCAGTCGGCATGCCCTAGATACCCTAGGACCCTAGATACCCTGGGACCCTAGATCTCCCCTCCGTAGATGTCGTCCCGACATCTCGCGAAAAAAAACCTGGGGGTCTGGGGCTGAGATGGCTGTCGGTAGCTAATTCGAGTTGTGCTTTCGGCGCGTTGATGTGCTTTTCGTACTCAATACAAGTCGATTGCGTCGAAAGCAATGTAATTGAGGGAGCGACCTAGTGTAACGGCGCGTACGCATGGCTAAGGCGCGCACGCATAGTAAAGGCAGGCTAGGTTCAGGCAGGTTGTTTCATTGACAAGAGGTCGCTCAATCTTCTACAAAGATGTGAGCGCAGACTATTTATCTAGATGCAGAGACTTTCAGCCCTACGCCTTAGCGCTGGCTTGGCGCTGGCGTAGGTATCAATCCAAGCCGTGACAGTAATTACTTCACAACCACAGTGTATACCGACATTCTGAGTATACAGAATGATGAATTATATCTAAATTTATTAAATCTATAATTTTTAGATGTATGATCATATAATTGCATGTGTAGTTGTCAAAACTGTGTGTTTTTGTGATGAAACAGTAGGGTGACCGTCGGGTCGGGTTAGGGCCAAAATTTTTGACCCTAGCCCGACCCACACTAGGGCCGGGTTAGGGTCTGGTCGGGTTTGGTTACCCACACTAATTCACCCTAAGTTAAATTGAGTTAGAGACTTCCTAAACAGACTAGTATGCACTAATTATATCACTTATTACTATTGCTCACATGACTTTATGCTTATATATATGCATAATTCATGCATATATGCATGCTTTATGCATATATATATGACTTATGCATATATGCATGACCCACAGAAACCTGTGGGTCAGGCTAGGGTCAAGACCTTGACCCTAACCCGACCCGGCGGGCCAAGATTTCTGGCCCGACCCGAACCGAGTGCGGGTCGGGTCAAGGGAACCGCCGGGTCAACCTGACCCGACGGTCACCCTATGAAACAGTGACAAAATGTGAGAATTTTGTTGATTTTGCTGTATTTTGTATGTAAAACTCATTGAGTACTGCAATATCAACATCATTTGCATAACAATATGTTCAAAAATTACAGATTCAATAAATTTCTATATAAAATATCATTCTACATACTCAGAATGTCTGTATACACTGTGGTTGTGAAGTAATTACAGGTTTTATGTGATTTTGAGCTCTCAAAAAAAAGTGCTGCACACTTTTTTTTTTGTGTTCTGGATGGACCAGAGTTTTTTCTGGCACTGTAATCAATAAGCAAACTGACCGCTTTCAATAGTTAACTAACTAACTACCGTCCCTCCATAGATACCTTACCACTTAGGCATTCAATAGGCATCACATTCCTAAATAGGAAGTCTATTATGGCGTTGCAAAGACCATTGTGCGAGTTTCGCCTTGATACGTCTTTTCGTTCGTGATTCACTTTCAAGACTCATTTGTATGTAACAGACAAACAACCCCGTCTTTCTGTCCCCACCAGAATCGCGAGTCAAGAGATTCGAGGGAAGCAAAGGATGGTGCGGGCGTTCAAAAGTCCCGAATGACGAATTCCCGAACAAAAAGTCCCGAGCACACACCCCTACCAGTTTCGGGCCCAATCTTGCATAATCATTGAACAGAGGATTGGGGCTAATGGTACTCTGCGATTGCGTCTGCGAGTTATCCCGACTCGGGGCTGAGCTAAGGGTACCTCAGCCTCGACGGATTCCACCGTAGCTCGATAGAGTAGACTGGGTAGCGCTTGAACTTGACACCCAAAGTCATGTCTCTTCTGACATTCTCGGTGAATAGAACAAAGTGCTATACCAACATCTTCCCTCTCCCCTGACCCTCATCAACACCTCGCTAAGCACCAAATCATCAAAGCCCTGCATCCTTTACTAGACCACAATGACTATGTTCCCCTTCTCCCCCTCTTTCATGTTCGACTTCGAACTGACCCGTATCCTCGGGGCCGCCTCGAGCGGCGGCTGCGAGGTCGGCGAGTTCAAGTCAGCCGTCGGTAAGATCAAGAAGCACGATCCCGAGTCGTGGCACGCGGCCTGGAAGGAGCAAGGCGAGCGGGCCGAGCGCATCGGCGACGAGGCGGCGGCCGCGGGGTTCCGTGTGCCGGCGCGCAACGCCTACCTTCGTGCGTCCAACTACTTCCGCACGGCCGCGTACATGTTTCCTAATGACGAGCCGCGCGTGGTCCCCTTTTCGGAGCGGTCCATCCGGAACTTTGAGCGCGCGGCTGGGCTGATGGATGGGGAGGTGATGTTCGTCGAGATCCCGTATGAGGATGGAGTCACGCTCACGGGGTGGCTGTGTACGCCGCCCACGGAGGCCAGGGTCGCGGGCAAGACGCCGGTGATGCTGTATGCCAGCGGGGCGGATGCGACCAAGGAGGAGCTCTACTTCTTGTATGGACATACTGGCCCGCAGCTTGGCTACGCCGTGCTCTGCCTAGAAGGCCCGGGCCAGGGCATGCTTCTGAAGAAGTCCAAGATTCCCCTCCGGCCGGATTTTGAGGTGGTCGCGGGCTATGTATTGGACTATTTCGCCAACCTTGCGGAGTCTAGGCCTGATTTGGAGCTGGACCTGGACAGAATCGCCGTGGCAGGTGCGGCGACCGGTGGATACTTCGCTCTTCGTGCGGCGACGGATGCGCGGATCAAGGCGTGTGTGGCGGTCGATCCGTTCTTCAGCTTGTGGGACCTGTCCTTGACGCGTGCACCCCAATCGTTCATGAAGCTCTGGGACAACGGCTGGGTTATGGACAATGTTCTAGACACGTTTACGGATGTGCACTGCCGCGGCAACTTCCAGGCGGGGTGGGAGATGAGCCTGGGGAAAGGTAGCATGGGGGTCGAAAAGTCTAGTGCCATGCTCCGACGATTCAAGGATTTTTCGCTGGAGAACAAGAAGGACGGCAAGATCCTGGACAGGATCACATGTCCTGTCTTCCTCACAGGTCCGGGAGCAGGCAGCGAGATGTATGCGTCGGCGGATGACAGCACGTTCAAGATTAAGGAGATGCTCACAAAGGTGCCGGCAAGCAAGAAGGAGGTCTGGGTGCCGACGGATGTCGCCGATGGAGGGTTGACGGCCAAGATTGGGGCTTGGGCGTTGTTGGCGCAAAAGACGTTTTTGTTTCTGGACAAGCATTTTGAGGTCAAGCGGGCGGCCCTATAAGATAGGGGATATAAATATCTAGGTATCTTTCTTTTGCCTCTCAAGAAACGTTTCTTCCGAGCTAGGACCTTTTTTCGCCAGTTCCTGCAAAAGTGCTTTGCAGGACTGGACGTCCATCCGAAGCATGAACTTTTATAGAGCGATCAAACCACCAGAGCTGCATCCGACCGTCAAATCGATCATATGGATCTGATAGTGGAAGCTCAGGTCCAAGATTATCCTGCAAGATCTCGAGGTTTTCAAGCGGAATGATCCCTCGTGACCCACCACCGTCAATACTGAGAACACAAGACGCAGGCGTCAGTGGCTTCAGTTGAACTGTCAAGGCTTTTGAAACCCCACAGAGAGGACATATGGGAAGGTAATACTCTTCCTCCCTGGATAATGATGACTCTCCCAAGATGTAGATGCAAATGTCACATACTAAGTGAACGTCCTTGTCAGCACAAAATCAGCATTAGAGATTTCCCAAATCTGACGGGAGATTTTCCAGAAACCCTCGTTGTGGTGTGGTGTAATGTCGTGCCCGGGAAATCCCCTTCCAGTTGTGGCTGCACTGAAGATGAAAACATTGGGTCGAGGTGATAATCTTCCCTACGGAAGGCATGAGTTTAACATTGTTGCTGGCTCAGCCTCCTGCTGCCTAAACTTAGCTGAGCATGAAAGACGACATGAAATGAGAAACTCGCAAGGCTCGAAATGGCGCAAGTCACGTGGGGGGATATGGCACGCTTACCTTAGTCATGTATTTTACGTGCCACTAAGTCCCTCCTCAACCCCCTTCAGACTCGTTGAAACTTACTCTTGTGGCCAAATGAAGAGGGTATTAATTGATCTTGAGTCGTCTATGTTGTTCTAGATACATTTGTCAATGTGGAGATTCTATCTATCATACCACCCTTACTAATTCTTAGTGCAATAGAGTACCCAGCGATGCACCGTAATGCTATCTACGCACAGTCTATCAACACCTCAATTCTTCAACCAGCTGCGCCAGCTGGCAAGAAAAGCTAAATAAATCCCAGAGTCAGCGATATGGATAGGGATTGAAGGGGGCAGTGAGAGGAAGAAGATAGATCGAAAATCACTGACCTTTTCTCTCGACATGAAGACGGCTAAGACAATGCTTAATGCGGCACCAGTCATACTCAATATATAATTCCGGCTGATCGCATGAGTGACGGCCTCCAACACAGCAGTCTTCACGTTTGGGTCGAGCGATTGAAAGAAGGTCGAGCCAACACCACTTACAGCGCTTTGCACGACACTTCGAGGCGCGTGTGGCACGATGGCTAATATGCCGTTGGTGGCCTGGTTCAAGAAAACGGAATTTGCAATAGCAAGAGCGATGGTCGCGCCACCAATCTGTGCGAGAGAGATGAAGCCGATGGCCGAGGGAATTTCGTGCGGTTGAACCTTCACTTGGGCGATTGCGAAGCCCGCCTGGGCGTACATGCCACCTCCGATACCGAGCAAGACTGTATAGCCGTAAATTTTTGAGGTGGACGTGTCCAACTTGACGGTGTACATAAGTGCACTGCCGATGAGGGCGAGACAGCTACCTGCAAGGTACCAAGGCATGTAGTATCCGTATTTGGACATGAGGGCGCCGTTGAGGATAACGGCAAAAACCAGGAGGCAGACAAGAGGAAGGAGACGCACGCCTGCCTCAATTGCCGAGTCGTTCCTCGCGAATTGAAAGAAGAGCGGGATAAAATAGATCGGTACGAAGAAGACGGTTACCGCGGCGGACATTTGCATAAAGAGGATGATGAGTATTTTGTGCTTGAGGAACTGGCAAGGGAAGATTCTGCTTTCTTCCGTACTCAGAACACAGAACGATTGTTGTAGGCCGAAGACGATGAACAGAACGCCGGAGACGACGAAGCAGGAGATTGTTTGGCCGGAATTCCAGGCATAGATTATGCCGCCGAAGCTTATTGCCATCACGCCAGCAACACAGGCACCGACCATGAGAAGCGTTCCGAGGTAGTCTAGCCCAGAGAGGCGCTTTTTGTATGGGACACCAGGCCGCGGGTCGAACGATGGAAGCATAAAAATGTATACTGGGGCACAGAGTGCTCCGATGAAGACTTCGAAGGACTTAGCAGATGCACGAAGATGACGCAAGACATAAGAGCGACTCACGATTGATGTAAAAAGCAAAGCGCCATCCGGCACTTCTGTCAGCAAAAGCACCTCCGATGATCTGAAAAGCACGCGGGATTAGTGCAACTTCTTCGAAAAGGGACATAGGGGGATATCATCTGTACTCACCGGTCCTAGCACTGTTCCGAGCCCCCATGTCAGGCCTGTCATGCCAATATACACCGGCCTTTCATGTTCTGTGGTATTGACAGACAACAGAGTCATCACTCCAATATACCTATGGGATGTTAGCCCGGCTCCGTGTACATTGCACGAGGCTCGGTTTCCGAGCTAGTCTTGTCAGAGCCATCGAGAGACTTACAATCCGGCCCCTCCCAAACCAGCAAGCACACGACCACCGATAAAAGCGTTCATTGTAGGCGCCGCACCACAGAGAGCTGAGCCAACCTCGAACAAGAAGACACAAAACAGATAAAGCCATTTAGTGTTAAACTGACCATATATCTTGCCCCTACAGATCCATTTTGTCAGTGAGAAGTCGAAACCAGAGTTATATCCATCAACGTACCATATCAAGTTAGTTGAGACAGCTGCTACAAGAAAAGCAACTGGTAGCCATGGCAGCTTTTCAATCTGTCCAAACCGGTCCACTATTTTGGGCTGAACGTCGGCAACGACGGTATTGTCCAGAGCAAACAGAAACGTCGAGGATAGGATGGAAGTAACAACCAAGACCCATTTGATTCCAGTGATGTTCCGCACCTGTTCGGACCGATGTCCAGGCGGCGCTTTCTCGTTGACCACATGGCCATCTGGAGGATTATTCGAGGCAGCATCAGAGCCAGGCCTCAGCTCAGTCGAGGCATTCGAGGAATCTGGGAAAGCCTCGCTCTTCTCGTGAATATTGGGCACTGCTTCTGCCATGTTTCGCCCTACTCCTCGAACGTCTAAGACCTAGACCTGACCACGAACGATACAATGGAACACTTTTCAGAGAACAGAGAATCGATAATCCGAAAGCGGCAGTGGGTTCAAGCTCAATCAAGACTGAATGAGAAAGCGCAGGATCACGGAAGGGAAAAAGAGCAAAAGAGCAAATCGGTAAGAGATGGTGCAGGGCGCGCATGGCCTTTATGGTGAATGTACAATTACGAAGCATCAGAGTCAGAGTCCAACATTAGAAACGATAAGGCTGTCAGCCCTGGAGCCGGACAATTATTAATGTGGTGGAGCGCTACCTTAAGCCCGATCGGATAGTGTAGGCCGCTAAGTTAGGCGTGGAAAAGTCCGGTCTTTACGGACATTCTGGGATTGATTACTAGCGGTAAAGTGGTAATCAACTGGGTTTTAATCAACGAACGATTTTGTGTACAGGATTATACAAAGTAGACGAGACTATAGGGGAAATACTTTTCGTTGCAATACTGTTTTCAACGGACGTTAGAGTAATATTATTTGAAAGATATACCTGGTAAGGTAACTTATACTGGGTTCAATACCTAAAGGCACAATTCCCTAATAGGTCTAGTGTGCCCATTAGCGACGGGAAGCATGGTGTCAGATTTGTCAGATTTCGGACTTCGGGTATCTCCAGGTATGATCAGCAATCGGACTTAAGGTAGGCTTGGTCCGAAAGTAGGCATGGTTGACTAACATGACAACCTAGCCTGAGTACGAAGGTATAGTTTCCATACCTACCAAGAAATACCCTCATTACCATAGATTATTCACCACCATCACCATCAACATCACTGACCAAGCAAAGACGCCAAGCACAAATGGCCTCCAAACTCCCCCCCACCATGAAAGCCTGGCAATTCGTCAGCACCTCCCCCACCCTGGAGAAAAACCTGAAGCTCAACAGCAGCGCCCCTCTCCCTGCAAGCTCGGCCTCCCTCGCACCCGACCAAACCCTCGTGCAAGTCCTCGCCGTATCCCTCAACCCCATCGATTACCGATTCCCCGAGATCCCCATCCTCGGCCGCCTCATGACCGGCAGCCCCGCCACGCCCGGCATCGACTTCGCCGGCCGTGTCGTCGCCACCGGCCCCAACAGCAAGCGAGTCTCGTCCACGGACCTGAAGCCCAGGCAGCTGGTCTTTGGCCGTCTGGATGGGCCCACCAAGTTCGGCACCCTGGCCGAGTACACCGTCGCGCCGCGTGCAGGCTGCGTGCCGCTCCCGTCCGGCGTGAGCGTGATCGATGGCGCGTGCGCGGCGTCCGTGGCGCTGACGGCCTACCAATGCATCATTCCGAAGATCAAGGGGGGGGGGGCGGCGCCGGGGAGCGGGTGTTTATCAACGGGGGCAGTGGCGGGACGGGGACGTTCGGGATCCAGATCGCCAAGGCGGCCGGATGTCACGTCACGACGAGCTGTTCGAGCGCGAACGTCGAGCTTTGTCACAGCCTCGGGGCGGACGTCGTGATCGATTATAAAAGCAAGGATGTTCTGGCCGAGTTGCAGAAGATGCCGCCGTTCGATCTCGTGGTGGATAACGTCGGCTTGCCGGCGAATCTGTACTGGTCTGCCGCCTCATTTACCAAACCTGGCGCACCTTATGTGCAGGTCGGTTCGCCCGCGATTAGTCTAGGCTTCGTCTACTCCATGCTATGTAAAAGGATGTGGCCACGCGTGTTGGGGGGTGGGCAGAGGCCGTGGGAGTTCCTGCACCTGGAGAGTAAAGTGGAGGATTATGAGCAGATCGGGCGGTGGATGCAGGAGGGGAAGGTGCGCGCAGTGGTGGATGAGGTTTTTGGCATGGAGGATAAGGGCCCTGTGAGGGCGTTCGAGAAATTGAGGACGGGGAGGACGAGGGGCAAGATTGTTGTCAAGGTTGCGGAGGGGCGGGAGGAGTATTTGAAGCCGTAGAATTTCGCCCGCTATTGTAAATTCTTGATTAGCCATTCCCGCCAATGCTGGTGCTCTAGGCGTGCCGAAGAGTGACACTGAACAAGCCTTCGTAGGAACAAAAGCTCTATGCCTTGACAACCTAGTGAGACAACCGAAACCAGTCAGACGCACAGAGAGAGACTCGTACTCCATTACCCGCACCGTTCATTAGGAGCTTCGCTATTACCATATTACCCTCAACTCCAGCCTGTCCCGCTTTCCAACAATGCAACAAGTCATTACACCCCGATGAGGCAAAGAAGGTGACCAGCCCATCAACATGACAAAATGACTACCTAGCCGTCAGTCCGCGCGCCTCCGGTCCTCGCATGTGAAAAGATTAATATGATTATCGTATAGCGCAGAGCAAGCCAGCATCATGCGATGGGGATGAAAGGCTGTGGTCGAGATCGGGGTTGAGCGATTATGCTGTAGGAAGCTCGAGTATGGCTCGATACTGTTGAGGAAGGCACCATTAACATTGAAGATGTTGATTCTGTGCTTCTCGGACCCCCTGTGTACGAATTGCAAGGTCAGTATTGATTCATTAGTGGACTGTGGCGGCTGTCAGACTTACGTCGCGAAGACTGGAGCATGCTCATGTACACTGAGACTTCTCAAGGTATCCCTTGTAGCCCTAATAGTCCTTAGAGGTGCGGTCATACGGATGTCCCATAACTTGATCTCGCCGTTACGGCTGCCGCTGACAAGCTCTCGGAGGCCACCGCGCTGCATGTGGACGTTGGTGATCCATTGCTTGTGCTCCTTCCAGACCTGTACCATAGCATTGACCGGCTTGAGCCGTTGATCATATACACGCACAGCACCATCGCCAAAGCCGGCGACGAAAACATTGCCCGCGACTTGGTCGAATGTTAAAGATGTCACGCATGACCCGGAGCGAGCAGGAATATCCTAGTGTCGTCAGTACATGCCTCGAATCACAGGGCTGTTGGTTACCCACACTTGTACATATCTCTGTTGCGGCATTCCATACTTTGATAACCTTGACGTCTCCGGCAACGAGGACTTTGCCCTGCCCTTGCTGCCAGTCAAAGACAAGACCGGCGTTCTTGTTGCTTGGTATCAGGTCCGTCAACGCGCGAAACGCCGACACTAGCTCTACCTGTTTCTGAGAATCATAGTTCCGAAATATCTTTATTACGCCGTCTGACGATCCCGTCATAAGTAAAGCTTGATCGTCCTCGTTGATAAAGCGTGCTTCGTTGATCTTTGACCCTTTCGGATTGCCGTTTGAAAATCGGTTAAGCCGTGCCTGCTGTTTCCAATCCCAAATACTACATTTCATTAGTCACTTGGCCCGTCGATTGCGCCATGTCTGCACTCACCATACACTATCCCGGTCATCGGTCGCCACCAGATGGTCTTCAAACTGATGGAAACACATCTTGACCGGCTGGCTGCCATTGTTGAAGAACCCTGCACTTGTATCCCACCGGCTAGCGCCTGCGAGAGCTTTCTGTGGTTGAGTCGCAGTGAGCATCTTTTCATTGCGAACGCGGCGCCAGAGACGCTGATTGTAGTCCGCGCTGCCGGGTTCTTCGGGCTCGTTGGGTTTCATTTGAGGTTCCCGAAAGTACTGCGAAGAGTAAGCCCCGTGTACGAAGACACTTTTGATTCATTATAATTTACCTCGGTAGACCATTCGAAGAACCGACTGCGTAGTGGAAGACTAGGCGTTTCCTTGACATTTCGAGCCTTGAAACCGCGCGATACGGGGACTTTTGCCTGATGATACCATGTACCGGCTACCGTTTGGTCATTGTCCTCGGGGGGGCGAGTCCATTCAGCCGGGGTTCTTGTCCTTGGAGGGCCGGAGAGCCTGTTCGGGTTGGTTGACGACTTTGCAGGCGGATTACGTTGCGGAGATGCCGGTCTACTGTCACCATTTGTCTGCCCACCGAACGCAATGTTTTTCAGTGAAACGGCCACGCTGGCGGTTCGCTTGATCCCTAGCGATAGATATCCTTGGTGCTTAACACCAGTTTGAGCAGTGGGCGACGTAGTCGGTTCGCTGTGATATGGCACAGCTTCCGCCTTGGATAGTTTCAGAGGCACCGGCCGTCGAGAAAGTCGTACTACGTCGTCTATCACGGGTTGTGCCAGAGTTCCTAAGGGAGACTGCAGAAGAGCATTGTGAACATAGTCTACAACGATGTCCGCGTTGGCTGCAATCTCAGGGTGCGGGTCCACAGTCAAGATGAAGAGATGCTTCCAGATAGACGCAAATAGAGTTCCCTGCAGAATTTCATGCGTTGAAGTATGATGCTGTCGGTCTTGTGGATGCTGCTTGGCCGTCAGACCACCATGCGTGTTTCTCGGCAAGACATTATCAGGCTGCGGATGTTGTAGGTTCTCCTTTTCTTCCAGTATGTGCTCGTACGCCGCCACGATGAACTTGTTCTCGTATCGCTTGACGAACGTGGAGAAAAAGACGACCAGCTCGTTCCGAACCATGCTACTCGCGTCGGAAGTCATAACCATAACAGATGTAGCAATCCATTCCTCGGCTCGGGCAATTTGATCGGTCAAATCCGGTATTCCAAGGAAACTCGTCAACGCATGCAGCATCGCAGCTCGAACCTCTGGAACAGGGTCGAGGGCCATTCGACACAGCGTCTCATAGGCTTTGCTCCTTATGCCAGCCCATTTGGCATCGTTGTAGTCTACCCAGAGCATGCTGATACACAGACACGACCAATGTCTTAACAGCGGGTTTTCATCTTCGAGATGCTTGAGGCATCCGTCGAGAAGCTCAGGTGAAAGACAGACGACTTGTCCCTGATGAAAATCCTCGCAAAACATCGCGATGATGAAGGCACACATAGCCCGGTGCTCACTAGCGTTGGCAATGAGGATGCCGGATGTGGGGCTTAGGATGCTGATGAAATATTGATATCCGTTATCCTTCAGCAGGTCAGTCTGGCACGTCGGATCCACCGCCAGAATGCGAGCCCAGATGAATACCATTACGGGCTTCAGCTCTTGAGCAGCCGACTGCAGAAGCTTCAGTACGTAAGGGAAGATGCCGATGCTCAGGGCCAGATTGACGGCCCACGGTCCAAGATCAAGGAACTTGCTGAGAAGAATCAGAGCTCGAAGCCGATGAACTTGGCTCAAGAGAACCTGGAGCACGATCGGTAGTTGATCTGGTGGTTTCTGTCCCACGGCGCCTTGTGTTAAATATACCTCAAACGCTGTAAGCTGCTCGGAGAAGAAAGTTGAATGCTGGTATTCATAGTGTGGCCCGCCTTCTTGGCTATGGAGCATGGCCGGGAGCTGAGCCAAGACCATCTCGACGGCCAGGTCCCAACTTTGCCACAACGGATGGTTGTGAGTTTCCGGCAGCGATGGCTGGGAGACGGGATGACAGTGATGCGTTCTCATGATCCGCTCGCTCAGCAAGAAATTGCGAAAGAGGGCAGCGACCATCAAGTCTTGCCGGAACAGTTTCTTGAACGACGCACGGGGCAACAGATTCCAAGCAATGGTATCAGTTATTGCGGTGAATATCCAGTTGAGTTCGCCTAGTGGAGTCCTCCGCTCTTGTAACCGACCCGGTACCTTTTTGAGATCCTTCAATGTAATACTACTCGGAAGTGGATTTTGCAGCACGAAGAATCTAAGTGCAATCTCGATTGGCGTGGTGAGGCAGCACGTGAAAAGGTCGGCAGGTAGTTCCGGATTGGTCGGTAACGATTCGGTCCTGCCACATGCCGCAAGTAGGATGTTGTCGGTATAGCTCTGGACTTGTGCGTTGGGGTCCCTCAGTCGAGCCTCGAGGTTCTCCATCTCATGTTGGTCAATGAAGCGATCGAAGTTATGTATTATGTTGCCAGCGTGAGAGCAGTCAAAGACATAGAGACACGGGGAGATCAACCAAGATTGAACAGTGAGCAACGAGATGGGTATATATTGAGTGTAGTTTTTGTTGAAAACCCACATCTCGCCGGACGGCGTCGGCAAGGGGACGCCATGACCGTTGTAGTGGAAAAGTATCCGTTCGTCCTTGGCGTTGCGACGTAGGGAGATGCAAAACTTCTTGGTTTCTTCCACTGACGGATCTAGATATTGTTTGTACCTTGTGCGGATGCTGAGGCTCTCGTATTGCTCCTGTAGCTTCTTCCCGATCTGCTCCATGATTTTGGGTGCGGCGGTGGTCGGGGTCATGGGATCGATCCAGCACTCAAGCTTCGCTGTTGGGTTTGTCTTCACTACGTCTGGTGGGTCCACCCCGATGTTGAGACATATGGCTAGCGCGGCCGAGACTGTCTTCAGACGATCCCGCATTCGCCATTCTTGCAGTGGGTATGTATCTGCTTTTGGAATCCCACCAGTTTCATGTCGTTTGTCGGTGTAATACATGTAGAAAGTCTATGAGACGGAAGTTTAGTACTCGCCCTCATAGTGTTTGGCTTTCGCTCTGCTCCAGGCGAGAGCTTCCGATGTATGTGTTTACTGACCGACGTTAAGATGGACAAGTATTCATTGGAATTATACTGGTCCTCCCACCCGTGCCGCAGCTCCCAGTTTTCCTCCTCAGTACTCGTGTCGACGTCCGTCGGACTCGGACCCCGCGGTCCGAGGTCGCTCTTAGCCCTGAGCAGCTGTTTGCGTCTTCCGTGGTCGTTGCTCCCTGTACTTGGGACGGCTTCCACTTTGATATTTTCTCGAAGGACTTCCTTCAGGGGCGCTGCAGTAGAGTCATCTTTCTTCTGACCGGACCCCTTCTTCAGTCGAGACTCGTCAAATTCCAACATCGTTTCCCTGGATCCTTGTTGACTTTGATTCTCAGATGTAGAGTTCGACTCACTTGCTCCCGGACCCTGCTGAGCGTGGTATCGGCTACTGATGTTGATTTGGGACCGATTGATGTCTTGAGGATTGGCTTCAGAGGGCACTTTTTGGCCGGGCGGGTCAGATGTCTTGATTTGTCGATTCTCCACTCTTCCCGCCGACCCTTCCAGCACTTCTGGTCGCTCATTGGCATGTCTGGAGTGTTGAAAGGATGCAGCCCGACTTAAGTGTGTTGTCGGGGTCCGTGTTCTAGACGGGCGATTTGTCCCGGGCAAACCTGGGTGCTGTTGCTGTAGATTTGCGAGCTGATGCGGTGAGAGGGTGACTGCGGTCATTCTTCACGGTCATTGAGTGCTTGAGTCGCCGTACATCTGTTGAAAGAATCGTAGTTGGCTATTGTGAGCTTTGAAATTAGAGGCTGGGAAGTGATGTTGGGCAGATCGATATTCGATACCGTAGCTATTGAGCATACGCAGGCAGCTTATGTGGGGACTGTTCCAACACTGTCAAGCCGCAAAGTAAGGTAAGACGTATGTGCGCACGAACCATCTCAATCTTCACAGATAGACACTGAAGGGAGTCTAGCAGGAGCTGGCAAATTGTCGAAGCGCACCTTGACTCCCAGATATCAGAGTCACAAAGTACTGTAGGTGTTTATAACTTCACTCCTGGGACGTAGGTCGGCCTTCACTACTCCCACTAAGGTATTCATTGCACTCTGCCCCCCTGCGTTGGACGGAATTTGCCGTCTTCTCCTGCGCCTTATAGCGATTGTAGGTCTAGATTGTTGCAACATGGTATTAGTAATAATACGCAAAAGAATCTTTATATGCGAAACGCACAATCAACTACGCTCCTATCGGATTCAATCTGAATAAGACGACAACCAGCTATCCTGGCTCAGTCACTGACAGTGTGGACGGAGAACTGGTACTTCGTGCTTCATACTTCTGTTATTAGCCTGGAACCGACATCTCTAAACAGCTTCTCGTTTCTGATTGCTGTTCCTCCTTTCTGGTTTTTGATTTCTGATTTCTGATATGTATGGAGTGAGGTTGAACTTTGACATGCCTTCCGGGGATAGCGGTGACTGCGCTGTGGGGTTAGACACACATGGATCATTAATATTGTGTCAAACTCTTATCGATTAAGATACCTTACCACCCAGGCTAATAGAGGATATAAGATTTAAGCCTCAACCCCTGAAGAACAAGTTCACACCTCGATACATTATGTAATCAAGGGGTTGAGTTCACCACCAACCGCCACAATACAATTTGGTCAAGCAATATATCCATGCTGATGCCCTAAGGTGGCTAAGGTACCTTACGTCCGGGGAGTGCCTGAGTGTTCCCTATAGTAAGGACAGAAGAAACGTCCATTGACTTCAGTATCTCCCCTTGATGTAGGTATTTACACAACAAATACTAAGTACAATATTTAATATCAAAGCTACGAGAAGTTCCCTCGTTAAAAGAAACTTGAAACAGCGAACAATTGTTCCTACCTTAATACGTTGTATGATTTATATCATACATCCCTCGTACAAAGTCCGCCGTCCTTTCTCCTTGATTGCCGAACATGAGTCTGCATTGATTTGTATCGAGGCCCAGCCACAGCGACATTTAAATGGTATCATCAATAATAACCCAGTCCATAGGGAAGTGACTCAAGATCATGTCGTACTCCTTTTTGGTTGTCGCTTAAAGTAGCTAGCCAGGAACGGTTCTCCGCCAAGGCAGGAACGAAACAGTTTTGATCCCGACCTGACCTTAACTTACTTCGCAGCACCGTCAACCAACCAACCCCAACCGCACTTCACTGTCGCAACACTGGCCGAAGACCTTCCACTGGCCCTTCTACGTTATCGCCTCGTCGACAGTGCGATTGCCACTCAATGCGCTTCACGCCGAGCTTGCATCTTATGCTCCAACCACGACCCAACCGCTTGGCCACATCCCTCCCCGGCTGTCGCTCTCTATCCATTCCATAGCTTTGCGCAACCGAATACCCGCCACCACGTCTGGCGTACGCCTCGTGTATTGTTTTTCCTAGAACAGACCGGGCACTCGACTGGATTTCGAGACATCAATCATGGCCTTCCTGTTTAAATCGAAGAAAACTCAAAACAACAATGCATTGCCCCCGGCGAATAGGGACATCCACACTTCAGAAGGTTCCAAGTCATCACTGCCTACCGTCAATGGGATCAAAGATAGGGAGAAAGCGGGCGGCCCGGTTCAGACGACACCCAACAGCAGCGTCAATGACTCTCTGAATTCGCTTGGGGGGGCTGGTACACCGAGTCCTGAGCAGGGCTCGGGATCAAGAGAGCGATCCGAGCAGGATTCCCAAGTGAGTTGTTGAGCACTTTGTCCCCATTTCTTCAGGGTTACCGTGTGCGTTCTGCTGGTCTCGGATGGTGGGATACGATCTGGAATTTCTCCGATAGGAAGGTCTAGGAGAGCCGGCCCGTCTTGCTAATCCCTTTCACTAGATATATCGCAACCCTACAAATGGACCTTCGTCGACCAACAACCCTAGCGCATCTTTGTACCCATGGTCACAACGCCATCTGACCTTCACCACATCAGTACCGAGCCCTTTCCCTCGGTATGGTGCTGCGGTCAACTCCGTGTCCTCGAAAGAGGGCGACGTATATCTCATGGGCGGCCTGGTCGATGGATCAACAGTCAAGGGCGATCTCTGGATGGTTGAAGCCGGTGGGGGTAGTCTGGCATGTTACCCCGTACCTACTCATTCCGAGGGGCCAGGGCCCCGAGTCGGACACGCGAGCCTTCTCGCCGGCAACGCATTCATAGTGTTCGGAGGTGATACGAAGAGTGACGATAGGGACATATTGGACGACACGCTCTATCTACTGAATACTTGTACGTTGAGCGTGATGTTCCCAAGCGCCCGAGAGTCATATTGACATGATCCAGCTACACGTCAGTGGTCGAGAGCGGTCCCCCCTGGGCCAAGGCCTGCTGGGAGATATGGTCACACCCTCAATATTCTTGGCTCCAAGATATATGTGTTTGGAGGGCAGGTTGAGGGCTACTTTTTCAACGACTTAATCGCTTTCGATCTCAACGCTTTGCAGACATCTGGAAGCCAATGGGAGATGCTGATACAGGGCGCTGAAAACGGAGGGCCTCCACCAGGTCAAGTTCCACCCGCTAGGACTAATCATACCGTAGTCAGTTACAACGAAAAGCTCTACCTGTGAGTCAACCCAGTGAAATGTTGAGATTGCAATACGACATCAGAGTTGACTGTCGTAGATTTGGTGGTACGAATGGGGTGCAGTGGTTCAACGACGTGTGGACGTACGACCCTCGCTTCAATGTGTGGTCGCAGCTGGATTGCATTGGCTATATACCGGCTCCCCGTGAAGGTCACTCGGCAGCTCTCGTCAACGATGTCATGTACATTTTTGGGGGCAGGACTGAGGAAGGCACCGATCTTGGTGACCTTGCAGCCTTCCGCATCACCTCAAGAAGGTGGTACACTTTCCAGAAAATGGGACCAGCACCGTCTCCTCGTTCCGGACATAGCATGACCGCGTATGGCAAACAGATCGTCGTCCTGGCTGGCGAGCCAAGCTCTGCACCTCGAGACCCAAGCGAGTTGAGCCTGGTATATGTTCTGGATACTGTGAAGATCAGATATCCGAATGACCAACAGATCCAGCAGACACCTGCTGGCGAACGAGTTCCAGGGCATCGGAGACCAAGTGGTGGCGAAAAGAGTGGCATTCCACAAAGTAGAGCTTTATTATCGCGCGACGTATCCAATGGACCTCCAGAAGGTGCAAAGAGAACGGCCGGCGGGCCGTGGGAAAGCACCATGGCGGGCCCAACGTCTGTTGTTAGAGGGCAGGATCCGGCCATGGCGAACGGTTCCGCTCCTAGTGGTCCCGCCTCAAGGCTGCCCCGTGCGTCCATCGCACAGGCTCCACCCGGACCTCCGCCTCAGCAGCAAGCTCCGCCGCCGAGGACCAATGGAATCTTGCCCACACCAGGAGCACCGAGAAGCAAGACACCCACAAGGCAAGAACGAGGTTTTGGTCCCCCTTTAGATACCGTCAGAGCTACTTCATTGGAAGAGAACAATTCTCTTGTCACAAGGGATGGTACCCAGGGGAGTCCTTCCTTGCGAGAGCATAGTCCTGTCTTAACCGGCCGACGCACGCCTACGCAGCAGCCGTCCAGGTTGAATCGTAAACCAAGTGACCCGGAACACCTCTCGATGGCTAACGGGATCATAAACGGAACGCCCAATCGGTCACGGTCGCGTGAGGAAAGGCAGCAGCCTTCGCTGGATAGTATTGAGGAGCCTGCATTGATACAACAGCATGCCCATGCGAGAGATGTAGAGCACGACCAACAGGGTGGAACATTCGGTCAAGCCACAGCAACTGCAGGGCGGGGCCTTGGCATTGATGAACCATTACGCTCTCCTGTCTTCGGACAACGGGATGAGTCTCTCATAGAGGAGCTGGCAGCTGCGCGAAGCCGTAATGCGTGGTACGCCTCCGAACTAGCACTGGCGCGGAAGGCTGGATACCAGCAGAGTTCAACTCAAAGTCCGGTATTGGACGAGAGAGCTGCCCAGTCATTTGGGGATGACGATCGACCGTTGATTGAAGCGCTTCTTGCCATGAAAGCCGAGCTTGCAGAGGTGCAAGGATCTGTGGACTCGCAGGCGACACAAGCATCTCAACGGATCGCAGAAGTTGAGCAGCAAAGAGATGCTGCAGTGAGTGAGGCGGCTTATGCCAGAGCGAAACTTGCCGCTCATGGAGGGAGTCAAACCAGCTCACCACAGCCGGACGGATCACCGCATGAACTCAAGGACGTTGACAGATCTACCGAATTAAGCAAAAGGTTGGCATCAACACTAGCTCTCCAACATACTACAAAGGCTCGTTTCGAGGCGTTGAATGCTGAGGTTGTGATTGAACGAAGGACACGAGAGCTTGCTGAGGGTACAGCAGAGGCGGCGCAAAAACGCATCGCGGAGCTAGAAGATTCGCGAAACACCTTGGAACTGGAGAGTTTGAGAGCCCGCTTTAGCGATACCGAGAGGACCGCAAGGGACGAGGCTGCAAAACGTACTGAAGCGGAATCATCTATGAAAATACTACAAGTTGACAAAGACGACCTAACTCAAAAGCTACAGGACGCTGTACGCGAGGTCGAAACGCACGCCAACACACTGGGCTTGCTTCGTGAGGCTGTTGCGGCTTCCTCCGACAAATCAAACCTACTCGAACGCAATCTTGACGAAGAAAGGAGTTACCGGGAGGGCGTGGAGCGAAAGCTGTTGCAACTCAAGGCCGAGCATGAAGAGACGACTGCCGAGTTGGAACACACCAGTAGACGGTTGCGGGATGCTGAACAGCTTGGGGAAAAGCATGCTGCGGAGGCCAGGACACATCGCCAGGCGGTCTTATCAGGTCTAGAGAAAGCAGGCAGTCGCAGTTCTGACGACCACAGCGCTGAGCTCGCCGACCAACGCGTCAACATCTTGCGCCAACAGGTTGCCAGTACAAATACGCTGCTCCGAGAAAATCAGGCAGCTGCGGATGCGGCTTGCGAGAAACTTCGTAAAGCTGAGGAAAGGATCGCCGGCCTGGAAACATATCAAGAGCAGGCAAGCAGAGAAGGTTTGCAGATTCGCAAACAGTTGCAAACCGCCATGCGAGAGACGCAGTCCCTTCAAGCGGCGAACAGCGACTTCAAACAGCAACTGGAGACCCATCAGCGCGATGCTAACGCTTTGGCCGTCCAGCACGGTGCTCTCAAAGATCTGCTCGGCGAGCGAGGCATTAGTGCAGCAGAGGCTCGGAGATCACGAAACTTGGACAGTCCTGGATCCCGCTTTGGCACGCCCGACCAGGTTCGTCTTCGAGAACTCGAGCAACAACTCGAGTCCAGCCTTCGGACTCATCAGGAATCTAAAGCCTTGTTCGAGACGAGGGAGCAGGAGGCGGATAAAGCCTATCGAGAGAAGCTGGAGCAGCTCGAAAACGACTACCAGTCAGCCGTACACTACGTGAAAGGCACCGAGAAGATGCTGAAGCGGATGAAGGACGAGCTCTCAAAGCACAAGACTCAAAATGCGCGTATGCAGACCGAGCTTGAAGAAGCCCACTTACAGAATACGGAACGGTCGGCAGATCAAAGGGAGCAGTCTGAGTGGGAACGGGAGCGCACGTCGCTTAAACAAGAGATCGAGGAGATGCAGGAGCATATCAAGACTTCCGTATCGCAGCTCGAGAGACAGATGCAAGAGGTTCGCGATGAGTTGAAGGTAGCGCAGGATGAGCGTGACCAGTACAGGAGCAGCAGTGATCAAGCACAGCAACATCTGGCAAACGTGACGCAGCAGGCAAGAGCCGATCTCGAGCAGCTTAAGAATGAGAACAACCTCTTGGAAACACGGGCCCTCGATGCGGAACAGAAGGTGTCCCTGCTTCTGGACCAAGTCGAGTCGTCTGTAGATCATTATCGTCGCCAATCCCAACACGTCCAGCCCAACGGTGCTGCAGGCCATCACCGTACCAACAGTTCCACATCGGCTCTGGGCAATCACACGCGGAGTGACAGTGTGTCGCAAGACTCCACATATGGCCCCGACAATCGAAACTCGGTTGCACTCGACAGTCTAGCATCAGAACTCGAGACGTTACGGACCCATTGGGAGACGACAAACCGAAACTATCGACTGAGCAGCCAATTCGACTTCGAGAGGACGCCGACCAGTGCGCATGGTGATCTCAGCGATAGCTTGGCTAACTGGAGGAAGAGACTTGACATTGGAGAGTCGGAAGGGGACGAGGCCAAAGATGCGACCCCTGAAATCGCGAACCAGCGCGTGAGGAGGGCGATGAGCCCGATCAACAAGGCCCAAGGGGATGGTCAGAAAGAGGTAGGTGATGACAGGATGAACGTTATCTGATATGGTCGAAGGACTCGACTGGGAGATACGACCACATGGGACGAAGTAAGAACTCAGTTACAGAAGTGCTGTTTGATACAACGCAAGATTTGGTTTCATATACTTTCGATTCTCCGCCAGCATCAGGCTGCAGTACCCATGTCTATTGTTGGTCCAAGGAAGCGGACACTAGTGTTGGTGATTTTTCTATTTCTCGGCGCTCGCGCTGCAATCGACAATGTAATTGGTACTTTTGGTGGTTCTTATGGGGTTTTTGCGAATGGTTTGTAGTTGGCTGTTCGTGCAGTGTCTTCCCCGGTGTAACAGACTGGGCGTGTTCTGTGGCTTGCAATACTTGTATGTCGGGGGTTATCGAGTTCGTGGACGAGATTGGTTTGAATGGAACAATTTACTACATCTGACCGCGGTGTCCTCTTCGCCGGGGAACATCATCCCATGCCCCGGTGTCACCGGTGGCAGGCTCTGTGTGGGAGTAGATACTCGGTGGATTTGGATGGCTATAGTGGGGAATCGATCAGGACGATACAATTGGCAGTGGCAGACACCGGCCGGTAGAACAACGCCACAAATGTCATCTACTGTACCTTAGGCATGCAGCATCACTATAGCACCGAGCACCGTTCCATAGGACATTGTCAACGGAAACAGGCAGTTAAGCCATGGCTCGGATTTGCCGGCAGGTACTCGATTTTGTACTTTTACTTCTCCTTCTACATACTTCAGTAACGCTCACCGCACCGATCTGTACCTACTGTACGAAGTACGTTGCCCACAACTCCACCACAACGGATACCCAGCGCCGCGGTTAGGGATTGAGACGCACCCGTCTCCCATCTCCGTCTCGGCTGCACCCATTCGTGGATTTTCGCCAATACGTCTGGTAAACTCCGACCGGCTGCAATGTATAGCTGCCTGATCCGAAACAGGCTCGAGTCCGACAACGAGCACTCATCATGACTACTGTGGCTGCGATAATCGAGATTGACATAGCTGGGGTTGTAGTTAATATATAGGATCCCCCGAGTCCGCCGGAATACACCGATTATAAATGAATTACGAAGTACTTGATATTTCAAGCTGCGCTTTTCGGAAATCATACTGTAGCTCAAGAGGCAGAGAGAAACAGGCGTCGATGTCTAAAAATAAGCCTCATATTTTAGCACCTCCCGCGGGCGCCTGTCAATTCATTAGTAGGCTGGGAACAGGCGACACAGCTCAACTCTTGTATCTTTTTCTCTTTCTTTCTTTCTTTCTTTCTTTCTTTCTTTCCTCCTCTCTTGTTTCTCTTTACCTAAATTTGAAAGAACAATGACTCGGGTTATGTCTGAACTTGTGCTTGTTGGAGTATGGTGTTTGGATACCTTCGCGATTTGTATCAATAATCCCCTCCCTGAAAAAACAGCCTGAGAAAGGGTACCTCGGGATTGACCATCGTAACAAGGTTGACAGCAGTATCCGTATAAGCTTCTCTCATCTAACCCTGCCATATAAGAATTACCAAGGTATAAATCTCAGTGTTCAATACATGTAATATATCATTCTTTGGGTGTATACCTATAAGGTAGGTAGATTACAGACTCGTATTACTTAAGCAATAGGTGCTCGGTAAAGTAACAACCTTCCCTTCTTACTTTACACCAGCTTTCTTTACCCTCTACCTGACTCTGAACTTTCCCAATCTCAATAATAGTCAGTCAGGCCATAATCAAGCTCACCTCGATAAATCACGACTTCTTGGCTTCGACTATCTCTTGTAGGCTCTCTTTAGAAAGGGAGCTCAGCTTGAGATCTTCAAAGTCCACGACCTTCTTCTATCTTTCATCTTCCATCTTCCATCTCCGCCCTTCGTTGTCGGTAACGCCTGCATGAGCGATTTCGATTTATCGTTGCATTGACACTGTCTCGGAATTATTCGTTACTGAAAGCAAGCAAGGCAATCACTTGATTGAGACCAAAAGCTGCGTGACTGGTACGTGACCCCGTCAGTCATCCTGTCGCTCACATCACTCTCATCACTCTTCACTCTTCGCTCTTCATTCTCTCCACACCGCTCGACCATCGAACTTTCCAGCGGCGACTCCCTTTGTTCGTCTCCCATATCATACAGTTTTTCAACGCGTCGTGACCTTCTCCCCTCTCTTCCTGCTTCTCTCACCGCCTCATTGTTTGGGTGCTGTGGACTAATCAACTCACGCCTCGTTTAGAGCGAAGCAGCCTGAACTTCGACAACTCACTACAAAACCCACCACCTCCACTTTATGAGATCCCAATCACTCACGATTTCCTTCCTCTCCACCATCTTCCTGCGTCGACAGATACTTTGTCCTTAGTACGACACGTGTCTTTCAACGATCACAAACAAACAAACTAAATCCTTCCCACGAACCTCTCAACATCGAAAGGTGTTGAGTCTGTGGGGTTTCTTCAGTCATAATGACCACAATGGTGGGTGCAACGGCCTCCAAATCGAAATCCAACCCTCTGGTTTTTATCCCTTTACTACTATCCGCCAATATCCATACTCTGCCCTTTTCCAGGATGGTCTTAGTGTTGTGGGCGTGTAAGCCTGGCATACACCGTACCTTTGCCATGCATGTTCATCTTACTCTGAACGCCATTCACTCCACCTACCACAAGTGCCACTCAGCTGTCTCATAGATAGGGCAATACTCTTATTTAGACGAGTTTATGCTAATTCGAATGATATCTAGGATTTGAGAGTCGGTAATAAGTATCGTATTGGACGTAAGATTGGTAGCGGCAGCTTCGGTGACATCTACCTCGGTGAGACTCAGCCACGTTCACGGCCGCACTGCATGTCCTAACAGTTCTTGCTTAGGCACCAACATCATCTCTGGAGAGGAGATTGCAATCAAGCTGGAGAGCGTCAAGGCCAAACATCCACAACTCGAATACGAAGCTCGTGTCTACAAGTCTCTTGCTGGAGGCGTCGGCATCCCATTCGTACGCTGGTTTGGTACCGAGTGTGACTACAATGCTATGGTCCTTGATCTCCTCGGACCCAGCTTGGAGGACCTTTTTAACTTCTGCAACCGGAAATTTTCTTTGAAGACGGTCCTACTCCTCGCCGATCAGCTGATCTCCCGCATCGAGTATATCCATGCCAAGTCCTTCATCCATCGTGACATCAAGCCCGACAACTTCTTGATGGGTATTGGCAAGCGTGGCAACCAGGTCAATGTTATTGACTTTGGTTTGGCCAAGAAATACCGTGACCCGAAAACACACTTCCACATCCCTTACCGCGAACATAAGAATCTTACTGGTACTGCTCGTTATGCCAGTATCAATACTCATTTGGGCGTCGGTATGTATTCCTGCTTCAATCATCACTAAAGCTTTTACTCACAATTTATCCAGAACAATCTCGTCGTGACGATATGGAGTCCTTGGGCTACGTTATGCTTTACTTCTGTCGTGGTTCCCTGCCTTGGCAAGGTCTCAAAGCTGCTACGAAGAAACAAAAGTATGACCGCATCATGGAGAAGAAGATGACCACTCCGACCGAGGTCCTTTGCCGCGGCTTCCCAAACGAGTTTGCCATCTACCTGAACTACACGCGTTCTCTCCGCTTTGACGACAAACCCGACTATTCGTACCTTCGAAAGATCTTCCGCGATCTCTTCGTTCGCGAGAGCTTCCAGTACGATTACGTCTTTGACTGGACCGTTTACAAATATCAGAAGAACGCTCAAGCCATCGCTCAGGCGGCTGGCAATCAGCCTGCTGCGCAAGATGAGGAGGAGAAGCCTGCTCGTCGTCACCCCACAGGTACGAATGCTGCCACTGCCGGCCTCCCAACTCCTCAGAATGCCTCTACAGCTAGCAAACCAGGTGCCATCTCCACTCAGCGTCGTAAGGTGATCGAGCGTGGTGCCAGTGGTACCGCAGGCGTCGAGACTCCCGACACGAACCGTGCTGTTGGAGGGAGCGATCGGATGTGAGTTTCATGCCAACGCTCCGGTTCCTTGTAAGGAACTCTTCTCCTCTGCGTTTGGTGTTCGTTATCATGCAACGCTGGGCGTGGGGGTTGTAAGTTGAAGGATTCTGACTAATGCAATAGCCTTCGACGGTAGGCTTCGTTCAGCTTCCAAGGGAGCGGGTGGTGCCCCCGTCTCTTTCGGGACCTATCGTGTGAAACGCGACGATCACACGGCTTCTGGTGCTCCATGGTACTGAGTGAACTTATCATTACTGCACTTGCTCCTGTTACCGGTTGACGGTTGCCGCGAACCTTGGCCTTTGCAGATCCAGTGGGCAAAGATTCGAGACTAGCTGTCGACTTCGGTCTTGGCTGAACGGCTCACACGACTTTCCTTGCCTGGTTTCCTGTTAAGCACCTATCATGTTGTCTTGCCATCGAGTCATCATTCGCTCTTGCTCGTGCGCCCACCGTCTTGTTGCCTCGACTTTCCGGTTGTCCGCAGGGGCTTTCGCTCACTATGGAAGCGGTTACTGGTGGAGTCAAGGTTCAAGATGCTGGACGCTCGAACGGCACTTCATCGGACTGGTATTGCTTTTGATGGTTATCCCGAGTTCCCTCTGGCACTTTGACAGCCATGGTCGATTGTCTGATCTGACTCGCACGACCACAATCAGCGGAGATATTCACAAGAGGATAATGTTGCAGGATACTTGGGAAGCTAGTTCGACATCCATTACGACAGTCTACAGCATCTTAGGACCGCCCAGCTCTATTCAGCTCCGACCTTTAGCTGACCAAGCAACTACCTTTCTTATCTGCACGAGCCTTCACGTTTTCGTTTGTTCATGCGCATGATTCTCTTTCCTTTTTCTTAAAACTTTCAACCCTCCGTTTCCATGGCTTAAGTCAGGAGCTCATGAAGTGGCAAGGCAGACCTGGGAGATAGACGTGGTCGAGAAATACTGGGTGTAGTAGAGAGCTTACCTTGGTCCGTCGGAGATGGTGCGAGCCTAGAAAGCACGGTTGGTGGGAGAGGAGCAGACTGCAACTGGGATGTTTTACCAGAGAGCTGGCTAAGGTGGAGCGTACATCAGGTGGGATGAGAGGTCGGGTGGGAGATGTTAAGGGGGCGGCTTCGGGGGTGGTCTTCTCTTGTTCTTGCTCGCGTGATTATCTTCACTTCTCCACACTCCTTTAGCTACCCGCTCGTCATCGCTTCTTACGATTGGAGGGAAGGTGTGGTGGCAGGCGGGTGGCTACCTTAGGTACGGTTATTCTGTCTGTCGTGGTAAGCTTTACTTAACGAAAGAACTCTCTCCTTATCTACCTTGTGTCTCGGTGCTTGACCAAGCTGAGCCGTTTATGTTGTAGTACTAATTGCCCATTCGGGCACCCTACAGTGTAAGAGGACACAGGAAAGTATTTTTGTCTACCTACCAAAAGCCATCTCTGCCAAGGTGCCGTACAACACACTGTGAAGCTACCGTTCCAGTTATGTATGCTTTGGTGTGTACGCCTCTCTCTCCCGAAGTGTCGTCGAAATGGTAGCTCCGTACCCTGAGATGTGCTGGGATGGGCGATTGACATTCGGGGCATGACAGCGGGACGAAAGCTTTCGCATGAACCGGCGGCTCAGTATGTGTCCAGAACTCACCTTGTCTTCGAAACCCATGTCAACATGATCAGGCAAATAGGCAACGATTGGACTCGGCCGTACATGAGTTCTGAGCGGATAGGGTATATCTTTGAAAATGAGTCAGATTACCTTTGCTCACCATCACCATCTCGATCTCGATCTCGATCTCCAGCTCCAGCTCCAGTCACGCTATCTTCCTCTTTTCCAGTTTTACAAGCATCGATGGATCACGTACGTAGAACTCGTCACCACCACCACTACCACCAGCTGCGCTCTCGCTTTCACGGGATACCTCCTCCTCCTCCTCTGCATCCTTACGCGTTACCGTCCGCTTCGCCTCGCCTCGTTCCCTTCACGAACACCCCGGCGACCACTCGTCCCCATTCGAATCCAGCTGAGAGTTCTCAGGGACGACCCTGAGGAGCAGAGGCGGGGGTTCCGTGGGGAGTGGCGACGGCGCTGGGAATATAGGTTGCGCGAGACACAGACGGCCTGTGTAGATCTGTAGTTGGTTGATTGAGAGTAGGTTACGTGCGGAATAGCAAGCCATACAGATACCTGACTCCTGCGTTGGCGGCGGCGGATAGGGGAACGAGGTGCCCCGGTTGGTGCGAGGAAAGTCTCTCCTTTCCGCACCTTGAAAGCCTCGCGGCACAGCTGAGCGATTGGCACTTTCGTTGCCTTGATGGGGTCGAGCAGGGTGTGGTCTATATATATGGCAAAGTCCACGGATCTTGTCACTGGCGCCAGGTGTGTGGTCTTCTTCGTTGCGACGATCGTTTGATTGTCCTTGATGATCGAGGCTCCGTTCTTCGCGGGTGTAACGGGTCGGCAGGGTGGAGATGTCGAAGTTGGTGGCAGGGAGAAGGGTATCAAGGCCGAGAAGAGGATTCAGGCTTCCGGTACATCTTGGGAACGGACTGTGCTTGATCTGTGGACTCAATAAAGCCAGCGCAGGAGAGAAAAGCTAGCATCCACGATCGAGTCACACGACAGGAGCGCTGTAGAATGATTTGGGAATCGAAGGAAAATACAGATATTGTCTTGTTGACGCTCCCGCAACGAAGATCTGTTCGGTACGATGGCAATGAGCAGAACTGTACGCCACCCCAAGACTCTGGTTCAGCTAGAGGGCCTTCGACATGGGCAATCGTGGCAATGTAGCGAGTTTGACATCCTGCTGAACTGTGTGTTGCTCCGTGGAGTAAGGAGAAATATGTAAGTCGGCTGACAAGTATGCAATATCGCCTACCCTTTCACCAAACAGCAGGTTTGAGAGTTGCAGCAAGCATTTGAAACACGTCGTGGAGTTAAAGACGGTAGAGAAACAAGTTCATGGCTTGCGGTAATGAGACACGAGTGGTAGCTGAAAACCTGCAATGCTCTTCAACCCGTTCGCTGGAAGAACGAGACTTCCCTGAAGCCATAGTCTAAGGCAGAAAGGAGATCCAAATGGTTACACAAAAGACCGAATTTGAAATCAACCAGCAAGCACAGGCGGTAGAAACAATCCCAAACCGTACGCCAACGCCACCATCACAACAAACCACACACCATCAAGACAACCGGCAGGACGGCCAGCGAGAAAGACCCCGTCATCTACTGACAGCTCTTACACTCCGGCCCACGAACATCGTCCACCCTCCCCAGTCTCTTCCCCCCTCCCGGCCCACCACTCCCCGGGCCCCCGCTCCCCGGCCCACTTCCTCCCCCGCCACCGCCGCCATACCCTCTACGGACCGCACCCCCACCAGCCGCGCGGTTCCGGACGTTAAACGGCGACGTTTCGGCTGCGGCGTAGGCATCGAGCTGTGCACACGGGGGTCAGCATAAGGTACTATACGTAAGCGCCGTAATCGCGGGGGAGGGACGGGGTGGGGAGAGGAAAGAAAGATGGGGGTTCGTACGGAGAAGAGGGTTGTGACGTAGAGGCCGAGGAAGGTGTAGGTGCTGTTGAGGAGGGAGCGGAGGCGGGCGGTGAGGGGAGGGCTAGGTGGCCGGGGGATGGTGTTAGTCTTTGCTTGATATGGGGATGCGGGGATGGGAGGGAGGGGGTGGGGGGGACCTTTGGAGGACTTGGCCGTTTGAGAGGTAGGGGGTTTTTGGGGTGGACATTTTGTGTGGGTTTTAGTGGAGAGTTGGCGGGTTGGGGTTGGGGAGGTTTGGGATTGCTGGTGGTAGGATGTTGGCGGTTGTGGTTGTGAGGGTGTAACTTCAAGGTTGTCTGTGTTTAGGTGTTAACTAATTGATGACTAATGTGCTTGAAGGTAGTAATTTATTTGGTGATTATATCGGGAGCGTGCAACTTTCGTGATCAAGACTCGGGTGAACAATTTCGTCGTCAAGGACATTGTTTCTGAGGATGGTTGCGATCAAACCTCAGCACTTCACTATACACCCTGTTGTTGCCTAAGATCACATCCTATCACCATCTGTTGGAGATCTCTTCAGTAAGACAATAGCAATGAGGGCAGCAACAAGGGGTATGTGAACAGGTCAGATCAATGCACAACATCCTCAGCCAGCTATAACATCACTCATCTCTGATCTTCTCGATGGTCGGCAATCAAACATGTCGAGTGCCACCGACCCTGCCCAGCAATCAAAACCAATCAACGACACCCTCTGGCACAGGTTTCTCACCCTGCTCGCCGTCAAGTTTGTGACTACGAAGGGTTTCAAGCGCTTCTTCCAGCACCCTGGAGGTGTTCTTTTCGTCTCAGACTTCTGCATCAAGTCAGGGCTCTTCACAACGCTTGCAGAGGCAAATGCTATGCGCTTCGTTGCCCAGCATACCTCAATTCCTGTCCCAACCGTGCATTGTTCTTTTATGTATAAAGGGGAAACGTACATCGTTATGAGTAGGATTCACGGTCAAAAGGTGGCGAAGATGTGGGGTCCCCGTTCGCCGGAATCCAAGGCTAGGATCCTCAAACAGGTGAAGCAAATGATCGAAGAGCTTCACAACATCCCTCCACCTAAAGACATCGGTGTCTCCAATGTGGATGGTGGCGCTATTTACGACTGCCGGCTCCCTGATACTTCGCTGTGGGGACCATTCAATACAATTCGAGACTTTCATAGGCGTCTACGAAATGGATTTGAAGCCGGTCTTCTCAACGCCCCAGATGGTATCGAGGAACTGATCGCTTTTCATGACCAGCCATGGCCGACTCCAGTATTCACGCACGCCGATCTGAGTAGCCTCAACATCCTTGTACGTGGGGATGAGGTAGTTGGAATCATTGACTGGGAGACGGCGGGGTGGTTTCCTCCATATTGGGAGTATACAACCGCGTGGCACGTTAATCCGCGGAATGAGTTCTGGCAACAGGAGGTGGACAAGTTCTTAACCCCAATGCCATATGCACTGAAGATGGAGAGCATTCGAAGGCGCTACTTTGGGGCCTTTTGAGTTGCTCCGTTCTGAGAAGCATAGCTTAGGCTAGACTTGGGGTTCTTGAGCATACTTGTTCTTACTACACAACGTTCCAATTTCGGAGGTTCCGTCTTGCCAGTGGGACAGCTGATTGTCCTTGTTAACCCTAGCTGCCCCGACATCTCATTAGGGGATCAACTCTCTCTTATCGAGTATATCCCACGTTGCCGCCTTTTCCGGGTCATACTTTCCTTGTTCGTCAAATCGATGCTCGTCCTTCTTCTTCGCAACATACCACATGGCAGTATCGCGCACAGATTTCCAGTCAGTCACAGAGCTCCCTAAAGCTCTCCTGTCGCGCATGAGCCCATCCAAGGCCTCCTTCAACCATTCAATACAGTTCCAATGATCCAACCCAGACTCGCCAGCGCGGATCGGGGTCTCTCTCAAGACCGACTTGAGACGCTCAGCACTTTCGACTTTGCCGATTAAAATTCGGACAAGGAGCATTGCCGTTGGCTTAAGAGTGATTGAACACTCGTCGTATGCCCATTTCGATTTGAACGACTGACCACATGGTACCAACTTCTCTTTAACGTGGAAGCGCGTGCCGAACCCGTCTCGTTCAGGCTCGAACTTGGGACCGACGATAAAAGCCCAATGGTATCTGTGAAGGTTTAGTGAGCATTCAGCTGATGAACCTCCTGCCTTACGTGTCTTCTAGGCCTGGCATTTTTGGAGCTCCACCGCGGGCGTAAAGGACGACATAGAGACGATCCTTGCCAGAACCCATAGCGTTGCTCTTGAATAAAGTTGATGAGGCAAATAGCAATCGTTGGATCTTCCACTGACGGTGATATAAACGAATAGCCTAAGGACCTTGCCTAAGCCGAAGGTGCCTTCGTCAAACGGTAAATGTTGCATTATCTGCTAGTAGCTGGGGTTATCTTTTAATTGGCTCTTCGAATAAAAGGGGCTTTTGCATACCTTATTCAGTGATTCTTTGGAGAGCGTGGTTCCCTTGAGATGAAAATGACCACATTCACTCTAGGAACAGCTGTAAGTTAGATTTACGACTGTAGAGGTTGCACAGTAGGTGAATGGAGATCCGCCACAATTAGGTACGCTTACATACGGAACCATACACCCTTAGCCGTTGTATAAATTAAAACTTCCAACCTCATCGTGTTGAGCAGCAGGACCATATACGCTATGGGACCACCAAGAGCCAAGGTAAGTCAACATATTTCAAGATCCATGCAATTGGATCTGAAACTAACATTTTCCAGAAAAGAAAGCGTGATGAAAATGCCAACCACACTGCGGTGGACACCTCAAAGCCTACCGCAGTATACACCCCAAAGGAAGGACGCGGATACACCGTGAGCGTCGCCCTACCAGGCAGCATCATCAGCAAGTACGAGCCCGTGGCGAGCATCTCCCTCGACCAAGCTGATGCTTACACCCTAGCGCGCAGTCACACGAACTGAAAACGACCCTAGCCGGGCAAATCGCCCGCGCCCTCGCCGTCTTCTGCGTCGACGAAGTCGTCATATTCGACGACGGACAAAGCAAGCCGCAGCGGATTCACCACCATCGTGGCTGGGGGCCGGAAGACCACCACCATGCAGAGTCCGACTCGCCCGAGCAGGCCTATACCGGCTACTCCGACCCAGACGGCTTCCTCATCCACATCCTAGCGTACCTCGAGACGCCGCCTCATCTGCGGAAGTTCCTGTTCCCAATCCACCCGAACCTCCGCATCGCCGGCACGCTGCCGAGCCTCGACATGCCGCACCACCTACGCGCCCACGAATGGTGCCAGTACCGCGAGGGCGTCACAGTCGAGAGTCCTCCCGTATCGGCGACGACGGCAATATCCACCAACGGCACCAGTGCCGGCACCCCACCGACAAGGAAGCATCCGAAAGCAAATGCTCAACCCACAACATCCACAACACTCATCGAAACCGGCCTCCCGCAACAAACCCTCCTCCCGATCTCCATCCCCCCCAACACGCGCGTAACGCTCAAATACCCCTCCGCAACCCCACCCACCACCTCCTCCTCCTCTACCGAGCCCCTTCCCGCCACCGCCGTCTCCCCGGACGCCCCCCGCGCCGAAGCAGGTTACTACTGGGGCTACCAGATCCGCCGCGCTTCCTCGCTCGCCGCCGTCTTCACGGAGAGCACGTACGACGACGGCTACGACGTCACGATCGGGACGTCGGAGCGGGGCGTGCCCTTGTCCTCCCTCTTGAACCCTGCTCCCCCTCCCTCCTCGCCTCCCGACCCCTCTAGCGAAGGGCTAGCTCCAACCCCAAAGCCGTCTTTGCCGATTCCTAATTTCAGGCATCTCCTGATTGTGTTTGGTGGCGTGGCGGGGCTGGAGGCGGCGGTTATGGCGGATGAGGAGCTGGTGCGCATGGGTGTCGTGGAGCCGGACGGGTTGTTTGATTATTGGGTGGATTTGTGTCCGGGGCAGGGGAGTCGGACGATTCGGACGGAGGAGGCGGTGTGGGTTGGCTTGATGGGGTTGCGGGGGGTGGTGGTTGGGAATGGGGGGCGGTGATTGGTGGAGTGGTAGGGTGTAGGGTAGAGGGTCGGTGGGATTATTTTGGTGGGTTAGGGTTGAATAGATTGTAGATAGTAGAGAAAATTGAGTTCATACTGCATGTCACAGAGGTTCCGGACCAGGTCTATTCTACTCAATATCATGCCAAACCCTAGACTCTTTGAACACCACCCAATCCACCCAGAAAAGCGCCAGACCTATGACCCACATGGCCCTCAGGAACCTTATACACGCATTCCCACTTCAACCTCACCAACCGCATCAGCACCGACCACCTGTGCCCTTCCGGCCCTCTTCTTCAATACGTTCTCTATGAACGCCTCCCCGGCCTTATACGAACTCCTGACCAACGGTCCACTGGCGCAATAGAGGAACCCCATATCTAGAGCTCTCTGCCGCCACATCTCAAAGACAGCGGGAGTGACGTATTCTTCGACCTTCATATGGCGTTTTGTCGGACGCATGTACTGGCCGAAAGTCACCACGTCAACATCTACCTTACGGAGTTCTGCAAATTTCGGTCAATTAGCTGAAAACATACGTCCACGGAGAGGCACCGCGTACCTTTGAGCGTTTCCCACAGCTGATCCTCCGTCTCCCCCAAACCCAGCATAAGGCTCGTCTTCGTAATCAGCCCCTCCTTCGCCGCCTTTGCCGCCCGCAGCACACTCAGACTCTGCCGAAACTTCGCTCTCCGATCCCTCACGCTCGGCGTCAACTCCTCCACCGTCTCCATATTGTGCGCGTAGACGTCCAGCCCGCTCCGCGCCACGACCCCAACCATGTCTAAATCGCCGGCATAGTCGCCCGTCAGCGCCTCAACCAGCATCGTCGGCGCCTTCTGCTTGATCTTCATAATTGTCTCAGCGAAATGATGCGCGCCGCCGTCCGCCAGGTCGTCGCGGTCCACGGACGTCAAGACGACGTAGCCGAGCCCCCACCGCGACAGCGCCTCGGCCGTGTGCTCAGGCTCGTGCGGGTCCAGCGGGGGTGGGGCCTTGGACGTCTTGACGGAGCAGAAGCGGCAGCCGCGCGTGCAGGTGTCGCCCATCAGCATGATGGTGGCGGTGGCGGCGGATTTGTCCGAGCCGCCCCAGCAGTCGGAGATGTTGGGGCAGCGCGCTTCCTCGCAGACGGTGTGCAGGTTGAGACCGCGCAGGTCGTGCTTGATCTTCTTGTAGTTGTCCCCGACGGGGACGGGCGTCTTGAGCCAGGAGGGGAGGCGGGTGATTTGTTTTTGCCGGCCTTTGGGACCGACCATTGCGGTTCGCAATTCGAGCGCATCTTCGGGGGTGAGGGGTTGGGGGTTGCTGCCGGCGAAATCGGAGAGTGATGGGCCTGCGTTGAGCCGGTCTTGGAATGGGGTCGTGCGTCTCTGGGGGCGGGTATCTGATGCTGAAGTTTCGGAGGCTGCGGTGGCGAACGTACGAAAGTTCGTGGGAGATGGACGAAGGAAGAGGCGTGACGAGGGTTGGAGGGGAGGAGCATGCAGGCAGCGGAATCTGCTTGCTGTCCCTGCCATTGTGAGGTTTGAGAGACAGAATGGAATACTCGACAGGTATAATGCTGATTTCACTCTCGTGGTCATCATCGGAATAGACGCTAACGCCGGTTAGCGGCGGCCACTCACCACGCTGACTCATCAGCCCTATACCACGGCTTACTCGCTCTGGACCGAGAGCACTCCGCCAATGCGCCGTACTCCGCCGGCCGCGCAAAGATGGCTACGTGAACTCCGCTCACGAAGCCTTGGGGTATCCAGTCCGAGTCATTGCCGCATCACCACACAACACCCTTTCCCCACCTCCGCAAACAAGCATAGAAAGATGTCCGCAAACGGCTCCTCCGCACCTGCACCGACGAAGCTCAAAGTCCTAATGCTACACGGTACCCCCCCTTACCCACCCGTCAACATCAATCCTAGCTCTAACACCCCACTTCTCCACCCTAGGCTACACGCAATCAGGCTCACTCTTCCACGCCAAGACCCGCGCCCTCGAAAAGACCCTGCACAAATCATTCCCGCACCTCTCCCTCATCTACCCCACGGCGCCACTCAAACTCCAGCCGCACGACATCCCCGGCTTCAGCCCCTCCGCCTCCACCGCCGCCGACGACGACGAGCCTGACGCCTGGGCCTGGTGGCGGCGCAAAGACGACACATACGAATACGCCGGCATCGACGCCGGGCTGGCGCAGATCGCCGCGACGCTGAAGCGCGACGGTCCCTTCGCGGGCGTCATCGGCTTCAGCCAAGGCGGGTGCGCGGCGGGGATGGTGGCGTCGCTGCTGGAGCCCGGGCGACGGGCGGCGTTCGATGCCGCGGAGAGGGGAGGCGGAAGGGGAGGGGGGATGGCGTACCCGGCGGCGTTCGCGGAGCTGCGGCATCCGCCGTTGCGGTTTGCCGTTAGCTATAGCGGGTTTGGGGCGCCGCATGAGTTGTACCGGGCGTTTTATGAGCCGAAGATTGCGACGCCGATGGTGCATTTTGTGGGGTCGTTGGATACGGTGGTGGAGGAGGAGCGGAGTTTGAGGTTGGTTCGGTCTTGTGAGGGGCCCGAGAGGGTGGTGTATCATCCCGGTGGTCACTTTTTGCCGACGCAGAAACAGTATGTTAGTGCGTTGGCTGGGTTTATACAGGAGACTTGTGGGGATGTGGGTAAGGTTGGGGATGAGGAGAAGGTAGGGGATACGGAGGTGCCGCTTTGAAGGCGTGTGAGTGCATACGAGCATCTGGTCGGCGCTTTAGCTCTTGGTGGGATTATATGTGATGCATAGAATAGACATCTAGATCATAGATGCTTGGAGATCGTCTTAGTACTCTAAGGACTAGATCTACATACAGTACTGTACAATTACCACGCTCTAGACATGTTCGATCACGCACTAGACTCCGTCGAAACGCAGACACATAATAGCCAAGCCACAGAGAACAGCCATCAATGGACTTTACCGACCTTCGTGGGCTGGATCCTAGCCATCATCTCCTCTTTGGTGATGAGATGATCAATTCTCTCCAGCAACCCCAACAAACTCTTCATATCCCCACTCCACTCATTTAAGACATCATCCGCATCCCTCGGCTTCGCAAAGCTTACAATCCTGGCCGGCCGATCGATCTTCGCATACACGGTCTTGGCAGTCACCAGTTCGCTGATGTATTTTTCCGTCTCGTCCTCGTCAAGATCAAGAAGCTGCGTGAGCCGGGGCATCTGGATCCGTGTGTAGTATTTCGCAATTACTCGGACGTTGTGTTCGATGACGCGCTTCCGGAGATCCTGCCATCGCTGGAATGCCTTCTTGTCACCTGACTGGCTGGCTTCGGCATCAAAGACGTCCGTACTACAGAGATGTTTTCCGAAATTCTCCGCTACGATCGGCCACCGCATTATCTCGTGGATGGTAAAGAGTTTGAGAAACTGGGCTTCGAGGGATACTTGGGTGTTGCGGGAGTCTTTTTGAATGCGGTGGAGGAGATCGGATTGTTCATTATCGAAGGGGGCGAGGATGGTGTAGAAGATGACTCTTTGCAGTACCTAGAAGAAGGATGAGTTCCGACCGCTTAAGCTCTACTGTGCACCAGCGACTTACTGCGTGCAGTTGCTCTGGGTTCTCCTCAACGGACTCTGTATCCAGGACTTGCCGGTAGTGTTTACAGACTTCCAAGTATTTGTCGTCATGCTTCGAAAGCATAATTTGCTGTTCGTAATAACGGAGCTTCAGGTCTGTGACATCGTCCTCCTTCTCTACCGGCGGATCATCCACGCTCCTGGTCTTTTCTTTCTCCTCACGTTCTTTCTTCTCCTTCTCGAGCTGTTCAGGTGTCTTCTTCGGTTTCCGGCCAAAGTATTTCGTACTTATCTTCCGACTCAGTATACCAGCTTGCGTCCAGTCACCCTTCTCGATACACAGCGCGACTTGCTCGAGGATGAACTCTGTTTTCTCCCGTCGCTCCATAGACCCAAAGGTCTCAACTTGAAGCTCACATAGGATGTCGGCAGCCGCGTTGAGATCGCCCTGTGATTTCTTGATATCGGACAGTATCCGGGTGACACGTGCTCTTTCGACCTCGACAAAGATCTCGAGGGTTGTCAGCTTTGGACCTAGTTTATGATTGCTGAACGTTTCACTAACCTTGCCCTCTGTGACCGTCCTTAATGTCTCGATGACAGATAACTTGGTATCCGGGTCTGGTGTCTCGTCCAAGAACGACATGACCACCTGCACCATCTTCGTAATGGCTTGCTTGAGCTGTCCATGCTTCTTCGACAGTAGAAGAACCTGTTCATTCAATAGACCCCAATCTCTTGAGTCTTTGCATATCGTAACGATGGCAACAAGCAACCGTGATGTAGATGCGAGGTCGGAAGCCTGAAGAGCGATTGTATAAGCTGACATTCTCCGCCATGGCTAGGCCTTTGGTGGCAAGCCGTACCTGTCTCGTCTGCTTTTCCAGCGCAAGAAGCTTCTCGATAGCTGCTTGTACATTGTCCTAGGAAGTTAGACTCGTTGTACTCGCGAGGGAAACCAGTACAATAAGCTACCTTGGCAAGCTCCTGAGCTTCCGGGATCTGCTTGTCGGCCTCCTTGGTGTAGTCCTTGTCAGGCTTGACTATCCGCCCGTCCGACATTATGACGACCTCTCTCGATCTAGGTGACGTCTAAACTCTGTGAAAGAATCGATGGAAGCTATGGTAAAGCTCTGAATGTACGAAGTTTTGGCTGATAGCCAGATGCTTGTCTGCGGCTCTGCGTACAAGTACAGTACACTCGCCTGGACATGCTAAACATCGAAAGCGGAAAGTTCCGAAGTCACGTGATTTGCGTACAGGTTTAATTTTTGATTACTGCAACTTCTACACTTCTTGCAGTCAAAGATGGAGAGTTAAGTTCGTCAAGGCTCCAGAATACGGACAGTCACTGGTAATGCTGAAGCAACTTCGGGGAAAATCTAATATTCCGAACAGGAGCCATGTTGCTGGTGCTCTCCGTCTACGTGGACGAGTCATGTTGATATTTCTTGGAAACATCCCGACTCATCTTCAGACATGACATCAAGTTACTTTGTCCGTGAAGCACGGTATGGTCGGTCAAGAAGGCTGAGCATGTTTGGGATGGAAGATCAGCAGACAGAAGGCCGGAGAGTAAACCCCTAGTCGGGAATGGCGGTGGGTTTGAGCCGCAGCTCAGCGGTCGTGCCGGCCGTTCCGGAAGATCACAGATCTCCTTGAAATCCACGTGGAACAAGCCTGAAGAGAGCTAGAAGAGAGCTAGCTTAGCTGCGAGACACCCGGTTTGTGATCGATGACGCATACGGAATACGGAATCCATCCGAGTCGGCTTGAAGCAGGGCGCCTCATCCCGCAGCTGGACCCTGAGAGCACATCTCTATCGCTTGGCTTGTTTGGCGGCTCGTAGTGAGATGTCGGCCGTTTCAACTTATGCTCTCCGCGCCACCCCACTGATGCGTTCATTCCAGATGACGATGGAACCTTCGACTCTTTACCGTCTCGGCTTCACCACAACCCTGTGATGAAGCACGACTTCACTCCTATATCGCCGAAGTCCTGCGCAGCAGGGCAGCGACAGCGCAGGGTTACGGAGCAATATCAAGATGTTACCCTTAATAGCAACCTCGTGGCTGTGGGCCCCACGTCCTAGGAGATGGTAGACTCTATAAAGAGCACCTACTATGTAGCTCTCCAACCATCCTACAATACTCCGATTCGATCATCTAGCTCATCCAGCCCGACCAACATCAATCAAACCACTCTCTACTATCCCGAACTTCAGGATGCAATTCCTCGCCCTCTCCGCACTTGCGCTCACTCTCATCGGACGCTGTCTAGCAGAGCCCATTCCCATTGACGCCATGCACCGGGACGACGTCGCCGCCCGCATGGTAATGCCTGTCCGACCGTTCAACGAGCTCCCTGGCGGAGACCTCAACGCCTTCTGGCCGTGCATGCGCTGCTCAGTCGAGTGTGCCGCCGTGGTTCTTGGCTGCGGGGTGGTGTGTACGGCCGCCGAGATAGATGGTCCATTGTGCGGAGTAAGCGACTGACCCGAACTCCACAATTCCTACGTATCACCGGTCGTTGAAGCTTACTGTCCCTTAGCTCTGCATCGCGGGCGCAGGCGGCTCGAAAGCTTGCGTCGAATGTTGGCCGCGCTGTCACGGCCAGCCGGCTGCGAATTTCATTATCCATCATCCACTCCCGAGGCTCAACAAGGGGCACTGATATAAGGGGGTCGAAGGCGTCTTGGCTGCGCAGATTGGTGGTATAAGAGCGCAGACCAAGAGTGTGCTGAGCACAGCTGAACAACCTTATTTTACTGTCTTTTGTGTAATCTTTTAGGTTGAGGCTATTCGTTTCATCTTTGGTTGTATACACGGCAGTGCCGGAAGATACCCCATGTGGAAATACGCTACGAGGTCTCTGAATTAGGACGCAATGTCCCTGCTATATATGAAACTCGCAATCGATATTGTTAGCACTCGTGAACTCACTTCTCACCCCCTCCATCTACCATGAAGCTCATGCAGGCATTTGAGCTGAGTATATTCAACTCAAACAGATGACGTCAACGAACCCGTCTCCATGGTCCGCCCAGCATCCGTTCTCACGAGCAATAAATGTGACAGCTCCCGGGAACGTCATTGGTTGCTCCGCGCAGGTCTCTCAGATTCCAAGCACATGATCAAGACAGAGCAAGTGGATGGCCGCAAGGAAAACGAGCACTAATATCACTAATTCCAGCTTGGTACGGACGGATGTCGTATGGAGTGCAGCTAACATATTCAGGGGCTAATCTACACTCTGTTCCATACGCAGCTACCATACTCACACACTTTACCCCGAACCTGCAAGGTGGCAATCAAAGACACCAACCAGCACATGTGTAGGATATTCCAGACGACAGACGCCCTCCACGTCGAGCTACTCGTCCGGACCTTCCCGAAACGACTCCAGCGGAGCCCAAGCAACCGGCACAGACACTCGCTTCTCCTTCTGCACCACGGCGTTTAAGTTCCCGCTTCTCCACAAAGCCAAGTGCTCTTCTCCACGCCTCTTCCAAACTCTCGCGTTCCTTAGGCACGAATTCGACCCGATGACCGCGACGCAGATCCGCCATCGCCGCTACTAACTCTGCCTGAGTGAGTTCCTGCCAGGACAGAACCTGGCTCCTTCCGACCACGGTAGCTAAGAGCCCTTAGTCGGCTCTCGGACTTGTCTCTGCCTCCGAGACGGTCTCGAGAGCTGCGCCAGCCTTGGGAGACGTGATCCGGCGCGACGACGGCCAGCGGAGCGAGGCATCGCCCAGGTATTTCGGGAGCATGTGGACAGCGCTGGCGTTGAGCTCGATGACGTAGGAGCACCCAGACATAGCTTGCAGGATCCACTGGGCTTATGAGGGTGGGGACGTGGAGCTGACGGACGTAGATCTGATTGACACTGCGGTCCACAGGACCCATGCAACGGGAGGCAGTGTGCAAAAGGTGCAAATCATACTGTCAAGCAGCTGGGAGCAATAAGATCTTAGAGTAGAATAGAGATAGAGTATAAAGAGCAACTGGTAGATGAGACAGGAGGGAGAATGAGGGTAGGACAGAAGAATTTGAAGACCTCGAACGAATGTGTTGAACGCTTTGCAGACTATCGTACTCTCGAAAGAAAAGGCCGGAGTACTCCATACCTGTATGAGGCAGCAGTCAGCCTTATCGTAGAGAACTCTAGCTGCAGCCAACCCAGAGCTGCCTCGAGGTGCCTCAGGCATGCTGTGGAACAGGTCACTGCATTTCGACTACCTTATCGAGCCCGGAGAGGTTCCTAATGACAGTGAACAGTCGGTAAGGTGCCTTGAGTATCTTGTTTGGGCTACCTGTGTACGGAGGCCATTCAAGAGACTATAAACCTTGTTCGTTCTCATCCAGCACGAGTAGAGCAGCTTATTCGAAGTTTGGGAATGCTTCTCATGGACTGGCTGATTCCATGCGTTCGGACAGTCTGACACGACACACACAAAGTTGATTCAGTATGATCAGGCGCTTGATTCTTGCTCCTAGCGACTACTAGGGCTTCGGGTTCTATCAGATTAAACTTACGGAAAACACGCTGCAAATAGATAGCTGACAGATTCTCTGCTCCAAATTTCCATGCTAGTATCTAGCTCACCGGACTCCACGGCATCGGAATCAAGATCCTCGACCTCATCGTCTGGATCAGCGGTACGGTCTTGTGCACCGTGTCGCCCCAGCCTTCAACCCCCCAACTCATCTCTCTCCTGACCTTCCTCTCCTCCAGATCGGCAAACTGCCATAGATGATGTACAGTGTTCAAATCGCCAATCTGCACAAACCAAGCCCCAACGCCTTCCATCACTTCTCGTCTCGCCTTCAGTCCTTTGCGCCAATGCGTTTCCCATTCCAGTAGATTGCCGGGGTGTAGAGTGTATGAGCGGAGTTCGAAAACGCCTCCCAGAGAGCGGGGAGGGGTGGTGGGCCAGAAAGAGAACTCTTGCATGAGGGATGTCCTCTTTGATGTGATGAGGTGCTTGAGCTTATGGTCGAAGTCAGGAAAGTCCGGGTGCGAGGCAATTGAGTGGAGAGAGGCGTGATAGCCATGGTAGCGTTGGTATTCCCAGATGTGGACTATGACCGGATGGCGACGATTGTCAGTCTTCCACCCAATTCTAGGCATGGTGGAACGGAAAGCTCAATCATACCAAAAGTATCACAATCACCAACCTCTGTCCTCCAGCTCCCCACGAGATTGACCTTGTTTTCCGGCATCTTTGCTATCTTCGGGTACCAGCCCCCCACCAGATTCATATACTCATCGACTTTGTCTGGTTTGACCTCGTGGAAGACGATGGAGTGTACGTATTTACCCCTCGCCAGCACCTGTGAGAAAGACTTTTCGATTTCCTGGTCCATCTGCTGTCCCTCGCTCGTGCCGTAAATCAAGGACGAAAGCGCCCCTTTCCGCTTCGTGGATTCTTGAGACGACGACGCTGCACGTGCTTCTTCTGGGCGGTGGGTTGACAGTGAGCCCAGTTTCCCTCCATCGGCAGAAGTAGGGCTTGCGAAGCTCGCATTGCTCACTTGCGGAGCAGTAGGAGCGGAGCCGGAAGCAAAAGCAGAAGGGGACGAAGAGGAAGCAGAAGCAGTAAGAGACTGACTGTCTTGCTGTTGTTTCTTCCGCTGAGCGGCTTTCATGCCCTCTCGAAACTCCTTTTGACGCGCTTCAAATGCAGATGCTCCATCAGGGGTTACATCTGCTAGAGCAGGAGATCTCTGGTGTGGATTGGAGGTAGTAAAGGGGCGCAAGAGAGTGGGAGGGCATTTGCCATTCCGAAGCAAACGTCGAGTGAGCATGGCGATGGAGATGTAATGCGGCCCGAAAAAGGGAAGGGAAACGACGAGGAAAGGAAAGGGAGCTTCTCAGAGCTGCAAGAAGCTAGAGTGATAGCTCGGGGGTGGTGTTTCGCGTCTCATGCAATGTTGATGATGGGCTGGTACAAGAGACGGAGAGGAAAGCAAAAGCAGAGCGGGGCGGACCGTGGGTAGTAGTGTAAAGCCGATACCTGTACACTAAGGGACAGTAAGGTACTGTACCGGTAGAGACAGACTGGTGGGGTTGGTTAGCAGGCACTACTGAGGGTAGAGCGGGTAAGCACGAGAGCTGCAGCATTCTAAGTCGCTGGCGATTTAAGCTTGACCATGCGGGGAAAGCCGCACTGACGTTACAGTTTAACCGATTAACACGTGATGATGGATGATCACCTGGACAGGGGTTGAAACGATGCTGACTAAGAATCTGCAGAGCTGTCGAGTTCAAGCAATTGGTTATAGGTATCTTGCTCACTCTCAAATATCTACATGTCATAAGTCAACTGCTATTCCTCAAGATTTGGAAGCTGAAGAATAGCACCAGGAACCTCAGTGTCACCGTCATCAAGTTCCAATCAGCTTCCTGTCCCTAGCAGGTCTGGGTTACTGCTTAGGCTGCCCCACAATGGCAACGGTCCAGCAGCAACCACTGAACTGGGAGGCATCCGCGACGACGACACATCCTCAAGTCTCTTCAACATTACCATCAGAAGTTGTCACATGTCTCAAGAACGCTAGATTTGTAAGACGACAACACCCCTGGTGGTCACGCTTGCCTCGCTGATCGTTAATGGTAGCTTCACCTTGCGACTTGCGACTCCGTCTTCCCACACGTCTCGCTCATGAACTACACATATCTGCCCTCAACGCCATTTAGCCCACACCCGACTATCATCATGACAACCAATTCCGCCTCCAAAAAGACCCTCAACCTCATCAACAACCCGCGAGTCTCTCTGCTGGTCCACGACTGGGTCTCACACCGACCACCAACCCGTGCACCAGATCCGGCGCGGGAAGGGTCTCCACCGCCGCAGGCGACACGGTCGAGCCTCGCAAGCCTACTCTTGAACATCAACACTAGTGCTTTGAGCAGCATCAGTACTACGATCAATGGCGTCGCAAGGCTTGTGGAGCAAGGAAGTGAGGAAGAAAGCTGGTGCAAGGAGAAGCATCTGGAGAATAACACGTTTGGAGATCAAGCCAGGGAGGAACTGGGCCTTTTTGGCTCCGCGCCGAACGCAGCGACAATCGAAGGTGATGGTGGAGGTAGTTGCTTCATTGAGGGTGAAGAGGTCCGGGTGGTAGTCGTGAGGGTAAAGGAGGGCCGAATAGCGGACTGGAAAGGCGGGGTTAAAGATTGGTCGGTAATAAGTGAGAACGAGCAGGATGCAAGAGGTAGGCAAGAGAGGGTCAATGGGTTATGATAGGGCGCAAGGGCTAAAAAGTCGGACTTGTATACTGCTGGCGTTGGCGTAGGTGTTGATGGGTGATGGTTAATGGGTGATGGTCAATGGGGTTGAGCAGAATCTGATATATCCGATGCTGCCATACTCGATGGTCTTAGACATATAACCAATGAATTGTCATTAATATAGCTACTGTACCTACCTTAGTGTTTCTCATGACTTTCCAATGCTGATCATTCGCTCTATACCTAACTGAACTGGGTGAACGGGGCCAGGCCTAGCGGATGATGTCATTTTGCAGGCCCAGGGCGCGTTTCCCTGTTCCAAATTTCGCGACACCACGATCTTGCACGTGGCATTCGCAACGGATTACAATAAACGGTATCAGGAGTTTCGAAAGGCGTCGACTGTAATATTCAGCCAAGATGGTGTACATACGCCAGCACAAGCTTCCAAAGCTGAAGGAGTACAAATACTCCGGTGTGGACCAGTCGCTGGTATCGCGCTACGTCCTCAAGCCCTTCTACAACAATGTTGCAATTAACTGCTTCCCAATGTCCATGGCGTGAGTGCAGTATCCTCGACCCTTTCAAGAGATTTTGCTGACTGCGCTCAATTGCACAGACCAAATGCTGTAAGCCAGCCCATCCTTGACGTCCAATGAGACATCACTCACGCACTCCTCTGTTCTTAGATCACCCTCTCCGGCTTCAGCTTCGTGGTTGTCAACTTCTTGACAATGCTATGGTACAATCCCGGCCTCGATCAAGACTGTCCGCCATGGGTTTACGCCAGTTGGGCGGTGGGACTTTTCCTATACCAGACGTTTGACGCTGTGGATGGCACGCAAGCGTATGCAAGATCCCCATTAGGATTGGCTGGGACCCTCAATGACACTGGTACAGGCGGAGAACTCATCAGAGTGGGCCATTAGGAGAATTGTTCGACCACGGTACGCACCACTGTCTTATAGCGAGTTGATGACGGCGCGCTCACGATATGGCTAGGAGTGGATGCCTGCAACACCACGCTCGAAGTACTCTTATTCGCTGCCGCAATGAATCTCGGTCAGGGTTGGCTCACCATCTTGACTCTCTTCGGCGGTACGTCGAAAGACTCACATCCGCCCTCCCAATTTCTTGAACACGGCAGCCACTAATACCTCTCAGCGCTTTTCACGTTCTACATCCAGACATGGGACGAGTACTACACCCAGACACTCACACTGGGCCTCGTCTCCGGCCCAGTCGAGGGCATCCTAACCCTCTGCATAGTGTACGCCATCACCGCCATCAAAGGCGGCGGAAGCTTCTGGCAGCAATCCATGTTCCGCACCCTCGGGATCCCCAAAAGCGACGCCATGCCCGACCTGATGTACGACCTACCCTTCAACCAATGGTACATGGTCTACGGCGGGATCGTCCTGGTCTTGAACACCGTGCAGAGGTAACCCCAACCCATACCCGCCCTCCCACCGCCTCTCCCCTTCTCTCACCCCCGACCCTCTCCCCACTCCGCCCAACTAACGCCCACCCTAGCGCCCTCAACGTCATGAAAATCCGCAAGCAGCGCCACCAACCGGTCCACACGCCCCTCAAAGGCCTCCTCCCCATCCTCCTGACCTGGCTCCTCATCCCCGCCTACCTCTACCTGCAACCCGTCATCCTGCACCAGCACCTCGTGCCCTTCATCTTCTACGTCGGCCTCATCAACGCCTACAGCGTCGGCCAGATGATCACCGCCCACCTCGTCAAAGACCATTTTCCCTACGGCAACGTCCTCGTCGTCCCGCTCGTCTACGGGCTTCTCGATTCGCTGGGTCCCGCGATCGGTGCGTGGCCGAGTGCCCTCGGGAGTGGGGTTTATCAGGTCGCGTTTGTCTTTTTGTGTTTGGGGCTGAGCGTTGGGGTTTATGGGAGCTTCGTGGTGAGTTTCATTCCTCTTCTTTTGTTCGTTGTGGGGGAGGGAGGGAGCGGGCGGCTGACGTGTGACGGGATTCAGATCGATGTGATTACGAGCATCTGCGATTATCTCGACATCTGGTGTCTGACGATCAAGCATCCGTATAATGAGAAGGACGGGCTAAAGAAAGCCATGTGAGACGGTCGTGGGCTTGTGGGGCTTGTGGGGTTGGCTTGGAGAGTATGCCAGAGGAAGAAGGGAAAGAGGAAAGAACCGGGAAGGGAGACGATGGACTCAGAGTCCACTTATCTATTCGCTATTGATGCCGATAGAAGGAGCTGGAGACGGAGACGGAGACGGAGACGGCTGGCATCGATTATCCGGTCTATTATTGTTTTAGAGTCCGAGACCGAGACTATAGCACCACTTAATACACATCCATTACCAACCTCTCCGCACACAAACACCAATCTTCCATCTACCATCCCCCAGTTGAACAACAAAACAACACAACACCCCTGTCCTAACACCCCACCGCCCCCTATCCCGCTCCCGCTGGAACTCACCATGCCCTCTCCCTCTCAGCCCGTTCCGCCTCCGCCCAACAGCCCAGGCAAAACAACACCCCTTCCTTCTCCCTTAGCGCCGGCTTCTCGTTACAGACGTGGCAATCTGCCCATCTCCTGACTTCCAACTCGTCCAAATCGCGTATCTGGTCCTGCAGGCCGACGAACGCGGTTGATGCTTGTCGCGGAGATGGTGGTTTTGGAGCAGTCGAACGGGTGGGCTTGGGATAGGTCGACGGCAGTAGCCGTGGCTGCGGCTGTGGGGTAACATGAAGTCGGGGAGGTGAGAGTGTAGGGTTTGTAGTGGGGATTGATGGAGTGGGGGTTTGTGACAAGGGTGTCATTGGCGGCTCAGCAGGTGGTGCGGCGTGAAAGGCCGCAGTCTGGCCACAACGCGTGCACAGCATCGCGGTCTGCTGCCGCCGTGCCTCTGACGAGGCTGGTACTGGTGGGGAAGGCCACCAGCTGCTAGAGACGTGGCCGTGGTCTTGTGTGGAGGTAGAGGCAGTAGCTCCATCTTTCTGGCCAGAGAAGGCATCGCACTGACAGAGTAAGGGCGTAGGCTGGAAGTACTGGATTGGGATCTCTGCCGTCTGTGATTGATGCGGGAGACGGTATAATGATGTTAGAGCTGGGGCGCAATGGGTGGTTAATGTGCTTGTACTTATGGTTGGTGGAAGAGTATGTGTAGGGATGCTGTTGGCGGGATAAGGGTTTTGGAATGAGCCGAGGGGCGCGGCTTCAGGTGTTTGGGGGCCGCCGAGAGATGAAGGGGGCGGGTGTGGAGGAGGGACGCGATTGTGTGGTACCGGGATCAGAAACGGTAGACCGGTTGATGGGTCGTAGTAGTATGCTTGGTTGCCTGACATCGAGTTTAATAAGAGACAGCACTGATGAACAAAGAACCGGAGTCGGGTAATGCGAAGCTATCCTTGGGTATGAGATTGTGGACGCAGATGGCAACGCTTGAATGCAGACATCACATTGGGCGTATTATTCACAGCTGCCATCAACCAGCATTCTTTGCACCGATATATTCATATCACTCTTCACCATGCCACGCCCAGTGTAGCGTTGAGATTTGTCCAGCGCTTATATTAGAGGGTTCCGACAGCCGTCTATTGTAATTGAGGAGTAAGCGCCGGTACATATGGCGGACGACACTTTCTCGACATGTGCAGCAGATACCTCATGTTTCCTGCGTCGCCGTGGCCTAAAACTCATCCAGCGAAATCTTCTTCTGCTTCCCCTCCTTCCTACCCTTCTTAGTCCTCTTCTCAGTCTTAACCCGACCACCCGTAACCTGCCTGACATCCTCCATCCCTTGCTCGCCGACATCAATCTCAAAGACGTTCTTTCCCTTTGGCTTCTTCGAGCCTGGATTTCTGCCTATCCTGATATTCCGCTGCACCCTTGTCTTCGCACCCAGAGCCCAGAGATCGCCCCACTTAGATTTCCGCGCATCGCGGTACGCTTGCTTGCTGAAAGATCGGGGAACGGTCCAACGCTCGATGCGACCGGCTGGGGTGCAAAGGTCGAGCGTGACGTGGCCGTGACGTTTGATCGGGGGAAGGATGGCGCGGGGAAGCCCAAGCGTATTGATCCGCGGTGTCTTGGGGTCTGCGACGTCTGTAGTGAGGTTTGGAAGACTCATTTCCGCTTGTTCGTAGCCGAAGAATGCAGCATCTGTGGCTTGGTCGCCCTGCACAAGCCCCCTGCTTTCTCGCTCGTCACGGCCTCTCCTGAAGGCGACGTAGCTAAACTGGACGTCTTCGTGGTTGTGATCTTTCACACCAAGTATCCTTTGAAGATAGGGAGGGCGAACATATCTCTGCTTGAAGTAGCAGAAGTCTTTGCGGGCCGTGCTCTTGCCTGGCGTGAGATACATAGGGCAACTTGTATGATTCGTGCATGGCGCTATGATCATCCCGGGCTCTTTCTTGGTGTATCTCTCATCCGTCGGATCCTCTATGTTATTCTCGAGCATTGAAGAACCTGGAGAAGATATGTACTTTTCAAGTATCGTTTCTCTCGCAGCTGCAATCATTTCGAAGCCTCGAGGAAGACCCTTTTCGATGAGAATTAAAACACCTCCGTTTGGATTGAGCAGTGACCACAAGTTCTGAGCGCTGTGCTTTCGCATATAGTCCTCCTTGAGTGGCCAAAGAGTATGAGGGGCGAGAACCACATCGAACTGCTTTCGTTGCGGCGGAGGAGCATTATCACCAATTGTAGGCTCATGCCGGACATGAACGTAGTCCGGTAGCCTAGGCAGAAAGGTAGTATTCTCAAGAAGACGGCTGGACCGGTGGCGAAGGGTCGACGAACCCGTCACGACTGTCGCCTTGCCCAAGGGTACGGGCTTCTCTGACCCCTTCGGCTGCATCCGTTTCCATTCTGCTTGCAACACTTCCCGCCAAGCCACAATTCCCGCTCCACCAGCACCAGCATCCAACACACGAGGACCGCCCTCTTTCTTGAGCAGACTCTCAATCCAGTCGGAACCTAAGCGTTTCCGTACCTCAACCAAGGTACTCATGACGGCAACATAAGCTCCAGGCATGACAGCTGCCATATATGAGTTTCCTTCCATCTCACCCATCCTTATCTGCGAAGCTCCCAGAGCGATTGGTTTCTGTTCTGTACGCTGCTTTGAGGTGGGAGTTGCGGTGGAATATGGTAGGTCTGGGCCGCCAAAGGTCCGCTGAGCGACCTCTGAAAGATGTTTGTTGGAAAAGTCCGCCAGCATGGAAGTCACAGGATCGACGAAGCTCTTCTTTGGTAGGTAAATCGTGGATGGAGAGGTGGAGAATCTTCCAGCAATTGTATATGGATGTGCGCGTGTAGACTCAGCGTCCCCATCGAGATCATCGATGTCCTCCGAGTCCTCTTCAGCTTCGTAGTCCTCCTCTACCTCATTGTATTCATCGACCAAGTCCTGATCTAGCTGTCCCGTGGTTTGTAATACTCCACTCGGCTCCTCCTGTCTCAGCTCGCTATCGATGACAGTGTCGCTATCATTATGCAGACGTCGAGGCATGTCGACTAGCGTTTCATTTCCGTTTTCGTGTGAAAATGCATCGGTTTGAAGACCAACAGTGACATCGTGATATTCCACCTCCTCAAGATCTCCCTCAGAATTTTCTCTCAGCAGCATATTTCTTGCGTCTTCCACCCCGTTACTCTCATCGTCTCCCTCTGGGTCTTCCAAAGAGTGAACATCTTCTGCACGTAACGGCGGACCGTAAAGTCGCTCGTATATGCTATATTCCTCAGACGAAAGAAGATGGTCGGGTAGTGATTCTCCATAGGTTTGCCTTGCCAAGCGGACTACCCCTTCCATCTCCTCTACGGACTTCGGCGGTACTGTGTGAGGACCATCTTCATCAGAGGTCTGGACAGGTTTTGATTGATTCTGATAGAGTCTGCCGGTGGAAAAGGCTCGAACAGCGGTCCATGGGTGCTGAGATTGGAGGCGACGAGCTTGCGAACGGACTGGTGGCGGGTAGCAGAATCCGTATACGAATAAGTCGAGAAGGCGAAGTTGGCACGACTTACATGCCGTTCGTGTTGAGCGAGAAGCAAGCATCATTGCGGTGTGGAGTTGTGCCTAAGAAGGATGGAATGTTCTTTGATATTTTCTAAACTTCGCTTGGCGCTGGAGATGTCTGTAACACAATAATAATATGTGGACATCCACATACATACAGTACTACGTCAAAAGTCTTCGCGAATGGCCTCACAACATATTTCCAAAATTCTGAGTCTTCAAAATCTAAGAGAGTTTTATAAGATCTGTGAGTGCATATAAAAATAATGTATGATTAATAAGTAAAATGATGAGTAGTATAGTTGAATTGCTGTGTATACTTGAAAACTGTCAATTTTACATACGAAACTCAATGTTTTTATCATTCATTGAGTTCATACAGTGTTTAATAGAACACCACAACTGATTTATAATTTCTGAATTGACAGATCTTTTAATCAAAGTAAAGCCTAATACATCCTGAAAGCTCAGAATTTTTGACTGTCTAGAGTTCTGAGATCTATAGCACTGATAGTAATGAGTTTTGGTGAGAAACAGGCCATTCGCGAAGACTTTTGACGTGGTACTGTATCTGGGGTATCTAAGAGGCGTACCAACAGACTTGCGAAATCTTTTGAAATATTTATAACACGCTTCTATGAGGCTGTTCTGTCAATGGATTTACTATCTCAAAGGTCTCTACGGCAACAAAATGCATCAGCCTTACCATGACCTCAAGCCGATCCTAGCAAGTTGCGCTTACACGCCGTGATGGGAGATGGACAAATATAGTATCCAGCGCATCACAAACACCACGTCTCCCTATACCTAATCCCCTCCTGTCTGAACCTCTTCCACCGGTACGTCGTCCTCGCCGTCAGCCGGTACCGCAACGAAGCACTCCACCTCCTCATAACCAGGCACATCTGCAATCAGCTGGAAGAAGTCCAGCATGGGTTTATAGACGTTTTGCATTACCTCTTCGGTGAAGTAAGACACTCCCGATGCATAGCAGTTGCAGCCATACATCTCTCGGCCGGAGAGGGGGGTGTCCAATGGCTCGGATGAAATAATGTACGCTCGACCGCGCTGAAAGAACAAGACGTCAGCTATAGACCCCTCACAAAACAAGGTGAGACGGCAATGGCCCCTGAATGCTAGTCTTTGTCTCGCCAAGAGGACAGTCTCAAAGACGGATATCACGCACCTTACTAAGGAATTCCGCGAAAGCTTCATTGGTAAGCTCGTCAACGGTGTGGCCAGGCGCTCCAAGAGCAATGGCGCTGATACGCGATGACCAAGTGCTCCCTGCAGCCATTAACACCGAGAAGCCAAGGAGTACCCTATGATAGATAACATACAATTCGCATCCAAGAACTTCACCGCCTCGGTTGCGCCGTCGCCGATCCCAATAACGTCCACAGCTGCATCCTTTTTGAGTAGCTCGGGTAGAACCTTCCTAAAAAGGTACTCCACATGTTTTTCACTGTCCTCATTGCCTGGAACTCTGTTCTTGACCATATCCAGACGCATAGGCATATGAACCGCAGACCTTCGCGGCAATGCTTGCCATGTCCTCAACGTCATGGGTCGACGGCCGCCGCGATACCATACCAACTGGCCAGGGTTCGCGATAATAATACCAGGAGCCTCTGCGTTTGCAACATCACTGGAAGCAAAGGACTTCGTGGGGGTTGTGTGCCTTCGGACGTCATTGACAAAATCCACCGCAGACCCTTCGTTGATGCTCTTCTGCCCCACCGTGCGGTATGCCCAGATACCTAGATCCTGAACGGATTCACCGAGAACGACAATGACCCGCTGCTTCTTCGCGATGTCGGAGCTCACCAATATTGGGATATGAAGCTCATCTTTGGAGGCTCCTAGTGGTACACGCACTGTGTCGAGTCCCGAAGCTGCGAGGCGCTCAAGGACAATCTTTCGGATGCAGACTGTAGGGCGATGTATGAGTAACATTGTGGACTGAAGAGTCTTGAGCATGCGACATACTGTTCATTGCCTCGCGCTGCATTTCATTGACCCGTTCATTCTTCGAGATGAAGAAGTTGAATTCCTTGTCCGGGTTTGCCATGGACCTTATCTGATCATTCTCCGTGACATAGTACCTTCGAATCATTTCATGTTAGTCCACCGTGCTACCTATAGTTTGTCTGAAGTAGATGTGAAGAGATAGGAAAAGAAGCTCACCCGAGAGCCTCGAGATATGGAGGAAACTCGGGGTCTTTAGGCAGACTGGTGCTAAGCCGTCGAAACATTCCAGAAACTGTAGCAAGTATGTTGCAAATTATGTTGAAGGATATGAGCAGAGGTACGCAAAGCCGTAGTACGAGTTATGGCAGTGTTGTCTCTTGAATGAAGCATATGAGAAATGTAAGAGTCATAAGAGTATCAAAGGGTAGAATGATCGGCCAGCGTTCCAATGCCTGGTGGTGAATGACTTTTCGGATTTTGGTGTTGAGTGAATTGAGGGCAAACGGCAAGTCTGCACGTGGCTAGCCGATATCGCCCAAATAGGGAATTGGCACATGCAATCAACCGATGAGATGGTAGCAAGGCACGAGTCAACCCGAAGAATGCCTGTCATCATGATTGTTGCAGATTTGGCCCTATTTTACATATCCCCAGAAATGCTATGCCACCGTAGGAACGCCGTCCACCATGCTCTGAGCCGAAAGCTCGACTCTAACGAGTCATGCCTCAACTATAGTCCCAAAATTGCATCACCAGCTGGCTTTCCTAACCCCGGGTAGATTGCCGGCTAGAGCGTTCATTCGAAAGCAATACTGTACAGGCACTGGGTTTCAGCAGTTGCCGACACAACGCTGGACGGGTGGTAGAATTTAGACTCACTCGTGCCATGTTAAAGTCCCGCAACACACCCCTCCCTTTGCCACCGTCTATACATCGATTTCGAATCTGAGTAGGCCTCGTGTATGCGTGCATTTGCGAGAGCTCCAGTTGCGCCTGGGCGCGCATACGTGGTGGAAGGGTGGTGTTGCGGATGATATATCGAAGTGCTTGCCTGAGGAGCGTTAATCTTGCCTTCGTAATAGTAGAGAAGCGATAGACGTCATGGCCAAGGCAGTCTTTGAAGGCCGTAGGCATAGGGAGACTCTACCTCTCTGTCTCGTTCTGCTCAAAGACCTTCCGCTTGGTGTGGTCTCTAAGGACTCGGACATTGATGAAGCAGCTCAAGTCGAGCTTCTTGGCCCTGAATTGAGCCATGTTTCTCGGAGGAAGTAGGAGATGTGGTTGTTGTAGGTATAAGTAGACTACTTAAGTTACTTACGGATACATCCCTGAATGAAGGTAAACCAGCCGAGCCCCAATCAGTAAGCTAGGCCCGATCAAGTAATATACGCGGGATGACTGCAGAGTCTTCTCCTGGAAGAAACAGTCCTGGAGAATCTCCCTTAGGTAAAGAGTAAGCTGACTTGAATATTCACTATCTACTTATGCTCAATCTGCAGTCCACATTTCACCGGAGCGTTGAAAATGTAGCGCTTCTTGCTTTTCGACCACATCAAATGAGTCTCGGCATCAAGCCAAGACAGTGAAATTTGGAGATGAATGCCCTCCTATATGTAGTAGTCTTCCTTTGAACTTGCACATACCATATTGATCAATTGATGTCCTTCATCTTTCTTGCCTTCATCTTGTTTGACTGAGAGTTGCAGCTGTGTAAGAAGTTCTTTCTGTTCTCGTTTTTCGGCAGCATACCCTTCCGGCTCGGGGAGGATCACATAGCCGTCTGTCTTTGACTCCCGGTCAACTTGTATTATGGCGGGAAGAACTGGTCAGTACCCTCTGAGGGAGAAGATCCGTCAATCCCCACCGATCGACACCGACGCCACCTATGACGCCGCCTGGGTCAAGAACAAGACGATAGTCATCACCGGAGGGGCGAGCGGCATCGGAGCAGGATTCTTCAAGCATTGGGCGGCCAGCGGTGCGAATGTGATCATTGGAGATATCAACGTCGGAAAAGGCGATCAACTGGTCCAGGAGGTTCGGAAAGAAACGGGAAACCAGGACTTACACTTCATCCCTTGTGATGTGACCGATTGGCAGTCTCAGGTCAACTTCTTCAAAGAGGCGGTCCGTCGCAGTACCCATGGGGGCATCGATACGGTGGTCGCCAATGCCGGAATCGGCTACTCGGAGGTGACTTTTGAACGGCCAGGGGATCTAGATGCTGCGGAACCGGCGCCACCATCCCTGAAGGTAATTGATGTGAACCTGACGGGTGTTCTGTATACCACCCATCTGGCCTTGTACTATCTTGCGCGCAATCCAAACTCGGTACCTGCATCTCCATCGACGAATCCGGCGGTCACGTATCGCGACCGGCACCTCTTGCTCCTCGGTTCTATGGCATCCATCTGTCCAATCAGTGGCCAGACGTTGTACGGTGTTGCCAAGCACGGTATCCTTGGACTCTTCCGTTGTCTTCGATCTTCGTCCTTTGCTCACGGGGTACGCGTCAACATCCTGTGTCCATACTTCATCGACACTCCTTTGTTGCACGCCGAGGCGCGAGCCATCCTTGCCGGAGGAGCGGGCCTTGGCAAGATCGAGGATGTTGTGGAGGCTGGCACACGCTTCGCAGCTGATCCTCGTGTCGTCGGTCGCGCTCTTGTCGTCGGGCCCAAGCTGAAAGTCGCGCAAAATGATGTCGGTGAATGGAGTCTTGTCGAGAAGACTGGTGCTGCAGGAGGTGTCGACAAGGCGATCTGGGAGGTATATGCTGACGACTTCGAGGATAGCGATGTCTTTCAACGGAACATGGTCCGGTTGCTGAACGCGACGACCGAGCTACGGGGATGGACTGGATGGGCTAGCGATATGGTTGGAGCGGGTTGTTATGCTGTCAAAGGATGGTGGAGTTCCTAAAAGCTGTACCTGTCAGTAAGTGCTGCCGAATTATCTCACCTTATGTTTTGTTGTTGACGCCGGGCCGTGCAGCTCCATAGGCATATACCTTCACTTCATAGGATAACGAGTCGAATGGTGTGAACACTGGACCGTTGCAATCATGCCTGTGTTATGCGTCGCCTCACTTGAATCAACATTGCCAGAGATGTTGTGGTTGAAGAACAGCGGAAGGTGGAAGTGGTGTCCCTGCCTCGCAGTACTACGGTTCTGCCTGAGGGGGGGGGTTTATATATTAAAATGAAGCATTTCCTCTCACCCACCCTGTAGCAGGGAGAGCCCGTACTTAGCCGGGTTGGCGGATACCAGGGCCCTGGTTCCGTCAACACCGTCCTGCTACAGGGAAAGGGTTGCGCGTTCGACTCCCGGATTCGACCTCGACCATCGACTTATATATATTTCGACTCAACCAACACGCGACCCCTGGATCGGAGCAAAACCCCTCGAGGGGTTTTCGTAGGGTCAACCGTCTGAAAAAAGAAAGGACGGTATGACCTGAGCTTTTGCTATTTTCATATTCTGATGTCTTCTTTTATGTGCCGGTGCTCGCCTCCTTTACCAGTTTTGCACGCTCATTTATGCTACAGGTGTTATGCTCAACTCACCCGCTCCACTGACTCGCAATGACTTTCCTTACCGTGTGCCTTTACTTCCGCAACATATTTTGCTCGTAGACGACGGCTTTACCTTGTCTGGATTGTGGTCGTAACAGGGACCCTTCCTTCTACATGGAGTTAATGGAGCTTCTGTTTACATCTTACCTCATTCGTACTGTAGATATTCAAGGCAGGCCTTTCCGTCACTTCTGACGCGTATGATCACACTATTTCGAATTCCAAGTAGCCGATATGATAAACTCTAGCATTTCCTCATCTATGTAGATCTAGTCTAGTCCAACGCGACGACGACCTCATTCACTAACAGCGACCATCGACTTTTTGCTTCAAAGCAATGTATAAATAACTCGTTGATGCAAAGCCCCCACATGTGATTGCTCAAAGGAACAAATACGATTCAGAGATCTAGAATCTATCCAACAAGCCCTGGCTCTCCAACAACAGCACGATCTGATGCACAATGTTCCTGACACTCTGCGTCTGCGCGTCGACGACGAGATCGGCCTTCTTCGGCTCCTCGTACGGATCGTCGACGCCGGTGAAGCCCTTGATCTCGCCTCTCCGCGCACGCGCATACACGCCGCGCTTGTCCGTCTTCTCGGCGTACTCCAACGGCGTCGCAACGTGGACGAGGAAGAACGAGCCGTACTGTGAGACGGTGTCCCGGGCCTGCTGCCGGCTGTTTTCAAAGGGCGCGATGGGGGCGGCGATGACGGCGGCGCCGGCCTTGGTGAGCTCGGCGGCGACGAAGGCGATGCGCTGGATGTTGGTGTGGCGGTCTTCGCGGGAGAAGCCGAGTTCGGAGGAGAGCTCGGAGCGGACGGTGTCGCCGAGGAGTAGAGAGACGGAGCGGCCGCCTTGCTGGTTGAGGGTGACTTGGAGGGCGCGGGCGATGGAGTCTTTGCCGCTGTTCTGGTAGCCGGTCAGGAAGACGGTGAAGCCTTGGGCGAAGCGAGGCGGGTGGGATTCCCGGAGGACTTTGACGACTTCGGGATAGGAGAACCATTCGGGGATGTCTTTGCCGGTGCGGAGACGGTTGCGGAGTTCGGTGCCGCTGATGTCGAGGGTTCGGATTCCGGCCGGGACTTCGTCTTTGGGCCGGTATTCGTCGCTGTCGGGGAGATAGGTCATCATTTGAAATGGGACGACTTCGATTCCCAGCTCGTCTCTGTACTTCTCTACGGCGTACTGCGCGTCGTAAGGACCGTAGAACTCTTCACCCTTGGAGTTCTTCCCGGGGCCTGCGTGATCTCTCCCGACGATGAAATGGGTTGCTCCGTGGTTCTTTCGGATGATAGCGTGCCATATCGCTTCTCTCGGGCCACCCATACGCATGGCCAGCGGTAGGAGACCAAGAACGGCCATGCCGTTGGGATAGCGTGGGAGTATAGCTTCGTACACTCGGACTCGTGTGAAATGGTCGATGTCGCCGGGCTTGGTCAATCCGACCACGGGGTGAATGAGGACGTTGGCTTGCCGTGCTCGAGCGGCGCGAACGGTTAATTCTCTGTGAGCGCGGTGCATCGGGTTTCGAGTCTGGAACGCCACCACCCTTGACCAGCCGAGTTTTTCGAAATGCAAGCGGAGCTCTGCTGGCGTGTAGCGAAGAGCGACGTAATCGTAGTGGTTTAGCCGGTTGACTGCCTCGACCTTCCCTCCAACGTAGTACTCCTGAACTGTTTCATAGAGGTACTTGACCGCCGGGTGCTCATCGTCTCCACCAAAGACCAATTTGGCCTCTTTCTGCCTATATCGCGAAGGTCAGTTGCGGTCAATGAATAACTGATCATATCGCAACTCACTTGTCAGGTCTGTAGACATCTTCAACCGTAATAATGGCTAGGTTTCGATCATCTCGCGGATCTCGGAGAGTGATTCGGGCACCGGGCTTGATGCTCAGCTCCTCAATTCTCTCTTTCGATACATCGAGGTTAATCGGCATGCTGAAGAGGTGACCATCTGCAAGACGGGATTCGCGGACCACGCTGATAGGTGGTCAACATCGCGGCTAGGGGAAAGAGTTGGAGTACCAATGGGACCGCCTACCCATCGTAATCCTTCTCACTCAGGAAGCCTGGAAGGAGAAATGATCAGTCAATGCCGATAGATCCATGCATGATGTTGTGTTTTCAAGTTGATCGAGGTTCGTCGGGTCTACACGCCCCACCAACGCCCCGCCAACCAGGCAGAATGAACTACGCACCTTCCAGCGGCGAAAACCCTCCGTTCAGTATCAATTCTAGATCGCATAACTGCCTGTCCGTTAGTACGATTGCAGGATGACTCTCAGCCTCGGCGGAGAGCTTGTCGTGTCGTGGGGCATCGCGTGCAAGAAGGTCCTTGAGGACCCCGCCATGGGGATTGTTGGCCATGCTCTCGGTGTACAGAGGTGAAGCAAGGGAGAAGAGAAGGACGACGGAGGTGCAGTGTTCGGATGAAGAACTCGCTCTCAAGGAGCTGTTGAGGCGGGGAATAAAGGGTATGAGTGAGGTAGTGGAGGGACTTCCTTCCGCACGACCGCGTGAAACAGTGAGGTAGAGGCACAGAAATCTAGTTCTATCTTAACGCCGACCTTGGGTGAGCAACGCAGAGGACGATGGCTTGCAATGTTTTGTAAGCCCGCAGAGTCATTGATTATGATAACCTAAGTCACAAACACCTTTGCTAATCTGGAGGAGCAGAAGATCCTGCCCGTTCCTAAGAGGCAAAGTCAATCGTGAATTGCATCATCTTAGCATATTTGTCGTACTCTCGGTACCATAGATGTTCCGAGATCCGACAGCCCACATGGCAGTTGTGCCCTACCTTACCCGATCAGGCACCATAGGATTTTTCTCATCTGCAACTACGAGTAAGATGCAGCTGACCAGGCAAGTTACATGAGAGATATTGACCCGGTACGAAGATAATGAAGTCAGACTGTTTGGAATTATCTATGACAGATATCACTCGCTATCCTCTACTTAACCCCCTGATGCATTTTATCAGATATGCCTGCAATGCCTGCAATCCAAACGCCTCGCTCAATGCTATGGATGGAATAACGCCAAAGGAATCGTGTCATGATGAAATCTTCAATTCAGACTCAAGCGCGCGCTGAAGAGCTTCCTCTTTCTGCTTCAGCTCTTGCTCCCTCAAGTATTGCGCAAACTTGGATCGCGGGTTGTGGATACCACATTCCGTCTTCTGCTGCCCCTTCCACCGACCGGCACGTTCGTCGTCGGTGTCTTTGATCGGTTGTGTCGAGTGCCAGTCACCCACACTCTTGTACCCTCGATCGAGTAGCTCGTTGTACGGAACATCGTTGGCTTTGACGTACTCCTGAACCTGCTTGAACGTCCAGTTGGCGAGTGGATTGACTTTGATCAGACCAGCCTCGTCAACTTCGATCACGTCGAGATCGCCCCTCTTTCCTCCCTGGCTGCGTCTCCGCCCGGTCAAGACGGCATCGACCTGCAGTTCTCGGTAGGCACGTTGGGCTGGTTCTACCTTTGCTATCCAATCATACAGTTGGTCGTTCGTCTCCCAGAGTCTCTCGCCATGCTTTGCGGCAAATTCATCCGCCGTTTCCACACCGTCAGGTTTGTAGATGTGTACGCTGACGAGGGGATATCGGTTCCGTATTCGTTCCACGAGGGAGTGTGTCTCAGAAAAATGATGAAGGGTATCGAGAAAGATGAGATCGACGACTTGTGGCCTCGGTACGTTAAGTTTTGACAGCATGTCGAGAGTCACCAAGCCAGTCAACCCGAAGGCGGTAGTCTGAAATAGATTGGGAAGGGTGGTGATGCACCATCGCAGGACATCTGGCGTCATGTTAGGATATGCTTCATTTGAAAGTCTGGGGTATTTTGGTTGACATACCCTGTGGCTCCAGATTTTGCAATTGACGATTCAAGAATTGGAGATGCGGTTTAGTAAAGTAGATGTCCGGAGTGCTGGCTTCGCTGGAGCCGGCACTCGCGTAGCCGGATTCCAATTCCATCCGGGACGAGGACTCGCTCTCGAATACTGGGTATGATCGTGATGGCATATCGTGAGCTTTTGGAAGGAGTCTTGGAAATATATGAAAGAGAGAGCAGTAGAATTGTCGGTAAGGGACGTGGAGAGAGATCTATAATCTATTCAAGTGGGGAGAAGGAAAGGTAATCCAGGGCGTGATGAACGAGACTGAAATAATGACACCAGAACCAGTCCTCCGCTTACGCAAAGAAAGAGACAGCAACTAGTGGATATGGAAAGACAGCATGACAGAGAGCCTGCCAGCGGTGACTTTAGAAATCAAAAGTAACATATTACTGGTAGTAATTTGACATGGCTCCTGATAGTGGGCCTTATAGTTGGTTGCGTTTTTCTTTGTAGCGATTGCGTGATCGGTTCGCCTGGCCCATTTCGCCTTAGCCAAGTCAAATTCTGGATCTGTCTTCACAGGTCTCTTTCAGCCTCTCTCTCTCTCTAGTAAAAGATAGCGCAGAGGTCATTGCGGTAAAGAGAGAAAGAGTCTTGATTATTAGTATGGCGTACATGTATGTAGCATTTCCAGGGCTTTTCTGAGTTGTGGTCTGGTTGTGTGGAGCACCCCAAATATGCACGATTCCACCACCCCGCCGTCACGTCAAGACGGCGCATCAAACGGCTGTCACCTTTTCGAATAACTAGAGCTTAATCAAGAGTACTCGTCGAATGCGAGACGAGAACGATAATGCCGCATACAGTACATGGACATGAACGAATGATGCGGTGGTTATCCGGCCTCCGTCGTCGTCAGTTACGGCACGCTAAAGTGCCGGCTATCGCCAAAAGGCACAAGCGCCAGGGACTGCCGCCGATAGACAGCTTAGGTAAGGTAAGATACTGTAGGTAAGTCAATGATGGGGCTAGGATGCTGTCCTCGAACTTATCCTTATGCTTATGATGAACTCAAGCAGAAGACATGTATTCAGCAATTGCTTCGATAATCAGTGGTGGGGAGCGGGAAACGGCGACAGAGGATAAACCACCTACCCGGGCCGCCCGGCCAATGATGCGACACAGCTCAATGACCGGAGGCTCTTACATCAAAGATCACCAGAACTACAGACCTTCCGACAACGATCCCAGTATAGACGGCATAGTGGAAGGTGTCCAGCAGAGCCAGATAACAACCAATGGCTCAGCGATCAACGGCAATCATGCAAGCCCCGTTCCCTCTCGGATCAAAGACAGCGGCATCGTCCACTCCATGTCGCACCGCAACTGTCAGCCAGGACCCGACGACTCCGAGAAGCTGGTCGCAACCCTATTCTACAAGTCCCAGAACCCTCGACATCCTCACATCCACCCGGACTCGTCACCCAATTCCGGCACCGACAATCTCCCCAAGCCCACCGTGCCGTTTGGCGCCGCCCCGACGGTGGACATGACACTCTACCCTCTGGAACCGCCTGCCCCGGAACCGGAACCTCTCGATCACCTCTACGGCCCTTATATCTCGCAGATCTGCCTCACCTACTTTCTCCAGATCCTTGACGAGCTGCAGACTCCCTACCAGCGGACAACGTCCTCGCACCGCTGTCTCGACTCCCAAACCCACCCTAGAGTGATGGAGATTACCTTCTCCCCTCCCCCAAACCCAGAGTACTTGACATTCGACGAACTACGCAGACACGAGAGTATATGGCGCTTCGAAAGGGAATGGAACGTGGAAGTCATCCTGCAGCGAGAGAACGTCTTCCGGAAACACAAGCGGCTCGCCGTCTTCGACATGGACAGCACGCTGATCCAGCAAGAGGTCATTGACGAGATCGCCAGATTCGTCGGAGTAGAGAAGCAAGTCTCGGTACGCTACATACCCCACCCTCCTATCCTCCGCAATTGGCTAACAACCCTTTCAAAGGCCATCACCTCTCGCGCAATGAACGGCGAGCTCGACTTCGCCGAAGCGCTCCGCGCACGCGTCGCCCTGCTGAAAGGCGTGCCCGCGGACGTCTTCGAGCGGCTCAAACCCACCATCACCATCACGCCCGGCGCGCGAGAGCTGTGCAAGGCCTTGAGGCGCCTGGGCTTCCGCATGGCCGTGCTGAGCGGCGGCTTCGCGCCCTTGGCCGAATGGCTGGCCGGCGAGTTGGGGCTGGATTACGCTTATGCCAATCATGTAGGTAGCAAAACCAACACCAACGCCCCTTCCCAAAACAAACCCATCATGCACAAATTCGCATTTGAACCCTTTTCGCTCTCGCCGTCACCGCCCTGCGGGATCCTACACAGGCACAGACACAGGCACAGGCCCCACATCTCCCCCTCTCCGCCAGCGTTCCCTCCCCCTCCCCCTCCTCCTCCTCCTCCTCCTCCTCCTCCTCCAGCACCACCACCAGCTCTCTAACAACCACAACCCCCCCAGCTCTCCACCTCCCCAACAACCCACACCCTCACCGGCGCCCTCGACACAACCCACTCCATCATCGACGCCCAGCAAAAAGCGCACCTCCTGCGCACTATCGCAGCCCAGAACGACATCCCCCTCGCCCAAGTCCTCGCCGTCGGCGACGGCGCCAACGACCTGCCCATGATGCGCGCCGCCGGGCTCGGCCTGGCTGTTAATGCGAAGAGTCGCGTTCAGTTGGAGGTATGGTTTTCCCTTTTCTTTGCTTGCGGGTGGTGGTGGGTAGTGGGAAGCGGGGGTCGGGGATGGGGGTGAGCGATGAGTGTTGGCTGATGGCTGATGGCTGATGGCTGATGGCTGACGTTGGGGTTGCTTTGTGGATTAGGCGCCTACGAGGCTGAATTCGGAGTCGTTGCTTGATGTGTTATTTCTACTGGGGTTTACGAGGGAGGAGCAGGAGGCGTTGCTGGAGGGGTAGGTGGGCGGTGATGTGGTCGTGGTCGTGGTTGTTCACGTCCTGGGCTCATTCTGGGCTCGTGGTCGAGTTTCGTTGGGTTTCGTTTCGTGAGTTCCGCGCGAGTGGGAGCGGAGGGAAGAGGAGAGGAGAGAGACGGGAGGTGAGGGGCCTGGGCTTGAGCCCTGGCCCTGGGTGCGATCTCGTACCCTGCTTTTTCTCGTTTTTGCTGTGCACAGTAGATGGATAGATAGGCGGGTGGGGTAGATTAAATGAGGTGGGTAAATGCTCATCCTTGTCCTCGCGGATATTGGGTGACGAGGCACTGGTGTTATGTTTGCTCGGTATGGGGTCATAGAAAATAGAGGGCGGATTGTTTGTTAGAACTAGAAGGGCGGAAAAGCGGCGAGTGAAGAGGCAGATGCGCTTTATAGTGCCTTTTCCCGGCCGCGATGCGGTTCAACCTGTATCTGCAGAGCAGCGCACATGTGTACATATCGGTCGGTAGAAGGCAAACACGTATGTATGCTTATATGTGCAGTGAAGCTGTATGCGAATCTGTTTCTGTCAAGGCAGGAGGGAATTATTGCGACGAGGGGATGCGGCCGTGAAAACGTTGATGATATATCTAGACATTAACTATAGCTGTTTCTGTTGGCTAGGGTATGGTTGTGATCTGGATATAGTGCTAACGTAGCGTAAGAGATACGGACGGTATGATGGGCTGAACGACCTCGCAAAAGGATGGAATGAGGAATAGGAAATGAGTGTACGCGAAAAAGCCCCCCCTAGGGTCCAGGTCCATGGTGGTTGAGACAGGAAGGATAGGGACTCAGGCGTACCTCCTCTTCCTGGCGCGAACGTCCCAGGGCTCTTCAGCCCAGAGGACGCCCGGCAGCAAACCATCTCAGGTAGAACCCCGACAACGAAGCGGCACCGCCAGGATAGCGTCTAGAACAGCAAGCCACCACCCACCATACTCAACCCTCCCTCTCCCCGAAGAATAACCCCCCCTCAGCATCCTCCGCAAACGGCCTCTGCTTCATCAACTCCGCCGCCGCCTCCGACTCACGCAACACGAGCTTCCCCTTCCTGTGCTCGAATTCCTTGCTTTCGGTCACGCCATCATCTTCGTCGCTTTCGTCCCCTGTCTGAGCTTGGGATGGTAAGCCGAGGATGTCGGCGTCAAAGTAGCTAGGGCACCGCGTGCGCTTGGGCCGGTTGCTTTTCCGATAGCGGGTAACGTCTGGGCTCAGAGGGACGAGGGTCTCGTTATCCGGGTTGATGTCGAAGGGAGATTCGGTGCGAGATGGTTTTCTGGGGCGAGGGTCGGTGGCACCGGATGGGAGATTGGGTCGTTTCTTGCGGCGGGCTGGTTGGCTGAGGAGGACGGAGGGTGGGGGTTGTTGGAGGAAGCGGGGGGCGGGGGTGGATGATTCGCGTTGGGGGCCGAGAGGGCCTAGGAGACGAGAGATGGTCGATGACGATGGGGAGGGTGCACCAGCCAGTTCGGGGGGTACGGTCAAAGTGGGTCGTCTGGGGGATTGTTTCAGAGGAGGTTGGTTCTCCTTGTTGCTTTCCGTCTTTGAGAGGGCTTCCATGCCGCTCAGATCCTGAGCGTCCGGAGTCCTTGGAGACTTGGGGGCGGTTCGAGAATTGATCGGCATGGGACTTCCCGCATCTCGAAGATGGTGTTGGGCCAGAGGGATCCGGGAGGCTTTGACGCTAGAAGGGGCGGGACGGCATGGCGTTGCTGGCATCTGCATGGAATTCTGGGCCTCTCGGAAGACGGCAGCCATCTTCACGCTATGGCTCTCACTGGGCACGGTGCGTGCAAGCGAAGGTGTGGTCACACGCTTTCTTCCAACATTCGACCTCGTATGACTCGGCGTGCTCGGTTCGGCGGGCGACGCGTCCTCCTGCGGTGAGGTATACCCCTCCTCGCCTGAGTGCGCCACGACGGGTAAGGCGGGATATGTGACTACCCCTGCGCGGCGTGGTGGTAGATCTGCAGATCAGAAATGTATAGTTAGCAGTGGGGTTTTAAGATGGTCAGGGGTTGCAGCGAGAGAAGACGAACCTGTCGTGTGGGGATTGGTTGGGATTCCTTCTGATTGCATGGTGTATAGTTCTTGTGCTGGCTGTATTTGTCTTAGACGTCAGCCTTCGGTCAGGAGTGCTTTGCCGAGATGCTGCAGATGCGACAGGTGTAACATACATGCCGGCTAACGGTTTGACGAGATGGTCAGAATCACATTCCAATGGACGTACAGAGATCCAACCTGCTCTTATTTTCTGTCTGACGACAAGGCTGAGGATGCAAGTCAAAGGGGAGAGCAGAAGCTTGAGTGGTAGATAAGAAGCGAGAAAGATTAATTTTCGAATGAAATGCAGACTTCCTGTATTTCAGCCGAGCAGGGAGTGCTGGAAAGCGAAAGACCGACAGTGAGGATACCTTATCAGCAAGGCCGTTTAGCTAACCTGCATGCGGTCGATGAGGAAAGAGAATTAAGGAGAAAACAATGAGAGAGGAAAGGGGAGATCGCGAATGGTACAGGAACACAAGACACAGCATACTGTCGCACTTGCCCCGTGATAGTAACTTCCAAGGAAAGAGTGTTGCGGACGATCAGTTCTGATCAGTTCTTGATCGCTGTTACTTTCTCAAGTTGCTTGCACTCAGCCCTTTCTCAGCTCTTTCTCAGTCACCGAGGCACAGTGTGAGGCACGGTGTGCAGCACTGCAACGTCCAATACAGGCATCAGACAGGTCCAGGAGTGATGACCCTGGATTGCAGCCCCAGCCTGAAGCTTCACGTTGGTCTAGTACCTTACCTACCGTACTAGGTACCCATTCCTTAAAGTAGGTAGGAACTCTTCCATTTCTGTAAAAGCCAGCATGAGCAGGAACATGAGCTGCTTCAATGCAAAATACCGAAAGTCGTCTTCGGACAAATGTGGGCTGAGGCCGGGATTGAGGCGCCGTCCTGTCATGGTGAAACACAAGCATGTGGCCACTAAGATAACCGCACCACAAGCACCACAAGCACCACAAGCACCACAAGCACCACATGGCACTCTCCGTAGGTACTGTACTGTACAAGTACAGGTACAAACTTCTACGCCGTATCTTGTGCTCTGAGCTCTGTACCCTGTACCTTAGACTAGGTATCGAGGCACACATATCTAGGACTTCAGTGGGCTGGGACTGAGCTCACTTGCCTGCACAATTTCATCTTCCTTTCTATATCTATATTTCTTTTCATTTTCATTTTCATTTTCATTTTCAATTCCAATTACTTCGTACCTAGTTCTCATTTTACAGTAAATTGTTGCTTGCCACACACTGCGGCCCGCTTATGCGATCTTGACCTCTGAGTGGTAGCTCCTGACGCCGCTTTCCCGACGACTCCAATACTCTTCAGCCATCATCATACCTTACAGTAGGTACTTCATGCAGCAAATCTTACCCTTACTACAGTAGGGTAGGTATACGCGCCCTCGTTGCAGAGATATCATACGCTCGGACTCAAGTCCTTTTGATCTCAGTGGCATCCCATGTGGGGTTAGGGCCATGTGGGAAGCCGCTGCATGCTCAAGTACTTCGTACCGTGTGCTTCGAGACCCTTGTTCCGTCTTCTGTCCTTTTCCTTCTCCTACAGTACATAACAACCTGGAAGGGACGGCGTACCCTTTGACACTTCCGCTGCCAAGGGAGGCTGATTGTTCCCGCACCAGTGAAAAGACACCGTATTCCACCTCGATGCTTTCCCCTCAGTTCTCCCTACCGTACTCTTCCTCCTTCATAGTCCGCATTCTTTCTATCATATGTCCTCATGGCACATCTGTACAATAATTTACCCTCGGCCGAGCTCGACGCTCTGTATACGATTCTTTCTTCACTCAAAATCGACCGCACTGCCGTTCAGCTCTACTGGTAGATGTCACCACCCGACTACCAGTAAAGGTTTCATGCACGTTGACGTTTTCTTCGCCGAAGCGAGAGGTTTGAGATCGGATTTCTGATACACGATTGATAGACTTTGCGACGCTGAACGAGAACCCGGTTCCCAGATGATCGTGTGTGACCATTGGGAATCCGAGGCAATTCGAGTGTCGAACTCGGTCATCTGGACCGCATTGACACGATATACTCCTGGCGGGCTTTAGCCACTTTGGATACTTGATAGAACAGTACGTGCTTTTTCGTCTTCTCGCCATTTCCATGGGCAGAACTTTGTCATTTCATTGCAATATCACGGGCTATCGTCCGTTTGTGAAGCGGGCCGAATCCGCTTTCTTCTCCTTGTGGGAACTAGGCATTAGTGAATGATATAGGATTTACATTTTGTCGGCATCTTCATTTCCCATTGCTGTATCCTCTTTCGTTACTGACGAAGGTCTACTCTATTTAGTACCCTCGTGAAGCTGCGCGATCGACGCTCTTATTGATACCAACGACACCATTGAACGCCCACGATTCACGAGCTGGGTTCGTTCCTTCTTACGACTTCGAGCGCATAGGGATCTGGAATCCGCACTGCTGCATTCAGGAGTCTGTGAACATCTGGTCTTGCCCATACACTTACCTCTCGGCACTCGTTCAAAGGAAGCCGTCGACATATTATTTGCCTCCAGTCGAGGTGTTTCACTCGTTTTATCACCCATCCGACTGAATTATAGCACTCTACCCCGACCTCGACCACGGCAAGCTACATATTAAGCGACGTTCGGATCGTCGCTGAAAGTTACACCCAAGATTGCGGATTCTCGCAGAAGCGAAAACACCTCGGAGGAGAACCATATTATTCACTGGGCTGGGACCTGGGGCGAGCAGATGAGTCAGGCATCTCAAGGGCTTGGAGAGGCTACCGATGGCCAACAAAGCAAACAGGATCGGGGAAAATTACAATATGGAGGCTCCCCCAAGCGCGTAAAGACAAGCTTGGATGCGGGACGGTACTCCGAGCAATCTCATGAGCTGCCTGGAGACACATTTATTACTTCAGCCGGCTTGCGGCCGTTCCCAACATCGCCAGCATCGGCGACACCCGCCTCGAATCCTCGAGTGAATGAAACCTCGAACTTAGTTTCAGCTCAGGTCCCCCCTCGGTTGCCGCTCAAAATCGACAGCCACGCCAATCGAAGGAGAACGAATTCCCCGACAGGTGACAGCAGAGCTGGTAAATATTCTCCTCCTCGACGACCCCCTCGTGCAGACCATGTCTCACCAATCACGGAATCACCCAGTGGTCACGATCACCCTTCAGTGATCTCAGCACAGCAATCCCCACGAGTCAAGATGCCTGAGCCGCTATACTGGGAGAACGATTATCAGAGAACGCCTCCAGGAAGAGCCAGCCCTAGTAATACTTCCGGTGCTTCTGTGGGCTGCAGCGGACCCTTGGCTCCTCCTTTGAATGGAAATGCAATGAGCAGTCCCAGAAGTACCACCCCGACAGCTCCACCAACAGCTCGGCGACCGGTAAACCTAGGACCTCCTCCATCGGCACGACGTGGAGCTGCAGCGTACTATCTACCACCGACCTATGTTACACCCATTCCAGAAGAGTCACCGGAGACTGCGCATCGGTCTCAAGGCTCTTTCGCTTCTAGTCATGTCATACCTACAAGTTGGGGTTCCAGTCCTCCCAACCTCTACGTCGGGGAAGATCCAGGAGAGGTGGAAGAAGATGAGTACGTGTCGGCTGGGGAGGATGGGAAGGATTCGAACGGTGGGGATCATGACGAAGCGAGCGGCTTGGTCAGGCAAGCTAGTCTCGGAAAGAGACACAAGCCTGCTCTCACGACTATCAAGAGCATCGAGATGTCTAGAGCAGACGGGGCCACTTCGCAAGGGCCACCTACCACAGTCCACGATCCACCTCGGAAAGCTGACAACAACCCCAAAGGTTTGACGACACGAACGCTTGACGGTGCTGCCGGGCTAGGATACGCGCAAGGGAGCAGGCAATATACTGAAGAGGGCCTAAGCGGAGGGACAGGTCTCCTAGATCGGTCATCTTCTTCGGATGAGTCACTGGTGAAGATGTCGAATGCATCAACCACTGACGCACTGTCACATTCAAGGTCCGTCTCGCCTTTAGCAGCACCGATAGACCCTCGGATTCACCGAATCCTTGGCGGTCTGGAGAGGGCCGGTGCACTTGAGCCACGAGGTACTGGCTTTGCAATACCTCGCAGTACACCCTTAATCAATGAGACCTCGGCCAGGCTACCAAATCCCCCAAGGGTGGGGCTCTATACTACAGGGGAACAAGATTCGAGGAATAGCTTGACGAGTCTTCCAGAACTAATCCGCCGTGCGACACGTCTTGCATCCGTATTGGATCGCGGCAGGACTGCGAGTAGGCTCGGGATGCTCGATTCAGAGGAGAGCGGTGACGGAAGAGAGAAGATATCGTCTCGTGAGTCGTCCTAATACAAAGTACATCTCAGCTTCTGACCCTTTCCTAGCTGCGGGTCGTCGGCGCTCGGGTTCCATATCCGACATTCTTGCATCCTTTCCCTCACCGGGTTTTGCTACCCCTACTGGCGAACGGCCTTCTCCTCGCTTTCCTTTTACGAGCTCCGGTTTAGCTCGACATAAGTTCGTCTCGTCCCTCGATTCCCCTTCGACCAATACTCATGGGTGTCGTCGGAGGTGTTGTGGCCTGCCACTCTGGGGCTTCCTCCTTCTTTGCATCATCATCCTTCTCGCTCTCGCCGCTGCTGTCGTCATACCCGTCACACTCATCGTCATTCCCCGACAACATGGCGCCGGAAGTGGTCAAGCTAGCAGCCTCGGATCATGCCAGACGAGCCAACCCTGTGCTAACGGTGGTACGAGCGTCTTCAACGCCAACTCCTGTCAATGCCTGTGCGCGGATGGCTATGCTGGTGACCGATGTGCCGTCATTACGGACAGCAGCTGTGTCACAACCAACATCAAGGTCAACAATGGTGTTGTCAACGTGACCGTCGGCAGTAGCTTGCCAAGACTGCTGCAATCTGCGCAGAGCAACTTCAGCATACCTCTAGACCCGTCTACTTTGATGTCTCTCTTCAGCGCAGCGAACCTGTCCTGTACCTCTCAGAACGCTCTGGTCACGTTCAACGGGCGATCGCAACGTCGAAACCTTCTCCTCGTCGAAGCGCAACGAATTGAAGACACCACTTCCCCCACACGCGCGAGCAGAATGGCCGCTCGAACCCTCTCACCGAGCTCAAGCTCAGCGATGGTCTCCGCCTCACCCAGCGCGGGTGCAACCAACCCAGGCCCTGCGTCCAACGCCATCACCAGCAACGGCCTCGTTTTCGCCGCACCTACCGCCGCTGTTGCTCCCTCACCCTCAGCAACACCGACCTCCTCCTCCTCCACCTCAAGCCCCAACTTAGGTGCCGGTTCCACGACCGGCAACGCAGTCGACGACAAAACGCTCGATTTCTGTCGAATCAGCGTCCTCTACATCTTCCAGCTCACCACGCTCAACACCGCTGTCATCGCACAGGAAAACATTCAGATTTTTCTGAGCGCTTTCAGCAGGAGCAAGTTCAATGTCACCGGGTCGATCGAGATTGATTTCGGCCGTCTCACTATCGATCTTGGGAATGGGACGACGGTTGGCGGGACAGGTTGACGTTTAAAAAGTATTGATGATGAAGAAACGCCCCCGAACCGTTATCAACTGATCCTGAGATCCGGGCTCTGGGCCTCGGACCGGATCATCTACCTACATACACCTCTTTGTACTCTCACGGATCTTACCTCCCGTTCTGTTTCAATACGGATCATCTACGACTAGCGTTGTGTTTCTGCGGCGATACCATTCACAGCGAGCGTGCAATTCTCATCAGCGAAGCGAGCGTCTATTCTCCTTGCCCGTACTGGGGCGAGGATTCCCATTTCTTTTCTCCTGTAAATATACGTTCGATCTTTAAGCTCTGCTAGTGATGGCTAGGGTGTGCTGCAGACGAGACATGTTGGATTGTACGATATGTACATGAACATGGCGGTCGATGTATATATACCTTATGGATCGTACGTCTCAAAAGAAGACTAGAAGAACCAAAAGCGCCTAGTATACGATTAAGTGACTTGGCAAGAATAATAGTCCTTCGAGTTTACTGTCCCTCTGTAGCCCATTGCGCTGTGAAAGACCCAATCTAGATATATTGACCTGTCGTACAAAAGTCGTACAATGAGAAGGCTTCTTCAACCTGCGTTCGCCGCCCCGTCTACTTCGCGCCAGTCAGTCAGTCAGTCACCCTCAGACCGCAACCGTACATAGCGAAGCCGAGGAAGAGTCTCAAATGCCCTTATGTCTTGTCCAACACCAGCACCCGACCGATGAGTGACTTGGTGTTTTGATCTACCCGTGCTTACCACCTCGGTGATCGAGTGGGGTGTGCCAGTTTTTCGCCGTTTGGACCTATCCAGACCCGATATGAAAGAAATCTCCTGATAGGCAAACAATCTATACAGCTGTGTGAAGGGAAGGAGAACAGCGCGGGTGCGAAACCGCCGTCATGGGAGAACGCGTAATCGTGGGGTATACCGGCTCTCTGCGGGATCGTAAAGAAAAGAAAAGTCTCACAGCCGCGAAGTGCAGGCCGGTGTACACAGGCGTGTGGGTGAGCGCGAACAGCCGGGCTACCGTCCGTGAGATGCAGGCTGTAGGAAGCAGCTACCGTCAGCCGCGCAAAGAGATAGGGTCGTCGGCAGGGAGGAGCTGGAGTTCCTCTCCGCTCTCAGTGACGTAGACGCTGCTGGCGCCGACGTGAGTGGCGGATCCCTTGAGTCCGACGATGCGTGGATGGTCGGGATCGACATCAGGCGGCATGCCGAACGTTTCTCCCGGCTTAGTGACCGGCACCAAATCGGTGCCGCCAGACCAGGTGCCCATGCCCGCTTCCTCGTACGCCAGCCGCTGCAGCTGCAGCTTCTCGTTCAGGGCCCACTGGACGCGCTGATAATCGCGCAGATTGCGTTTGCGCTGGACGAAGCCGACGAGCGTGTCGAGGACGAGGCTTGTGGCGATGAGGAGGCCGCCGATGAGGAGGATGATGATGATGCCGAGGGTGGAGAAGTTGATGGCGTTGTTTGTGGAGCGGACTTGCTGGTTGTCGCACATCATCTGTGAGATGGGATCCGTGGGTTTGCTGATATAAGCTCCGTCGACTACGTTCGGTGGGCCGGTGGCGTACTGCACGACGGATTGCTGCAGCCTCGCGAGTCCGGTCGCGAACCAGGACTCGACCTCGATCATCCATTGGTTGTTGGGCAGTGGGCCCGACAAGAGGCCGCTTAAGGACTCTTGGGCGCGTAGGGCTGCAGGGCCGCGGCCGCCGATACCTTTCTCAACTCCTGTCAGTGGTCTGAAATTTTGGATCGTGTACGGAGATAGAGGCAACCTTGACTTACTGAGACCAATTGTCTCGAAGAGGAAGTCGAGGGACAGGCGGGAAATGATCATAGATTGGACGGCATTCAGGTCTATAGTTGCGGTCCTGTGCACTGCGGTGTAGTAGGATTGAAGATCGGTACATTTTTCATTGTTGGGGTTGCAGAATTGATGCTGGTCGATGCATGCCAACGGGCTAACATCTGTATGTCAAAATGTCAGAGGCGAAAAATGCTGTTGTGACAAACGTCAGCACTTACAGTAATCGGAACGAAAATAGCTGGTATTTCTGTCGTTATCAATGATTGATTGTTCATCTGAGGTGGCTGTGAAGATCGGATCATATACAGCGCTCAAATATAGAATGCTGTTGGCAGCCAGAAAAATGATCGTCACATCAGCATCATCTCGAGACAAAGCGTGGACGGGAGCCCAGTGGTTGTTGATTCCGCCGCTAGAATACAAGGAGGAGCTGCACTGAGTCAGCGGCTAGTCCACACATGTGGTCAACCTGTTGTGAGAGTATGAAAGAGATCTTGTAGACAGTAATAATGAGACCATGATGTACACCATCGGCAGCAGTGACCCTAAGTCAACTGTCGGCACATCTAATAGTGGCACGATAGACGGAGAGTGATATCAGTCACTTGGGACTTACCTAATTTCATAACCAAAGCCGGTAGTAGCGGCATGTCTATTATAAAAGTAAGTGAAATTGCTGCCGCCGCTTGGCCCGAAATTATAGAAGTCAAGGGTATCGCCATGCTGGCCCTCGAAATAGCCCAGATCCTTGATTTTCACTGCGTCGGTGTAGTTCAAAGACGTGATATAGCCTTCATCTATGATGGGAGCGCAGGTTGTTTTTCGGCGGTAAGTGATTCTGTCCTTTTCTTGAGTGTTGATGCCAAGGTCATCGTGTGATGAGATGTTGCCTGTGTCTATCGACAGAGCGGCCGTATCTGAGTACAGACACATGCCGGCAGCGAATGGACATGTATCGTTTCGATTCATCGTGTATGTGATGCGCTGCTTGTTGTACTGATTGCACTGAAGTGTGTCAGATTGGGAACCGTAGCAGGCTCGAGCATAGCCTGCAGCAGTGAAGGTGTCGTTCAGTGTTTTGTGATACAATGCGAAGATTACGCTGGTATTGTTTAGAGTCCAGTTCCCACAATTCTCGCTCCTAATCAAGACGGCGTCGCCGGCGGCTTTGGTGACCTCGGACGAAAAGATGCCCGCCACGGCGAACGCGATGAGATTGGCCAGCGCCAGAAGCGCAAGTGGTAGAGATCTCCAGAACGGCCGCCTCGCCAATTTTCTCCAGGCGTAAGACAATTGCAGGAGTTGCCATGAAGCTGCGCCAGGTGAGCCGCTGTTCCGAAGGATGACTTGCTGTTGATGATGCAGCCCATCACGAGCATCTTGACTGGTGCGGGACTGATGAATGCTGAAGCTGAGGATTTTCCAAAGAGCTGCACCAGTTACGGCCACGAAGATGGCAAGGAAGGCGGTGAGGAGAGAACCGTTACGGGCGGAAAGCGTTATGGTCGATCCAACGATGGCACCATGGCTCCAGTTAACCCAAGCGCCATAGTAAACGTACGCACCGTCTTGCAGAGACATTGCAGACTGGCGCTAGACAATGGTAATGACAAAAACAATGACAATAACAGTAGTGACGGCTTGACAGAGTCAGGCATAACTTATCTCAGGTGAGTCCATCTGATACATATACAGATCTGTCCCGGCCCCCACCTCGGGTGTTACCCACCTTCATCTGAGCTGCGGTCTTGTGCTCTTTACCTTAGGGGCAGCCGCTGGTTTCAGGAAAGTCTGTTGTCTCCATGATTCGTGAATAGATTGGTACTGTACCGAGGTAATTTGGAGACCCATAGGACGGACTGGTAGTGGTAGCGGTAGTGGTAGGGCTTCCGAGACCCCCGCCCTGTGTAAGGTACAAAGTAAGGTAGGTATCTTATACACCGTAGTGTACCTACTATGTCAAAGGGTTCCGGGGGCCATCTGCACGCACGTCACAGCCCGACACCCTTTTTGATCCATCGCTCGCGTTGGTCCCACCTGTCTCCACGGGATGCCCGGTATCCAGGCTGCCCGAGGGCTACGTATGAGGCTGCCAATTCGTAGCCCAAGTTTCTTCTGCCCCCATAGCCCACTGGGTGTCCGCTACCGTGACTGTGTTTCCTGCCCCCGCCATAGGAGGAAGTTCGAAGTAACTTACATAGCCACATGCAGGCGCAGTCTAGATGGCACTATCAACCTGGGCCCCTATTATATTCGTCCTCGTCCACCTCAACTTACTCCGTGGTACAGAAGCAATCTACACGGTGTGATTACATCAAATATTTTCCCCATGAACTATAGCATAGCCCAACGTACTTAGGCCCCAAAGAGCTGGTATGGATCGAGAGCTATGCTAGCGATGACCAGGGCCCGCCCCCACTGCGGATATAACTTATTGAATTGTACAATATCTAAATGAGAACATCTCGGTCCATGTATATACAGTATAATGGTGATAGTTCAAGCAATACTGACGAGGCATCAAGGATTCGTGATGCACTACATGTAAAACTAATTCACGCACATCTTTGCCTCCCATGGTTGGACGGGGTGCAATATGTATCCATACCAGCAAATCCAGGGTTCCAGTTCCTACCAGATACCGGTTACGTAGAGCTCTTGCAAAGATGTACAAGAGTCTCCAAACATTGTCGAGCTCGAAAAGGCACAAAAGCGCCATTCGCCAGATCTCCTCCCCTTGCTGACAGGTCCGGCGTCAGTCTGCTGATACCGAGTCAAAGCCCCACTTCACACCACACCGATTCCCCCATACCCAACCACTCACCCACGCACTCACCCGCCAATCAACCAAACAACATCGTCCAATACCCCTCCCCGCCCCTCCCCGCAAGCCGCTGCTGCAACAACATCTCCCGCACACTCCTCATCCGCTCCTCCACGACCCGCTCTTCGCGCACCCATCGCCCCTCACTCTCGGCTTCCTGCGCTCCGCCACCGAACCATCCGCCGCCCTTCCTCTTCTTCCTCTCCAGGACCTGTTCTCTCTCCGCTTTCTCCGCAAGCACCATCTTCTCGACCATCGTCTGCCAATTACCCAGCCCGACGTCCAAACATTCCTGGCAGCGCCGCCGTCCATCACCATCCGTGTCCTGGCTCGTGAATGTCGCTTCCGCGACGTCGACGGCTTCCCGCGTCCACGCGAGGCCAGCTTCCCGCTTCCCGGCCTCGGAGGAAGACGCGAAGAGGATCTCGCCGATATTCGCCATCAGCCCCGCCTCGTCACACACCTCCCTGCCGTTGCGTTTCGGCGCCTCGTTGCCGGACGGCGGTTCAGGCGGGTAGGGGGGTGCGACTAAGAGGGAGCTGGTGAGGGAGGAGAGGATCGAGAAGAAGGAGGAGTCGGCATCGTCGTCGTCGGGAATGGAGAAGTGCAGTACTGACGGCCGGGCGGGGGGAAGGGAGCGGCGGGCGCGGAGGACGGAGAGCAGGATGGGGAGGGCGGTGGATAGGGCGCCGGCGCGGGCGTGGTGGGTTGCGAGGGCGGTGGTGGCGAGAAGGATGTTGGAAGTGACGAAAGCGGCTTGGTCGGCGTTGGCGTTGATGATGCCTGTTTTCCGGTCGACGACGTTGGGGGTGGGGGCAGAGCCGGACGGTAGGCCGCTGATTGCTATGTCTAGGGCCCAGTTGTACAGCTCCTCGGCACTTTGGGGCAGGTTCTTGTAGTCAAGCCAGTCGGCGTAGGCGAGAGCAGCGTCGAGGCGCTGGCGTGTGTTGAAGCCGTTGGTTGTCAGGATCTTCGTGTAAATGGACTCCGGGGTGGCGTATGCCGGGGTGCAATTCTCTTCAAGAGGCGCTGAATGGGCCCCTGGAGGGACGGGCTTCGGACGTGGGTTCGAAGGCCCGACCACCACTTCAGCGGGGAAGACGATGTTGCGAGTCTTGTCTTTCAAGCAGCCATCGAGATGCTCTGCGACAGTCGCGGATCCCATCAATGCCTCGTAGTAGCCGCGCCGCCATGGCTCGCTTTTGCTGGTGATATTCAGTCCCGTCTTCCCGACGCCGGGAACGAATATGCCTCCTTCTACTGATTCTATGATGCCGGCGCCGTCCTTGGACGGGGCTTCCAGCCGCTCTAACAATTTTCTATACCGCATTCCCACGCTCGCCCAGTCCGTCATCCCGTACTCCGTGGTGCCCTCCAACTCCTGCCCCTTCGCGCCGCGCCACGTATGCCTACTCAACCATGTCCACTCGCCGGGGCTAGGGAACTTGCGCTCGACGCGTTCCTCTTGCACGCCGAAGAACATGATCAAGCCGAGGACGATGGCGGCCCAGCCGTAGGCCGTCCATCTCCCGGCGAGCCACAGTTGGTCCTTGATGTATTTCTTCCGCTCGGTCGTCAAGAGGCGGGAGAGCTGGTATTGTATGTTGGCATTGTTGCGGGAGCGGAGCGGGCGGAGGGTGGATGGGGCGTGCAGGAAAGGGAGTTGGGGTCGCGGGGAGGCGGGGGAGATCAGAAGAAGTTGGGAGTTGTGGGTGAAGAGGCGTGGTTTGGGAGGGGTTGAGAGGATGTTAGGAGGTCGAAGACGTCGGAAGAGAGGCTGTATGAGAAGAATGGACGATCGTGAGGGATACATCTTACTGTAGAGAGGTTTCCTATCCTGGCGAAAAGATGATGGTGGTGAAATGATGCAGCGGCAAGATCCGCTTCACATGCATCTTCCATATAGGGCGGCGACTTAGTGCCATACAACAGACCACCCCTCAGCTTCGCCCAAGTCAACCGAACACGATGACAGAAATTCTGACCTCTCCGAAATCAACATCTGTGGAAGAGTCCGGCGCTCAGGAAGAGCTCGTCCGCGCCCTTGACGACCTTCTCGAACGCTACCTCCACCTTCTCGACCAATACCAGACTCTACAACAAGAGCTCACGAAGCATCTTTCCGCCGTATGAGTTCACCCTTTCATCCGCTCCGGACGAGTCATATAATTGATTATGAGCTTCTTACCAGGGCTATCTCTCCCTCGCCCAAGCCAACTTCAACTCACCCAACCGAATCCGCTACGGCCAGGATTTCTACGATGGACGAATGCAAGCTTCGAGGAGAGTGTACGACTCAATGATTTCTTAAGATCTGCTAGGAGAGTATACCTCGGGGGGCTGATCAATCGTGTAGGACAATCGTCTCTTCCGCTTCGAGTCCGACTCCTAAGTTCACGGTAACGGCTTCGGTAGATATGCCGGAGGAGATGCACGATAGGTCAACTACTTCAGTCAAGGAGAAGTTACCAGAGACAGAGATGTATGGCATCCAAAGCAACGAGATAAAGCCTGGCTCCAAAACTAAGGGTCCCTGCCGCAATCCTCTGAACTGGTTTGGTATACTCGTCCCTCCAGCTTTGCGTGCCACTCAGGCAGCATTTTCGCACACAGTGGTAGAGTCGATACCTACGCTAGCCAGTGTAAATGAGGAGATGCGTTTTGTAGAGGAAGAAATCAGAACGAAACGGCAAGAGCTGGGAAGAGGGTTATAATGTTTGTGGTTTTTGCCACAGCATTCAATCACCTGGCCAGTCCTCTGAACGTCCAATAATTCTAAACCGAGATTCTATAAAGCTATAGCAAAAGTCGACAGCCGCCCGCGGACGTGTCAGTGAATAGCTTCTCAAAATCGGAGATCCGTCTAACGTCTAAAGCTACCCGATCGTTCTCACCACCTCCACAACAGCCTTCAGGAATGGCTCGTCCCCGTTCCCAAGCGCAGGCCCACCCATAGTCTCGATCATCCTTCTCGCGCACATCTGCAGCCCTTCCAAAAGTCTCTCTATCCTGAACCTTACTTGGGACCTCTCCAACGAGCTTGACGTTAGGAACGGAAGACGGATGCCCAGCCTGGCCCTGGCTTTATCCGGGACCTTGAAGGGAAACTGTCGAGACGTAGGCGGAAAAGCTGATATAAGCAGCTCAGATACATGATTCAAGGCCAACAGCGTGGCAAACAAGCTGCACCGGAAGGCGTCTGTCGTACATGGAAAGATGTTACGCAGTGGTTGAAGTTGGCTGTCCTCGAGGTCGGCGCTCTGATGATAGTATTCGGCTTGATGCAGTTGCGGTGAGGACCGTAAACTGGAGCTCCGGCTGTGTCTCGATCGAAAGGGTGACGATCGTGTTCGTGAGGGAGAGGGTGACGCCTGAGTAGTACTTTGATATGCAAGGCGTGGGGCCCGCTGTTTGCGCAACTCGTATATGACTGGAGAGTTGGGCTGAAGCATTGTCAAGGGAAAGTTGGCTACCGAATCTTCGAGCTGGGAGAGTATCCACACCAGTTGCTTGGCCGGGAAGCTACGGTAACTCTTTGGGACCACATCATCCGGGACAGTGGGTGTTGATTGGGGGTCTCTGCTCCGTGCAAAAGCTCCAGAAGTCATTGCAGATGGCGTCCTTGGCGGAGTTATAGGTCTTGGGGCATCCGTAATGTCTGTCTCAAGCGTCTTTTGTGTTATGCCCATCGTTGCCAGGACATCACGCAGACTCTCTCCATTGTCAATGGTGTCTGGGGTGTCCGGTGGTGTGTCTGGACTGAATGCCGATACAAGCTTCTGGTTCTGCTGGGGCGTCGATGGCTTGATAACTTTGGGTACAGTATTCGCAATGGAGGAGCTTCTCGAGATACTCACCATCTTCGGTCTTCCAGGGTTGACAGCAACAACAGCATCCTAAAGTACGAAGTCAGTCTCAACCTGTACACCATCGTGGAAGCACCAATTACGAAGGAAGAGGTCCATACAAGTGACATTTGTGTGCTATCGGGCCCACCATGCCTCAAATCGATGCTTCGCATTTGTGTATTGCTGAGAGCGGTACCGGCAACATTATGAGACGTGCGGCTGCCGACCACCGATGTCGTAGAGGAATCGTCCATCCAGCTCTGACACGCCGCAGACGCTGGGACCGGGTCGGTTTCGCTGCGGAACACTGTTGGTCTAGGCGGTCTGCCAGCGGTATGTTGACGCTTTCGGCCTTTCGAAAGCCGTTCGCAAGGCGAGGTCGGCCATGGTACGAATGCGGGACTCAATGAGGGTGTGCCAAGCCGATAGATGTCCTTGCCAGGACCATAGTCTGCTTGGTGCTCGACAATTGAGTTTGCTGCCGCCGGTGGATAGTCATATGGCGATGAGCTACACATTCCTCCGCACGGCGACCCTGCGAGGCGGTTGGGACGACCTCCTTTCTCATCGTTGAGCGTTTCCGTCTGAAGTATAAAAGAATAACGGACTGGTGCAGTCTGGGACTTCGGACAGTCACGAACGAAGTTGTGTATGCTCGCGGTGGACGGTAGCGGCTGTGCTGCTGACGGCTTGGCTCTCGTCCTCGGACTGTTCAATGCAACTGGGCGGCGGAAGAACTTATCGAATTCGAATGCAGGTTCGGAAGGCAGAGGCTTTTCCAGCTTCACCGTCACCGGCTTGTCGTCACACAATGATGGAAAAGCTGGAAGGAGTTGAGGGCGCGCTCGTTGCATCCGCCTCACCGAGGGGAACCGGAACGATGGTGATGGTGGACCTTGAGAGGTTGACGGCCGTTCATAGCCAGAATTGCCAGCCTTCAGACTCTTCTTGGACCTGATCGAAGCAGAGCGGCTAGGGTGTGCTTGCCGCAGAAATTCAGAAAACTTTATGCTTGGAGACCTCGTCTTGAAGGATGGCCGTGCGGAAGTGAGGTCAGAATGGGGTTGTTCATGCATCTTCGTAATTTGGAGATGCTCAACATCAAGAGGAAGGTAGGTTGCCGAGCAGAGTTTGTGTTGATACATGCTGTTGTCGAGGTGAAGAAACAACAAACAATCCTGAACGCTTTGAACGACAGTAGAGAACTTCTTGTACTGCTTGCCCAAGGCAAGCAAAAACGAAAGGAAGAACGAAATAAGAGACAGCTCTCAAATTAATACACTGCCCCTTCCTACGCACAGTGGTATCAATAGCTTCGTGAAACGTTAAGCACCTTTGCCGATTATTTTCTGCCCTTGCGTCGTGGCGCTTCCACAGAAATTATGCCACGGTGCTGCATAGTGAACGTCAGGGACAATCGTCTATATCCAACGGTTCAGCTGGGGCCGAGAGATATGTCAGAGATGCATATCCTAAGCTGCTCGTATAATTCCCAGAGTATGGTCTCAGATCGGAGTCAATGCCCTGCCGGCTCATCGCCAGTACTGCTCAACGTATGAAATTCCATAACAGTCTGTTATAGATGACATTCTATAGTCAATGTCCTTAATAATGTGCTGGAGTGCTCCGAGACGAACTATTGGCGCTCTCGAGTCTCACAGGCCCCTAATTTTGTAACAGGAGGGGGAGTGAAGAGGTAAGGGGCCATATTCGAATAGATGAGTGTCCCAAATAAAACTGCCCCTACGTACATGTACGGTATCTATTGAAAGGAGACCTCACTTGGGGCGCCAGTCATGACAAGAATAGATCACGGGGGAGCTACACTGCCTTAGGTAAGGTAGCCGGGAAGTTACCTTAAGCGTAACCGGCGCTTAGGTACCGTACCTACTGCAGGTAGCTCAGCCCTGAGCAAGATAAAAAATATCAACGTGAATAATTATGATAACTCCGCCATGCTGACCGAAACCTTCGTGAGCGCGACCCTCTCTTCCTCACCGACAAAATCCAAATCCACCTCCGTCGCCAAAGATGCCGGCATCCACTTCCACGACTTCCAGCCGACGCCGGCGCTCAAAAAAAGCTTCAAGAAGAGCTCGACGCCGCCCAACTGCCTCGCCGTGAGCGTGTCGCACGTCTTCGCCGCGCAGGCAGACAAGGCCGTCGTGCACGTCTACAGTCGCGAGCGGGGCAATCAGGAGGCGACGGTGCCGTTTCCGGAGCGGATCCATAGCGTTGCGCTTGCGGGGGCGGAGGAGGGCGTTGTGGGTGGGGGTGGGGTGTTGGTGGTGGGGACGGAGGAGGGGCGGTTGATTTTGTGGGAGGTATGTTATGGGGGGGGTTCTTTCCTATCTCCGGGTTAGCTCGATTGATAGGCTGATGGCTAGCAAATGTAGCTCTGCACGGGCCGGTCGATCTCGACGCCGCGCTCGCACCTCCAGGCCGTAACGAGCGTCGCCGTCGACCCGACGGGCAACTTCCTCCTCTCCGGCTCGCCGGACTCCAACATCCACGTCTGGTCCCTGCCGGCCCTCCTCTCCTTCGTCCAGCCCTCATCGACGGACCCCACCCAACCCCCGCCCCGCTCCCCCGTCCGCAGCCTATCGCACCACCGCGCCCCCATCACCCACCTGGTCGTCGGCCACGGCAGCAGCACCGTCAACATCGCCGTGTCCGCGTCGCGGGACAACACCTGCGTCGTGTGGGACTACCACGCCGGCGTCCCGCTGAGGACCTTCCTCCTGCCCGCGACCCCGCTCTGCCTAGCCCTCGACCCAGCCGACCGCGGCGTCTACGCCGGGCGCGAAGACGGCGGCGTCCAGCTGCTCGACTTCTACAAGACCCCCACCACCCTCGCCAACCCGCTCTACGACCCCGCCCAGCAATCCACCCCCTCGCAAGCCTCGCCCACGGACCTCTGGCCGCCACCAAACGACACCCTCGGCCCCGCCCTCAGCCTCGCGCTCAGCTACGACGGCACCAGCCTCGTCAGCGGGCACGGCAGCGGCAAGATCGTCGTCTGGGACGTCGCTAGGGGCCGCTACGTCGCTGAGCTGTGTGACCTCGCTGCGCCCGTTACGAACTTGCGCATGCTGTCTCCGACGGGGTTCCCGCGGACGGCCACGCCGAGTCTGACGGTGCACAACGTCGTGAAGCCGCGGTACGAGGCCGCGCTGTCTAATGGTGCGGGCGAAGACGGCGCCGTTCCGACGGATTACAACTTCTCGGCACACTTCACCTCCGCGCTCGACCTGCCGGCGCCGGATGCGTCGATAGCGCGGCCGAGCGCCTTCGACGCCGCGCTGGCGCACGCTTGTTTCCCGACGGAGTTGCTCGATGAGGGACTGCGGGAACTGGCGGCGTGGAATCTTGCGTCCGCCTCTACCGACCAGGAAGCAAAGCCCCCACCTCTCCATACCTCCTCGCTCGACGGCGCGAACGATCGTGACCAAGCTTCGGTGGACGCGACGGCGACGGCGACGGGGACGGGCACCTCCGAGGTAGCCGGTCTGAAAGCGCAGATAGCGGAGCTGAACGTGCTGGTGCAGGCGCAGCATCGGACGCAGAAGTGGACGTGGGAGAAGTTGTTGGAATTGAATACTTATCGGTATGAGAATGAGAGGGCGATGAAGGATCAAGATGGAGTGGTGAGTGGGTTGGGGAAGAGAGTGGGGGATGGGGTTGTTGGTAGGAGGGTAGGAGAGGAGGGTGAGGGGGAGGGTGGGGTTCATGAGATTGATGAGATGGACGAGGATGTGGATGATGACGATGATACGACGCCTTGAGTGGGTGAGGTGAATGAGAGTGTGGAGCTATTGCTTGCGGGTTTTGGTCTCAGGATTGGGGTAGCACTGCGATGTCATCGGTTCTCCAGTCCTCGGCGGGCAAGTTCCCGGCGAGGTTGGTCATTCTACGCTTTGCATCTGACGTCGCCGCCGTGTGAGTGTCCGCGGTGATGGTCTTGAATACTTCACGAACGAAGGGCGGACTTGAAATTGCCATCGCCCGTATCGACGGTACAGAGGTCACGGGAGCGGAGACGACACAGCCTTCCGTCATGGCTGGCGGAGTGGTGTGAAGGACAAGGAGAAAGAATAAGCGAAAGAGATGCAAACTCTTCTAGTAAGAGGCTGATGGTGCCCTGGCTCATCAGGCTGATCTGTATGAAGGAGAGTCATCGGATGGCTGGCTTTGAGCGGAGACGAGGGCCCATGGACTGTTCGTGCCTGCGGCAACATGTGGAGGGGACATCTATAAGCTGATTAATGTGCTATGTATGCTACCTGGACGAGATACGTTTTTAGAGGGGTTGCGCTCATGCTCGTGCTATCGTCTTGCTCCAACTACCGTGCCATGCGTGAAAACCTCTCCTTGTGCTGCATGCTGCAATTTCATCATCTCGTCTCAATGTCTCTCGATCTCCAACATATTCAACCAGTTCATGACCATCATCGCTTTGATCAAATTCCCTTTCAAGTCCACATGCCTGCGTCATCAATGTTAGCCCATGACCTTCTCCAGGTTCGGGAATGAGAGGTGCAACGGCATACACTCCATCAAACTTATTACTCTGAATACTCATATTCCACGTCCCCAAATGCTCCACCCCTCTCCTCCCCGCCTCAACACGAACCGCCTCTTCGAACAGCATCAGCGCCTTGTTTCCCTGACTGACGAGCCACTCGTCCGGTTTCTCCCTCCCCGCGGCGTTGGGCGTCAGGAACAATCGCGGCCAAAAGGCGCCCGGCTTCGCGAGATAGGGGAGCTGCGAGGTCGTCGATTCGAGGATTGTGTCGAGCCAGTCGAGGGTCGCTTGCAGGTCGAGGTCGTTCCACAGACCGTGGCCGAAGATGAAGGCGTACGGTTTGGAGGGCTTGGTGGTGCCGAGGAGGGTTCTGAATCGGTCGAGCTCTTCGGTGGGGATGGGGAAGCGGATCATGGTTTCGACTTGAGAGAAGCATGTGAGTATCTTCTGCTCTGAAGTTATGAGAAGATGGGATGGAAGGTCTCACTCATCACGTCGACTGTGCCAGGCTTGCATGCCAGGCTGCTCGGGTCGTTCTTGACGACGTCGCTGGTTTTGTAGATGCCCTGGACGGAGCACGCTTTAACATTGAACTGATAGTTGCAGAAGCACTCTCTCCTAGCAGGCACCGCACAGTCAGCCACGCTCGAAACCTGTACAACCGTCCGAGTCACGCCGCCATACGACACTTACCGCTCTTCAGGCGAGAAGTTCCAGTCCGTGACAGCTCCGTAACCCAGGTCCTTGCGCATCAAGACGTTAATGCTTCCTATGACGTGCCTCATCATACTGTCTCCCACGACGATAACCTTCTCGAACCTAATCAAGATCTCACAGATCTCCTCCGTCGTGAACCAGCGCATATCACAGCCCCTAGGCATGTACGGTGCATCATGTCCAATGCGACCTCCAGAAGACAACGCCGTAAGCAACGATCCGCGGTCAGGACAGAGAGGAGCGAATGGGGCGTGGAGATCGAGCGACGAGATGTTACACGTGTTGCGGTACTTGTAGCCGACGAATGTGTCCGTCATATCAGGAAGACGGTGAGCGAGCGGCTCCGGTGGTTGGAAAGCCACGTTGGGGAAGAAGCTTGCATTGTACGGGATGGTTGTCGTGAGGTAGGAAGGACGGTGATGCTACAATGTTGTTTATCAACAGATTGATCACAGCCTGGGGAGGGGATTGCAGGCTTGCTACCGGATGGTATAAGGTCGAAACCAGACTATGGAAGAGAACTAGGCATGCGGCGAAGTTGATAGCGAGAGATAGCTTGCGAGGGATGCATCCCCAAGACCGGGGCCTTGACCCTCCAGGAGAATGAGGGGATCGTCCATGACCTGGGCTGCGCGAACTTGATCCGTATTTCTCGTTGAGGTGATACATGCCGCAATTGTTTTCTGTACGGGTCTCACGACGAGCTGTCAAGGTCCTTGATGATCGACCTGTTGGGCTTTTGAGGTGGATGGATCGTGGATCTCGCAGCAAGTCTTGCTTTTGGACTAATGTCGTTGGCAAAGCAGGTGGAGCCTGTAGAGGAAGCCAAATCGGTCGCGATTGAGCTGCAAGGTGGAAAGTGGCTTTGGGAGCACTGGAGACGGTCGAACTTGTGCTATCGCTTCCCAATATAATCGATCCTTGAATCGTAAGTCTAGAGCTTAACACCGCAAGCAGCGGTCATCAAGTTGTACGCGGACTAGATTATATACTGAGAATTTATCTTTACTAGTGCATCATCACATGATGGATGAAGACGGAAGAGATATCACAGTGTTTGGAGGGCTCCATCGATTCTTCGCGTAATTAGGGCAAGCAAGTCGCGATCCTGTCATCGTCACTCCATCACTCACAGAACCGTCCCCCTCGACTAGCGAGTACGGAAGGCATCTTTTTTAATGCTTTTTGCAAGATTCATGTGGTTGATAAGATATATATACTCGCGAACGCGAATGTCGACTTCGTAAAGATACATTCATGTTGCAGGGGTTGGCCGCGAACTTGTAGATCATCGATCACACGTCTCCCAAAACTTCCCCATCATATCATCCCTCGCATCTGATCGAAATGTAACAAGCTCAGCAGTAAAGATATTTGACGCCAAGTGCTCAAATCCCATGGTATAAATAGTATGGACATGCTCGACCCCAAACCCTTAGAATCAAATTGGAAGACCTCTCGCAGTCCTGACAATCCTGCTCTTCCAGAAGATCACCAACAGGCAAGATCATGTGCGCACTGCCGCGACCAACGATGCCTCTGATGTTGTTGGCCCGAATACCCTGCACCGTCCGAATAGCATCAAATGCATTACCAAAGGACTGTCCAGCCGACGCTTTGTAGGCCATGGCTTAATCAGTCACATGAAGCTTCGATAATCTCGGGACGCTGGGCCGTAAAGTTTCGTGCAGAACAGAGAGGTGTCGTACAACATACCACCAGCTCGGCTCGATGATCCAAACTCCAGCAATGAAACATTACCACGACGTACTGAGCTCAGCTCACAAGCTTGGATCGCGAAGATCAGATTCATGAAACTCGAGCCGAGCCACTGTGCCGGACAGTCTGCGAACGACCCTGTCAGAGATAGCCAAGCTGTCAGAAGACGATGAAAACTCAATCTTCCATGCTGAACGGGTACGGTGATAGCGACTTGTAGGTTCGACGAAGAGGCATGGCGGATCCTGGCTGGTCATACATGCGCTCAGCCTCTAAGCGTCTTCGGTTCGCCAAGCGTTCCTCGAGCGTCTGATACCCTTCTTCCTCTTCTTCGGCCTCAGTATTGTCGTTCGTCCCCTCTCGTCTTAGCGTGGCCAGAGTCCAGTCAGATGGTTTCGTCCGACGTTCCGCAGTGCCGTTCAGTTCGCCCCAGCCACTTATGGCGGCCATTTCGGCGTCAAAGTTTGATGGCCAATCGGCTTGACCGGTACCGACACTTTCCGCAGCGTTAGATATGGCATGATTACTCTTCATATTAGATGGCACTGGTGGAGCCTGTCGTGACCGTTTCAAGTCCTCTTGCTCGTCGTCCACAACCACCAACATCCAGACGCCAGTCTGACCATTGCCCCCCAGTAGAGGGGTACAGTGAATCCACCGGTTACGGCCATCATCGTCCGGCCTCGACAACCAGCGAACCTTTGCGGTTACACCTCTACCTTCTGCAAGGGCTTGAGTGAGCTCATCCCGCACTCGGGCGCTGCCACCGATCCGGTTCATAAGTGGTGACTGTAAGATACCGGGTACACGTAAAGACGGGGAAGCGAAGAGGATACGTAATGACGGATACGGCCGGATGAGCAGATACTACAAAGTCAGCAGATGATCCGGGACAAAAGTGATTTAACTCACATTGTGATAAAATCCCACTACTGAATCAATATTGCCAGCGTTCGATGAGCTAGTTTTGATGTAATCACGGGAAGGGTCTCTAAGTAGTACAGTCGGCCTGCGCCAATTCATCTTGTGTAAGCTGTGGTCCTCCTCCTGAGTTTCTTGGAGCATACGCCCTCCCCACTTGCGCACTGCGTTAAGCTCTTGTATATCGAGCATCTCACTCAACTGCTGAAACTCATCTTTTTTCTCCCCATCGTTCGCATCTGACCCGCCACCTCGTTCTTTCTGCTCTATCAAGCGATGCAGCGAGTCTAAATCGGTGCCCTCATTGACAGTGGTGCTAATGTCGACTTGCGCCCCAAGGAAGTACCTGATTTTACCAGAATTATCGTACAATGGAGCGCACATGAGGAGGTTCAGGAAAGGTGAACCGTCCCGACGACTGCAGGAACTAGTGGTCAGCAAGCTTACCGTGGATTCAGTACCTCGCACACTTACTAATTTAAAAAGACCTCGCAGTGCTCCTGACCAGCTTCGATCGCGTTGCGTATTCGACGAACGCTAAAGGGGCTCGTCTTGGGGCCCTGCAAAAAGCGACAATTGCGTCCGATGATATAGCTCATGCCATACTGTGTCGTCCGGGTAAACTCTGAAGGCGCCATTAGCGACGACTGTGACTAGCGCACTTCGCAATGTGTGAGCACTTACCTTCCGAAGCAAAGACTATAGGATTGTCAGGGCGTGAGGGATCCGAAAGACAAAAGATCTCCGCCAGTCCATCGGAGGCGTCTTGCGGTCGGAGAGCTATCGTACCCATAATTCGTCCGACCACGCTAGTGTGGGTCACTTGGACATATATATGTGTGATATAGGCTGGCAGGTCCTCCTGAACCAGTACGGTGAAGGCCTGATCAGCTTTCTCCTCCAATACCGAGTTCATCGTCGTTTTGGCAGGCAAAACTGTGAAATCGTAGCCTGCAATTGGCTCGAGGGCTTCTGCGAGCGCATTCGCATAGTTGATGGCTTTCAAAGCTTTCATCGCATCGAGATAATATATCAGGATCGGCACGGATCGCGGTCGGTATGTACTCAGAAAGGCAGTAAATTTGAGTAGTGAAGACGGGTCCGCGAATATGGTCTGTAGATGTTGTCGGGAAAATAGGATGTCTGAGAGAGTTTCCATGGTGTGTAACTTTTGGCCTTCATCCAAAGGTGGCGCAAGATCATAAGATGTTGCCTCGTCTTCTGGCCGAGACTCCATAATGTCGACTTCGTCAATAGACTTGCCATGTTGCGCTGCTAACGTGGATGTGGCCTTGGTCTCATAGGTTCCCACCGAGGAGACTGAGGAGTGCTTTCGAGAGTGTCCGCGGATGGATGTATGTCCAGAGCTCGAGGATTCGTAGGGAACATCTTGCTGGTCTAACCTATCACGTAGGATAAGTCCGCGATCGCGTCGCGTATGAACGAAACGTACCTACCTGGCAGGATGAGAGGGTATCTGCTGGGCCAGCCTTTCGGGTGATCCAGTTTGCGAAGTTCCATCATCTTCTTCCACTATCACCGAGAAGGCCGAGCGCTGCGAATTGGTTCGCGGCGGACCGGAATGATCAGCATGCGGAGACTCGTGCACCTTGGGCAATCTATCGGCATTGGTTCTAAACTCAGGCAGTAGGGAATCGACTCGCGTTGGAGTTTGTTGGCTGTTGGAATCCTGCTGGATGTCCGAATGCGGCATATTCTTGAAGTTGGACAAGTGCAAAGCGAAGAAGCGAAAGGTGAGCCAGAGTGAGCTCGGAAGAAGGGGACGACTTCAATGGCGACGGCAACGGCTCGAAAGCAGTGGTGGGGACTGAGGATGTAAGTGAAGCTGAGCAAATCATCATATTGTTACGAGTATTCTTGTTGAAGAGGCAGAAAGCGTTTACCGTCTATGATACTTAGCACCGTACCTTACCACCTTACCCACCTTACCTCCTGGAGTAATGACATGGTATACAGGGAATCCTCGAGCACAAAATACTCTACTCTAGTCTGTAGCTTACAGTAATTAACGTTAACTTAAGGTACCTACTGGTCAACCTCGACAACCGAAAATGCACATGGATCTCCATGGATCTCCACATGTTTTCTGTTTGGCCGTGTGGTCGCACCACCTTATCCGGACCGACTTCCCTCCCTTCCTTCATGATAGAGACAATCATCAATGCTGTCACCATACGAATTAATACCATAACGTATATCTGGGGGGGACGATGAAGGGCAAGGGCAACGGCAACGGCACCAGGTCACAATGGAGTGGTCAGGTAGCCGAAGGAAGTGATTTGTACTGTACGAATTACTTCATATGTCATTTACAAACACATTGAAATGTTACCTGGTACCCATGTCTTGTACAGGTACAAGAACCTGGTAACAATGTTACCGTAGGTTGCATGTCAAGCCACCGCTTAACCTTGCCGTTTCCTTGATGAGGGACTCCATTGCTAGAAACCCTGCAAGCTCGCGGGCAACCCCGTATGAACCTCATCATCGATATATCCCCCACACCGTGCGACTGCTGGATGGCATAATACCTTACGCAGCCATCTCGGAGAAGAAGAAGAAGGTTCCCGCGTTAAACGGTCTCTTCAAGCCAGGGCTGCGGTTTGCTCTCCTGCCGGACCGCTTCTTCATATGCAATTACCGACGGTACCTCATGAATTACCTTACTCATTCGCAGTACCGTACAGTATCCCAACTTCGAGTCCAGGTCCTTTCGATCTATCCCTTTTGCCCGAGATTACCCCCTTGCCCTCATCACAGCCTCATTAATAATTAATAATATACGAAGTAGCACCGATGGAGATTATACACCTATAGCTGTTCAGCTCGGAGTTTTTCTCTGAAACTTACTTTACTACTTTATATAGACGCCGCCTACCCGAAGGGGCTAAATCCCCTCCTCCCCAGGCTGCTGCGCTATCTTCCAACAGGGTTGGAACCTCATCATCAGTCTTTCCGTGTCTTTTTGTGAGGGCCGCGGTGAAAGACTGAGAGGCTGCTACCAATTGCCTATCTTGCTTGCCCGGCCGCTGTGATTGACTGTGTGGGGCTAGCTGGTCGACAGATGCCCGTATCCGCGCAGGGCACTTGACGCACACCTTATTTTTCAACCGCCGTTCCTGTGATCCTAATGTTAACCTAACCGGTGTAGGGCCACTGAAAGCGCTGAATGGGACTGAATTCGATTGAAAGCCCATGCGAATCCCAAGCCTCGTGGTTTGCACAACTGAGCGGGGGGAAGGTGTAGTCAATGCCTGAACTAGAAGTCTTTTCGATGCGGGGCCTTTGGTGGATGAGTGCTTGGGTCTGTCGGAGAACAGATTAGCGTCATGATCAGGTATTCCTGCCAGCGGAGGTAACTGAACACACGGGATCTGCTAAGTGGATTGCACAGCAAGTCATTGAGTCTCTCAAGGAACAAAGACGGTACAGCATCAGCATAGTCATGCTGCATGCGGCGTGCGCAAGGACACCATCCACTTGGTCATCTCATCCTGAAGGATTTCTTATTATGAACTCAGCTTTTGTAAGAGCCGTTTGGGTCAAACCCCAATATCAAATGGTGTTTAAGGGACTTCAGTGTACTCGTACCATGCCGCTGCGTACCTAAGGTACGAATGAGAGCAAATACTCTGAGGCTAAGGTAGTGTTGCGGAGGGCTAACGTAGTGACGAAGCCAGCATTCAGGCTGAACAGACTGTTCGAATGAATATTGATGATAATGGGAGACGACAGAGCAGTCAACATTGAGAAGTACCTTACCTACTTTATGCGTCGCGCCGCAAGGCACAGCCCTTAAGAATTGCACTATTAATACTTTGTACATCGACTCGTTTCGCACTTAGTGGTAGAGAATACCTTACTCTTTGATATTCTTTGTCTGCGATTAAAATGTTGGCCTTCTACGTTTTTCCTCTTCTTTCCATCGCATCACTCGCACTTAGCAGTGATGCTCAGCAAATTCCCATAGACTCGCACGGCCCGGATGCCGACAATACTGCCATTTCAAAGAGAGTTGCTATTATCGGAGCAGGCATCGCAGGTGTATCTGCTACGTACCTCCTACGAGAACGGTACAAGTCCAGGCTTGGAATCGATATTACTGTTTACGAGGCAGCTTCCCAAGTTGGAGGCAGGGTCAAATCTGTCCAGGTTTATGATGGGGCTTATGGGTCACAGCATGTCGAGGTCGGGGCGCCTACATTCTATTCTGATGACACATGCTTGCAGGCTGCAATTGACGAGGTTGGCTTGAGGCAGAAATTGGTGCCGCACTACCCACGAAAGAAGCGAGTCGGGGTTTGGGACGGTCAGAGCTTCATTCTTCATAGAGAGAAAGACCTCAAGTCGACAACATGGCGTGACTTGGTTCGCTCTATCTGGAGATATGGACTGTCTCCTTGCCGCCTCCACGATTTGGTTGCTGAAAAGCTTCCCCAGATGAAGAAGCTGTGTGGAGCCTCTCAAACTGTCAACCGCAATATACCAGAGACTCTTGATATGCTAGGCCTAACAGCTGAGCAAATGCATTCCGCCGCGAACTATTTACGCAACAATAGTATCTCATCCGACTTTTCAAAGGACGTTATCCAGGCCACAGCTCGTGCGTGGTTTGCACATGATCTCGACGATCTGAATGGACTCGCTGCACTTGTGGCTATGAACCCTGCCGATACCGATTCTATACACGTTGGAAACCACAGGTTGATCTACAGGTTGCTCAAGTTATCCGAAGCAGAAATCCACCTCAACACCCGCGTCACTCAGATCAAACGATCGGACCATGGAACGCTACATCTCACCGTCACAACCAGAGAACTTCCCGACCACTCATCAAATACTGAGACGGCGGAGTACGATGCCATCATCATTGCCACCCCGCTCCAAGGAGCTGGGCTTGAATTGGACTTGGCCGTTCACGTTACCGACGCTTTAACACCGTACGTTGAGAGACACGTCACGCACTTTACATCCCCGATTTCGCACACGCTCTCGCCGTCTTTCTTCAATGTATCCACAGCGGAAGAGATACCAGACAAGATATTCACGACAAGAGGTATAGCCTCTGACCCTGGCTTCTTTAGCATCGACTCCTCGTTCGCCTCTTTGGGAGTGGAGGGGTGTCTCGTAAAGAGCGAAAACCTGTACCGGTTAGTTACTGCGGCTCCACTCGAAGATGGCTTCGTCGCCAAGCTCCTCGGCAAACCTCAGAACAGCACGCTCGCGGAGCTCGGAGTCCGATGGATACACCCTCAGAGTTGGCCTTATGCATCCCCTCGCCTCTCGAATGCTGCCTTGCTGGACAACATCGAAATAGCAGATGGCGTTTTCTATACTGGAGCCGGCGAGGAGGTCGTGAGCTCATTGGAAATGAGCTGTCGGATGGGACAACTTGCGGCCAAGCTGCTCTATTACTCTAGGTGGGCACCTGAGCTCGAGGTATGAGGGGCTTTACTGTTACCCCGGAGTTTATTGTGCAATATACAGGTTACTCGCAAGGCAATCAGGACCAGGGAAAGTGTCAGAAACATCCTTGATAGAGAAGTAGTCTCCCTTTTGGTTGCTCGCTGGTATGCGAAAGGAGGTCAAGAGTTTTCCACGCCGGAGGTCCTATCTAGGTCTTTTGTAGGCCAGTAAGGCACCAACAACCCCTCTATCAACGATTCGGTGTCCCTGCTATGCCTTTCAGCTATATCAGTATCAGAATCAGATCCAACACCCCCTTCTACCCAACCGGCCCTAACTCCTATGGCTCCTTGAAAACCGTGGGGCCCCATGAAAGGCTGCGATATCGTTACAGGAGGAGACTAATGAGAAAGGATTCAAGAGCTCCGATGCTCTCCATATGATATAGAATCACTCCGAGTTGATGTTACGTCCCTTTTCTTGGATGAGATGGAGTGCTAGAGTAGAGGATCTGGCACTGATCTGTTAGCCTAATGGTATAGAATTAGGGTTTCAGCAAGGACAACACACAGACCTGAGTTCGAGAGTAGTGTTAACCTTATCTAGGTAGAGGGCCCTGGATGAGTACCTAGCTAATTTACAGTCAAGGAGCACCGTATGTACGAGATACTGTAGGTGTATCATGTACAGAGTTGAGTCCTAATCCCGCATCTGGCAGTTAACTTAGGTAGGGTGTGATCAACTTACCTCATGGCACGCACGGTCACCTACCAGCGGGGAGGAAAATGAGTGTCGGTAAGATGAACCGGAGAGCATCCTTGCTGCTAAGTCAGTAAGGTAAGGTAGCCTTGAGCTTGAGGCGTTCTCCAGAAGATTAAACACTGGTAATTTCCCGGTCAACATGTTGCCAGCATGCAGCCATCAACCGGAGACAGGGTGCAACGGCTGTCAGCATTACAGTATTACAGTATTACGGTATTACGGTATTAATATTGAGTGATTGACAAATACACCATAATGTTTATATGGAAACCTGGAATTGCGTCCAAGCAAGGATTTGGCAGCAACAACAACGCTACCCTAACTTTCTGATACTTGAGGTACGAACTACTAAGTACCTACCAGGTAAGTATACATCTGCTTTTACTTTTTTTGTAATGTCGTGGCCGGGAAATCCCCCTCCGGTTTAGGCTGCCGCCGTTTCCGGTATAACCCCGTGCTTACCTAACCCGCCGCTTTTGACCTCTTTCTATAAGAACCCCCCACATCCCCCCTCCTCGACCTGTCCATCTTTCCTTCCTTCCCTACTCCCATGTACCGTACTGCGCGCGTCAGCCGACCTCTGTGCCGCGCCCCCCCCTTTCCGAGGCTGCCTCGCTCCTTCGCTGCTTCGCCCTCTGCGCTCCTCCGATCGCCGATCGCCGATCCCCGATCCCCGATCACCTTGCGCCTTTAACTGCAGCTTGCACTCAATATCCCCCTCGCCATCGGGGACCCCGAAGTGTGGCAGATGTTGCGGTGTGCAAGCGCCCCAATTGCGATCCCCGGCCGACCGGATACACCAACATCTCTTCCGTCCCTGCCCCGCCTGCTCCACCTGCTCCACAACATTCTGCGCTTGTTTTTTGGTCTTTCACGCCTCCTCCAAGGCAGCCCTGGATCTGAGCATCGGCTCTTATCTCAGTTGCACTTCTCTTATTTGGTTGCAGCCCCTTCTCTGAAGTCTCCTGCCAATCTTGCTCTCCTCCTTCCAGCTCAGCACGCGTCACGACCCGACGACTTGATCGCTCGACCGCTCGACCGCTCGATGGCTGTGTTACCGGGCCGGGGGGATCCGACTGCGGATGGATGTTACGACGCCGCACCTCGCCGTTTAGCGGGACCTTGGGGATCGTCGCGATGTGACTGGACGGCGCTAACGCTGCAGTGAGACGTGGCCCGTTGCGCATGCGTTAGGATGAAAAGGCTGTGCTGGATACCGCTATCTTTCCCGTGAATAGATATTCCTGTCCGGAGATGAAGGGACGGCTGATTTAGCCCCGTCTAAGGCACGGCGATGGATCCCGCATGGACCGCAGTCGGAGTGCTTCCCAACATGGATATCTGGCACGGCGCAGCCAGGCAGAAACAGCCTTGGTGGTGATGAGGCATTTTATCAGCTGCATGCGTTGGTGGTGGGCCGGCCTTCTCGCTAACGTTTCGGTGAGGGATCGACCTGCTCTAGGCAGCCGTCACAACCGTCGCCCCTGACAGCAAGTGCGGTGAGCCTGAGATTCTGGCGGGCTGGGACGCGGGGCTGTGCAGCCGAGGATTCGGGTTATGCTGGAGAGGATGCGAGGGTCGCGTCCTGGATAGATAAAGCTGCACCCGCACACCTCTGAACCTCTACCCTCGGTGCTCCCTGCCTTCACCTTCTTCCAAAGCAAATTTCAAGCCGCTTGCGCCTTTCCACCCCAACCTCACTCTACAATGGATTCTATTTGCTTCTATCAACCCTCCCAAACGATGGCCGCCTCCAGCAACAAGGCGACTCGTTCCCCGTTTATCCGCGGTCGCGCGGCCGCCATGCCTAGCGGGGGCGGCCGGCAACACGCCACCTGGGACGCTGCATTGGAGTGTCTTGAGGTCGTGGAGATCGTGGATCTTACCGCATCCGACCAGCAGAGAGGGCATATCGTGAAACGGCAGCCCGGCAGCAATGGCTCTGATAGGGACCAAGGTCTGTGCTCGAAGCGTTGGAGCCCCAAGAGGATTGATACCTGACATGATGTAGGAGGTTACACACCAAAAGCCCTGAAAGGCGACCGCGTCAAGAATGGCGCCGATGGCGACGGCCACAACGGCGATGGCAGTGACGACGACGATTTTCCACCCCTCCGGGACATCCTCTCCGGGATGCAGCCTAAGGGAGCTGTAGAAAATGGCGCTCTGAGCCTGAAGCGGCGTATACTCACCCAACAGCCGGTGGCTGCGAGCGGCCTAAGAGGCGATCCTGCCAAGGCTGATGCTGGTACAGGCGCTGCCGCTCTAGAACCCGGCGACAGTGAAGGTGGGTATTTCACCTTTTTGGAATCCCTTTCCGCAGTCCTTCTTAATTGTCGACTAACAATCCTTATCGGATCACTGCAGGAAACCCGATTGAGCTGGATCACGACGGCCTGGACGACACGACGTCCAGTTCGGACCATAGAAGTCTTAATTCTACTTCTGTGGGCGGCCAGCCGGGCGTCTGTCCTTCCGTTGGCGACCTCTCAAGCGAGATCGCAGTGAGCTATCGGCGTATCGATTCAGCACCCACTGAAGACGTCAGCGACGATCGAAAGGCCGACAACCTCAACCATAGGAGCGTCAACGAAGGGAGTGTTGACGATGGTCAGCGGCGACAGCCTGCAGCGCACCAGAGGTCCAACTGGTCTGCGCCAGACGGCCAAATTGCGATGGGAGCATCCGAGTGCAACAGCTCAGGTCGGGTGCCACCAGCTTCCGCTGGCAATGTTTACGACGTTTTTGCAGAATTCGAGAGACCCCTTGGCAGGGACTGGCCAAGACATAAGCATCAGAGGTGGCAGCACCGGCTGTCATCTTCAGATCTCAGTGACTCAGCCTTGGAACATCCTGTGGCCTCCATCGGTGCTGCCGAGACACCCTACAGCACCGCTAGTGGACCAAGCATCACTGAGGACGATGCCACTCCGAACCACAGCAGACACTACGGCCACTGGAACTTCAACAGGGACAACGATGAGGACAGCGGCGCCGAACCACCGAAAGCCTTGGTCCCACCCAACAAAGACTTGAGAGAGATCCTTCATCTCGCACCTGTGATCCAGCCGCCTAACGCACCGCCTACCTACAACTGCAGTGAGGCTTCCCGGCAGCTCGCAAGGGTAAAACCACCGATGAGCAGCTCCCTTCCAGTGGTTGCCGCAGAAGCGGTTCGCAACACCGACCTCCTTGATCCCCCTGCCGGAAGGCCCACCGAGACTGCCGGTCAGGGGCTCTACATCAACTACGACAACCGCGAAGAGCTGAACAACAAGCTCGGTATGGGACAGAAGCCGTCCTCTCCTTCTCAGGCAGCCGCAACCTTGCGCCGTCCTCCCCCCTTTGTGAGTGGCTCCGCAGGGACCGGGAGCACCAAAATAAGTCAGGTACCTTCTCAAATGGATGATCAAGGTGAGCCCAACAGTTCGCCTTGAATCGTCTCCGAACGCATCCTCATATATGTTCCTGCCTATAGATTACACCCACAACCATACGGCAAGGACGGACCACAACAACGGTGAGGACCTTGCTAGCCCTTCACTGAAAGAGCGGCGGAGGGTGAAGGCTCCCTTGAGCGGCAATGCTCTGCTGCCCGACGTTGGCACCCCACCTCAGCGAACTCAACGACCTCAAACGCGCCCGA